>Ga0153926_100026_pt1 | contig 30101 bp, 25 predicted proteins | sample TSNJ010MetaG_FD_104716 | JGI IMG/M metagenome (GOLD analysis project Ga0153926, IMG submission 104716) | Attine ant fungus gardens microbial communities from New Jersey, USA - TSNJ010 MetaG | ecosystem: Host-associated > Fungi > Mycelium > Unclassified | place: USA: New Jersey, Wharton State...
AAGTACCAGCATTTGCCTGGCTACACCTAGAGACCTTACTGATACTATGCCCCATTTTTATCTAGGTCATGTCTTTTATGCAATCAATATCTCAGACGTCACAGTAAGTGTGGATGGCTGATATCTTTTATACAATCAATATCTATGAGATAATGGTAAGTCCCAACTCTATGGATAACACTATAATATTTTACCTTAGACATCATAGTAAGTGTAGATGGCTGAGGGAATTTATGGATGATAGTACAACTTATATATATGGTTCTTTAGGGTCCAACTGAAGTGGAGCAGTTGGATTGACAGATAGAGTTGTAGGTAGGTTCATATCATTAGAATGCAGATGTTGGAGCTCTGCATTCCTCTGTGTATTCTTCTATGATATATACATATGTCAGTTCATTCTGACAATGTCCTCTTAAACCTTTGGCTTACTTTAAACCTTTAATAGTTGTAACTTTATTGACCAGGATATTACAGCTTACTATATTATCAATGCTACTGGCTACTGCATAGCACTGAATAGCTAACCATCTTTTATTTTTAAAGATAGTAAAAAGACTGATAAATCCTGCAAGGCTTAGATAAACTGAAATGACCAGAATACCCAAACCTATGGAAATCTCATACTCTATATTTTCTCTAATATTAAAAATCTTGCTACCAAAGCCCAAAAGAAAACTACTAAAAGCTTACTTAACTGGCTAAAGAACCAGTTTGGTACTGCTAGTATATTTGCCACTTATTTAGACAAGGTTTTTATCTGGGCCTCTAGTTCAGCTTGAATCCTCTACTAATTCTGAATGGAGTTAATATTATGTTGAAGTCAGTATACTATGCTTCTTTCCTACAATAGTTTGTATAATAACAGATAGTATTGTTTGTCAGGTTGCTATGCTCCCTTTCTCTAATGGTCTATGTAACAGAGAGTAGTGTTATCTATTAGCTCACTATATTCTCTTTCTACAACAGTCTATGTAATGGTGGACAATATTGTCTGTCAAGTTGCTATGCTCCCTTCCTCCAACAGTTTGCATAATAGTAAATAGTATTGTCTGTAGTATGTATAGTAAGTAGTGTTGTCTATAGTGTACTATATTCTTTAATTTTCTACAGTTTTTTTTATTAATGAATTTATTTAAGTTCTTGAGTAGAAAAAGTATGCTGAAAAAAGCTTGGGGACAGGTACTGTTTCTTCCAATTTTACTTTATTTTATTTCAATTTTCTGCAGTTTTTTCTAATTTTTAATGAATTTATTTGAATTTTGTAGAATTAAAGTGTGTTGTAAGTGTAATGTTACAGTAACTGCTTAGTTAGTTTTCACAGAAGTGGAGATAGAAAAAGTTTTGAAACTCAGCAGTTATACAATTTATCAAAATCCTCATCATCTTTATTAATTTCCACCTGTTTGTCATATACTGGATTTTCAGTTATGATTAGTATTATTTAGTTATTTTCTTTTCCTTATTATTATTATTTATCTCTTACTTAATTCAAAGTAAGAGTATTGTATCTCAGACTGGGAAAAATATTGCATTTCAGACTAGCTCTCCTCTATTCTAGCCAGGATATATATATAAGGTAGATACATAGTAGCTACCTAGTCTATAGATTAACATCTATTTATCCTTTGTCCGTATTCCTCCTCTTTTCATATATATTTCTTAAACTTGGACTTTAGACTCTTGTTCAACATCTGACAACATCTTTTTATCTCCAAAATTAATGATTACCTGTAATAGGAGATTAGGGCACAACACATACATTGAAGTCAAGATTATCTTTCTTTGTCATTTCTGAACTCCTATTTCTTGATATATATATTTCAGAGTATAAGTATATTTTTTTTCTATACTAGCTAGTACTTCTTTTCTACAATATACACTATCTCAGAGTTATTATATTAGCTAATTACTACTTTGCTCCTCCATATCTGATACTGTTCTTGTATACTAATAGATACTGTTACTATTGATAAACTTTAAGTCTCTAGTAACTATGACCCTACATCCACTATTGACAAACTTCTGGTACTGTTCACTGAACTTGAGGATAACAAGCTTGTTTATACTAAGCCAGTTTGAGCTATGACTCTTTTTTTGAAATTACTAGTGCAAATGAAGGAGATTGTATAGAGTTACAGCCAGAAGTTATCTAATATTACTTTTCTTACCTTTGCAATAATCCCTAATGATACTATTATGAATTAGCAATAGTGTTTGTCCAAAGAAAAAGAGAATAAATAATAGCAACAATATACCAATATCAAAAAACTATTAAATGTCCAGCACAAAAGCAAGAATTGTAAGGGTGACTAGAGCAGAATAAACTCTAGGAAAATCCTTAGTCATATTATACTCCTAAGTTATGTTATAATTTATCTTTAGAAAAATTCTTAAAGGTTAGAATAAAGTTCCTAGAGGTGTACTCTACAATATATACTGTTACAGTCTACTTATCTCTGATTCTATAGTCCTATCAGCCAGAGTCAGAAGTTGTCAAGTTGAGCTAGAGACAATTAAATATTATATAGTAATATTTAATCAGGTACAGGATTACTCTAGGAGGTTGGTCCAGTGTTCTAGAGGTAGTATTGGTAGGGTTTCTTTACACTCATCCCTTTTTTAAGTTTTTATATATACTATCAAAGATGATATATGTACAATTACATGAGTACTAACATAACAATACCAAATATCCTAAAATAGTTAAAGGCTATTGACCCAGTACAAACTAGACCAAAAAAAAATAAGAAAGATTGAACATACACTAAGAAATTTAGATTCTAGATAAGAATAGATCCATCAACACTCACTAAGCACAATCCTAATATTATAACTTGGCAAAATAGCTAAGTCATTATTTTATTTTATTTTCTTATTTAAACTTACTATATAAAAAAGGAATATAGGAAAATATTATATAATGTATTATATCTTATATATTAGAGTAATATCACATGATAAAGTCAGATGATAAGTGTGGGAAAGTAGTATACAGACTATGTAGTAAGTGTATAAGTAGTGTACAAAAATTGAACAAAAACTCTATCAAGTTCTTGTCAACTCAGACTGGAAGTGGTTCTAAAATATTTTAGTCTAAGTTCCTATACTAGAACTCAATTCCTTTATTGACACTGTTCATCATAGAGCCTTGCTACTTCTTACTCTCTTATCTTCCTTAGTATCTAAGTGATACAACTCAGAACTACTACAATATAGTCAGGTCCTAGGCTTAAGAGAACTTGATAGTCAGTTAGGGACTATTGGTAGAAATACAGTACCAAGCTTAGATATTGTGTCTGAGATCTGACCTACCAATTGAATAGTATTACCAGTAGATTACTTGTACCTTTTCACTTTATAAACCTTATGCTGAAGTTCTATTGTAGGCTGTATACATAGAGAAGTAATACTGTATCCTTAAAAAGGCATTTAGGTTAGAGATCCTCTTCTTGGGATGATAGTATAACCATAGTATTAGGGCAATAGTAAGTAAAGCAATAGATGTCTAGCTGGGTAAAGATTTTGCACCCTAGTAGATATAATATTAGTGAGATTATTTTCTTATCTAACTTTTCTAAAGACATAGTACCATGTCTCTAGATTAATATAACTCTCTTATGAGCAGAATACTCAATCAATGGCATACCTTTGTCAAACTAAAGGCAAAGATAGAAAAAAGAGAAAAAAGAAAATGTTGGAAGTGTGGGGAGTCTGGGTATCTGGCCTGCAACTGTAGAAATAAAAAGATGAAGATGAAGAGGAAACTGATTTCCCAGAATAAATTTGAAATAATAGCAAGTAGAGTAATGCAATGTGGAGTAAGGAAAAAAGTAAAAATGAGAAAACAGAAGACAATAGAGAAAGAAATACAATATTTTAGGTGTTGGAAAGTGGGACACTACAAGTAGGAGTACCCAAATATTGAGGTTGAAAAAAAGAGGAGAAAAAAAAAGAAGTAGTATACATGTTCTATATGGGAAAAGATATAGGAGTACTATAAAGAGTAGAATATACCTGTAGAAGGTATACTCTTACTTGAGAGAGGATAGATGATAAAGGAGATAGTAGCAATATATATAGACTTTAAAGAAACATGGAACTGAAAAGAAGAAAAAGCAAAAAAAGGAGAAATAATAAAGGTATAGTGTATAAAGTGTGGAAGAAGAAATGCAATTGTGAGAAAGGTGTCAAAACAAGAAAAGAGAGAGATTTTATATCTAGAATATAGAATAGAAAAAAAAAGAGTAGTAGAACTAGAGAGAGGCAATATGCTTCATAGAGGAAAAAGTACAGCAAAGCAGTATATGGACAGAGGTTCCAAAAGGGGTAGCAAGAGAGAGAGGTGAGCAGAGGAACTTAAGGAAGATGTTTAAAATATTAAGAGAGGTATGGTTAAATATTAGAGTAGAGAAAATAAACACCTATGAAGAAATAACAGTGAAAGCACTTCTAGATAATAAAGCCACAGAAATGTTTATGAATAAAAAAATAGTAGCTAAACATAGTTTTAGACTGCAGAAATTAGAAAGACTACTAACAGTCAAGAATGTAAATGGGATGTATAACAGTGGAAGAGCAACTAAAAATGAGAATGGATATGTATAACCTAGAAAAGACAGATATAACTATTGGGGATGTTATAGTTGCAAACATATAATCCAGAGATTAATTGAAAAACAGGGGAAGTCAAAATAACAAGATGTCTGCCATTATACAAAAGAAATACAAAAGAAAAAGATAACAAAAAGATAAAGAAAGAAAAAAGGGTAGCTACTCTAGAAAAGAAAAAAATTGTAAAATAAGCAATCAATAACAAAGAGAATTAGGAAAAAAAGAAAAAGATTAAAATAGACCATAGAAAATTTGAAAAAATGATTCCAAGAAAATTTCTAAAGTAGAAAAAAGTATTTAGGAAGGTAGAGTCAGAAAGAATGCTAATAAGAAAGATTTGGGATTATGCCATAGATCTCAAAGAGATATTTAAGCTATAAAAGAGAAGAATTTACCTTTTATTAAAAGATAAGAGAAAAGAAGTTCAGAACTTTATGAATGACCAGTTGAAAAAGGGGTATATTAAACTCTTAAAATTCTCTTAGATATCACTAGTTTTCTTTGTAAGCAAAAAGAATAAAAGCAAAAGAATGGTAATAGACTACTAGAGTCTAAACAATCAGACAATGAAGAACAATTACCCACTTCCATTAATTACAGATTTAATAGATAATATAGAGAGTAAGAATGTATTTACAAAAATAAACTTATAGTAAAGGTTCAATAATATAAGAATTAAGAAAGGGGATAAGTGAAAAAGAGTATTTACAATACATGTGAAATTCTTTAAGCCAACAATAATGTTTTTCAGAATAACAAATTCATCAGCTATATTCCAAGTAATAATGAATAAAATTCTAAAAGACTTGATCAATGAAAATGTGATAAAAAAAGTGTTCTTTTTGTCTAGTATATAGTACTTGTATTTGAACAAGATAACTAATCCAATTTTCACTAGTAACCTAGCTATAAGATAAAAAAAAAATTTCACTCCAGTCAACTACTTTCTTCTATAATTCTTGCTGTGTTTTTAGGATCTCTTTGTTTGTATTGCTGTTAATTGCACTAAGTTACAGGTTGTGTAGAATTTGAGAAGAATATATTATTAAAAAAGAAAGAAAATAGACTAGAGTAAATGAGAATTTTAATGGGATTTTTTTAAATAAAAACCATAGATAATATCAGTCCTAATGTCTCTTTCTCTTCTAACAACTTTACTTTTTCCATTCTATTTTTTTTTTTTAGTTTTTCTTGAGAATAATAGATACATGTATGGCAATCAGTAAAAGAAAAGTCTTCAAAAAAGACACTATTAAACTTATCTAACAAAATTCCTTCATGAAAGGCTTTGATATAATATATATGAGAATAGAAAAGTACAAAAGCAACTTTCCTATTAAACATGTAAGAAGAAAGGTAGCAAACTGTATTAGTAATCTTGAAGATCTTGTTAGCTATCTTAAAACTAGAGATAAGATTGTTGTTGACCTAGAAGTTGGAATCATTGGCATGGTATCTTTGAGCCAGAACAATTTCTTTGCCAAGTTTGGTAATCTAAGTCTGATAAAAGACCAGGACAGCTTGATACAAATTGGAGGCAGCCAAAACACAATTCTAAGCAGATATAATGTTGCAAAGATAAAAGAGAATATCTAAAAAATACTACACCAAATAGTAATAAAAGCTAGAGAAAAAAGAATGTACACTAAGTACTAGTTAAGAAAGGAGCATAAAGTTAATTGGTAATGCTTTGCTAGAAAGAGGTAAAGTAACAATAAGAGTACTATATAATATAAGACAACTCACAGTTGATGCATAGTTAAGATCTAGAAAGAAAATGTTGGCAAAGGGCATTAGTAGTAGCAGCTGAGGAAAAAGAAGTTATGAATTGGAGATGGTAGGGATGGTTAGCACTTATATAAAAAAGATACTTAGTTGTATCTATAGGGCCCTGTAAATTCAAAAAGATCAGAGAAAAATAGAAAAAAATCAAGATCTACAAAGCCAGTCTTAATAAGAGGGTTAAATAAATGAGAAATTAAATCTAGATAAAGATAGCTAGTAGCTAATCCATAAAGTGAAGCAAAAGGACTATCTAGAAAGAAAAAATATTAGAACTATAGAAAAAGAGAAAACTATACTTTCTACCAGAGACCAGAGCAACAGAGACAAAACAAGAAAAGACTTTAAAAGCTTTGATTTTTTTGGTCTAAGCTTTGAAAGAAAGAATAGTGATGGTCAAACTGCAATTTCAACCAGTAAAGAAAAATAAATTAAAAAAAAAAGGACTAGAAGAGGACTGAGATAGAAAAATGTCCATGGAAGCATTGTAGAAAATCTCAACATGATCCATAACTTTAATAGTCTTAAGGACCTCAATGGAGAACACTGCAAAAGAAATAGTTCATAAACAAAACAGAAGTAAAAGATTAAAGAATAAACACACAAGAAGAAGAATCTGAGATATCTAAAGTAAAGCATTTAGAAAACAAAGCTTGAGCAGCTTTATACTCTATGGCAGAAGAAGAAGCAGAAAGTATAAAAGATAAAGGAAAAGAAAGGAACAAAGGTATAATAAATGCAAAAGAATACATTAAATCAACAATAAGAAAAAAAGTAAAAAGGTAAAAAAGAATAGGCTGTGATACAGTTGGAGATAAATATAGGGAAGAGTTAGTTACTATAGTAGAACAAGTAGTAAGTGGAATTGCAACTAGAAAATTAGATTTGGGAGAGAACAAAAACTCATTTGAATCAAAAACAGCTAATATAAGCAGATTGGCCAAGGTTTCCACTATATTAGTATCATAACCAGAGATTTGAAAAAGAAGGCTTAGGCTTTTGTATTGATGCTAAAGTTAATCTACCTTAGATTAAAATATAAAAGGGGATAGAGAAAAAAAAACAAATTATATAACTAGTATTTGAATGAGTAGGAAAAAGAAACACTAATATAAATGGTCAAAACTTTAGCTAAGAGTCTAGAACTTGCTAGAGAACTAAATTAAAAAAGCATAGAGCCTAAAAAGGCATATAGGCCTTAGTAATAGAAAAGAAAGACAATGAGAAGGGCTATTTAGGAGTAAAGCAAGCTATGTAGATATAAGAATAGATCAAGCATAATAATCATTAATAGATCAACCAAAAAAAGATCAATAACATTACCAAGGATAATTTCTTGTAATCAAGAAATTATTCATAATACCATTATATATTCATCTATCAAGTAGGCATTATATCAAATCAGTTTTCTTAATAGATCTAGAGTAATTTTACCTGACCAGTATTAGACCTGGTTCAAGCTTAAGTAAATGACTAGTATAGAGACAAAGGATTAGCTATTGGAATACAAGAAAGAAATAATATTGGTGTTAAAATAGTACTGTAAGGATACTAATTTAATTAAGATAAAAAGTATAGACTATTGGATAGAACTAGAGGCAAAAAAAAGCAAAGAAATACTTGAATACTGTGTTGAGTAGTCTATTTACAGGTATAGTGAATAGCTTTAGGTTTATTTTAGGTACAAGCTAGTCACTTAAGTATTCTAAAGTGTCTATAAAATAAAGAACCTAATTTATTAGGACAATAGACATCCTTCTTAAATACATTTCATATGTATTTAATTATATCTAAGTAATAGGAAATTAATTACATCAAATAATATACCTTAGTCAGTATACCCTTATAGTTCTTCAATATATGTTCAATATACTGTACAATACAACCATTGAGGGAGCACTATATATGTTAGCAATGCAATACCTGGCTCCCAATACTGTAGTGCTTGCCTGGTACTACTAGAATAAGTCTTGAGAAATACTACTAGGCCTTCTAGCATTCAAATTGCCTAATAAAAAACATACAAGTAATGAATCCATGACAACTGTGCTTACTACTTTATTATCAAACCTAGAATAGTTTTAGGTCATTTGGTATCCTGTACAAATACATAATGGTACTTTTCCTATACTGATATATTTACAAATAACTTAGAAACAATATTTTAAGCCTAAGAGCATGTAGCTTATATATTAATATTGTGCCTAAAGCTGATACACCTGTTAAAACTGGCTGAAAAAGCTGTAGAGCTCTATGTTTTAAACTCTTGTATTGCTAAAAAATTATGATGAATGGCAAATTGGAGCATGGAGCAAAACAATATAGTATTCTTGTGTTTTTGATATAGTTATTTCTGGTTAATTGTAAGTCATAGACTAAGATGTCTTAGTGGTAAGTACCTACTTCATTTACTCAAGCAAGTCCAGTCAGTTGTTTACAGATGTAGTTCTTATATCCATATTAGTATATAACATCTTGTTTTTCTCAAACAGAAAATATTGTTAACATCTTCTAGTAAATAGTGATACCCTAAAAAACAAATTTCATAATAATGGAGAGCATATCAGCTCATTTTGTTCTTTTTTCAATCACCTAGTATCAGGCTCAAGTAGAACACTATAGTTGTATACAAAACTACTAACTGCCATATTAATCAAATGAATACAACTAGTCTATTCAGATTTATACCTTGCAAGGTAACCATTTCTCTTATTTTATTATTGCTAGATTGCTGTTTATAATAGACTGTATACTAGTCTACAATCCAGTCTCCTAGTCCATTTTACTTTAGTCATCAATTTGTACAAATGATATATTCATTCCATGTCTGAGCTTAGTAATCTTATAAAAATATTAGATAAATATAAATACTTATACAATCAAGAATAAAGACAAAGAATATTGCATTACAAAAACCAGGTAGCCCTAATAAATATGGGCATATTATAAATATAGATCAGAATGAACAGTACTAAACCTTATTTACTGTTTGTCAGAAGCTATTAAAATTCCCACTTCTGTATGTTCTAGGTGAATATTGTTTATATTTTGTTTGCTTATGTCATTGGTATTCATAACCACATATATACTCTTTTCTAAAATGCTTCATAGATGACCTTAATGACTCTTGGGTTCTCTTGGCTCATCTCTAGTACATAATGCCATATCTTATAGTACTGACATGAGCTATAGTTCTGCACTCAGGTTGACACCCTTGTATTCAATAACAGGAAAAGCCAGTTAAACACTAGCTGCCACCACTTATATCCTGCCCATGCATACTATACTGTAGTGAAAACTGTATTTAGCTACAGTATCTGAAAATGTACTTCATTTGGTAAGTTTCTGTTATCCTGATTGAGTCAAGAATATAAAAGGGTCATTGTACCCTTTGGATTTGGGATTTTGCATTTGATATTGATAATCATCTGACAGAACAGATTAGTCAACATATTAATGTTGCATATGTTCTGCTTAAGAGAAAGTAGGTCATTGTCTTTTAAGTCTGAGCTAGTATTGTGTTTAATGCTCATAAGTAAATGCTCCAGTATACTAAGATGAAAAAGAACCTTGTTGTCCTCTATTTTATTTACATAAATGGGCATTAGTTGTTTGTTTATGATTCTTATTTGTACATTAGCTACTAGAAGAATCATTTTTGATTGTGTAAACTTGGCAATTACTTCAGCTTGTGATAAACCACTAAATAAATACTGAAAGGTAGGAAATGACAGCTCTGGCAAATGATTTGCTTGCATGTAGAGAACTCTATGTTTCTTAAGCTTTATTTTACACAAGAAAAAGTATTTGTATAGATAGTATAGAATATATGGATTGTCTTCTTCAACTTTGTTCCAATAACATCATCTCTTCACATGTACTTTCTCTTCTAGAAACATCTATTCTGCTTTTTTGTTTGGATTGTATATGGTACTCTCAACCATTACTCCACCCAATTCATTGATCTTTGTAAAAGGAAGAATACTTTGTATAAGCTTCTATTATGCAAGTTTATTATCAGGCCATGTATAAAGACTGTTGATGAGCCAAATACAGCTAGTAGTAAGCAACAGGAATTGATACAAAAACCAATGCCCTAATAACCCTGCAGTCTACAGTGACAGTACATGGCTATAAGCTATCAGGTAAATAAAGTATAAGGTTCTACAGTTTAATAACTCAACCTAGCTCAACCCAACAATACTTTTTATATGACTTACCACCAGTTAGCACATGTAAATATACATAGGTAGTAACAGATTATATCAGAGTTGATTGTAGTCAGAATATACTCTACTGCTGTATATGGTACTTAGACCTCTAGTTGGGCTTTCAATGGATTGTATATCTAAGCTTTCTCATAAAATGGTATACAAACCGTTGAGGGTATAAAAGGGTTACTGGGGCCCTAACATCTCTACCATACTTAGATGCTTGGTATAATGACCTCTATCTATATTGTACACAATCACCTTGTCAGTAGTATATGTTTAAATATATACTGCACTATTAATCTCTTTTGTCCTGAAGCCAAACTCTAAACAAAAGCTGCTCAAGCTGGAAAAGTGTTCTAAGATATTTTAATAGTATTTATAGACATAATTAGTAAACAAAGAGAAATTACTTTTTGAACTACTTATTTTATATAGCTAATACAAGTAGTATTAAAAGTAGCTTATACACTGATGTCAAGTTCCATACTAGCAAGGATATTATAATAAGCAGTCATCTACTGAAAACAGAGATCCTTAGGACTACTAACCTCAATTCCAACATCCATCCACCACTGATCCCATGCATATGTATTTAGAACAAACTATACATTGTTGAATGTCTGTTAAAGTATATTCTAGGCTATATGTAAGTTCATATGGTGGACAAATACTTGTTTGACACCTTGGATGGTATATATGATTATAAAAGAAAAAACCTAGTCAACATCTACAAAATGCAGTAATATGTTCAAGCAAAGGAAACTATAGACCATAGTTTGTTGCTCTGTTCACCAAGGAACTTTACAAGCTACTGGACATACAACTGTTATCTTCCATGGTATAGTACCCATAGATAGACAAACAAATGGAATATATTAACCAAGAATTGGACTAGTACTTCCAAGTTTTTGTTAACAAAAGACAAGACAACTAGTATAACCTTCTTCTTCTAGCTGAGTTCTAGCATAACAATCATGTTTATGCCATGACTCAGCAGACTCTATTCTTACTGGACACTGAATGGACCCTACAGATAGGTTTCAAACCAAGGCAATGCTTTTCCAAGCTAGAGACTATCAATAAGTTCACAGAGCATATAAAGTCAGCTATGGAAAAAGCCAAGTCCGTGATCTGCAAAGTATAACAGGACATGTTCAAATACTATATCTAGAGAAAAACTCTAGTTCTAGTATTTTGATCTAGAAATTGAGTGTTTCTAGATATCTTAGATATCAAAACTATCCATTCCTCTACCAAGTTGTCACATTACAGACTAGGATTCTTTCCCATGGAATGACAAGTAGAACTTATGGCCTACTAATTGAAACTACCTTTCTCAATAAAAAAGCTCTATTCTGTGTTCAATATAGTGAAGTTATTTGCTACTCTGATAAATCTTATTCTAGAATAGAGATTAGAGCCTCCACCACTATTTATCATCATAGATAGAAAAAAAAAGTAGAAGGTAGAAGAAATACTTGATAGTCACTAGTACTGGTGAAGATTCCAATTCTTAGTCAAGTAAAAAGGATACAGCCAAAAACATAACTTTTGGAAGTTTGTCTTTAATATTTCAGTACCTAACCTAGTAGCAGAATTCTATTATAGAAACCTAGTAGTCCTAAGACACATCTGTCAAATAGACTTTAACACTATTTTTTGACCTAGACCTATTGCTTTAAGATGTAGCAATTTCAAAGGGAAGTGAATAGAAAAGGATTGCATTAAACTTTACTCCTAAACTACTAGTGATAATCCACCAGAGTAACCCTGCACTAATTAAATACTATTATCTAACATTTAATTAGTTTAGTTAGCTTCCTTACTCTTTATCCTGACTACTAGAATGTTCCAAGATAGCTAGACTTGTATACATAGTGCAAAGTATCTCTTTAAAAGCCTTATTCTATTCTCTGAGGTTTTTTCTAGAAGTGAGTTGTAACATACTCTGGAGTCTAATTGTATACTGAGATTTCTCCTGGAGTCACTCCACTCCAGTTGCCTTTATAGTAGTAGGAAAAGACTATTTAGTCTGAATTTTGGCAATGGCAAAAAGCTGAAGTTTTTGAGTGGGTGGATACATTACTAAAAGAAAAAAAAGCAGTAGGATCTCATATTGTTTTCAAGGAAAAATTAAATAGACATAACCAACAAATTAAATTTAAAGCTAAGATTGTCACTAAGGGTTTTTCACAAGTATCTAGAAAAGATTTTACTAAAACTTTCTTATTAGTTGCCAAGTTCACTACTCTCCAAGTTCACTATTCTCTATATTTTTCTTGCTATTTCTGTCTATCTTGACTTCGAAATCTATTAAGTTAATGTTATTGCTGCTTATCTACAAGGAGATTTGAATAAGAAATTTTATATAAAAGTACCTAAAGATGTTGAACATCTAGGATCTAGAAGACACTATTGATGCCTATGAAAAGCTCTATATAGTTTAAAGCAGGCTGGATGATAATGAAAGAAAAGGCTCCATGATGTCTTATCAAATCTTGGCCTTGTTTGTTCATTTGCTAATAATTGCTTGTATATCAAGAAAAAAAGAGAAAAAATCATTTTTTTATGCTTGTTTATATTGATAATATGGCAGTTAGTAGCCTTAATGGCCACTATATTATTTTGTTCAAGGAATTATTAGACAATAACTTTGAAATAACAAACTTAGATAAGCTAAAATTTATGCTAGGTATTCTTATCATATGAGATCAACATAATTGGCTTATTGTCATATACTGAATTTTTGGTTATGATTAGTATTATTTATTTATTTATTTTCTTTTCCTTATTATCATTTATCTCTTATTTAATTTGGTGTTAGAGTATTGTGTCTCAGACTGGGAGAAGTATTGTGTTTTAGACTGGCTCTTCCCTATTTTAGCTAGAGTATATATATGGGATAGATATATGGTAGCTATCTAGTCTATAGATTAATGTTCTTTTGTCTTTTGTCTATATTTCTCTCCTTCTCATATATATTTCTTAAACTCAGACTTTGAACTCCTATTCAATACCTAATGATATCTTCTCATCTCTGAAATTAATGATTATCCATAATAGGAGATCAAAGTACAATATATATATTAAAGCCAAGATTGTCTCTCTCTGTTATCTCCAAACTCCTACTCTTTGATATATATATCTTGGAGTATAAGTATATTCTTTTTCTATATTCCTTCTCTGTAATATATACCATTCTAGAGTTATTATATTAGCTAATTACTACTCCAATTCTCTATTCTTGACACTCATTTATCTTAATTAGTCAGTATACATATACTAGATTCTTATTTTTTTTGGTCTATAAGATGCTACACTAGTCTTTACATCCCTTTTCATAAAGTACAATCTATCTACTATCCAATTTCTCCAGTATAAAGCCAAAAAACAAGTATACAAGAACTATACTAGGAACATCTATTACCTATCACTTGTTGGCTTACTCCTCTTTGCTATTCAAACTTGACCAGACATTCAATTTATAGTAAATCTCATTGTTCAATTTGGTGGTAGTCTAGGAATTGCACATATGGAAGCAGTAAAGTACATCCTATACTATCTTAAAAGTACTATTGATCTAAACTTGGTATTGGGCAGACAAACAAAGAAGGAATTTAATTTGGTTGATTGGACAAACTTGAATTGGGTCCAAAACTCTGACAACTGTTAGTCTACAAGTAACTTTGCTTTTGATGTTGGAGAAGAGGTTATATCATGGTTGTCCAAGAAACAGTCTACTGTTGCAATGTCATCAGTTGAGGTTAAATATATTGCATTTGCAAATGCTACAAAGAAAGTAATATGGCTTTAGACATTGCTTAAAGAACTTAACTTACCTCAAACACAAGTGATAATTATACATACTGACAATCAAGGCTCTATTACCCTTGTATACAATCCTGTCTTGCACTCTAGGACAAAGCATATGGATATCTGGCACTACTTTATATAAGAGTATATTGAACATAGAGAAGTTTCCTTGGATTACATATTAATAAAGAAAATGATGGCTAATATTTTTTTATAAAGGCACTGCTATGCAAAAGTTTTGAAAAGCTTCAAACAAGTCTTAGTGTTCCATATGTTACTAAATAATTTGTTGAGAGAAAGTATTAAAGTGATAATGTTATGTTAGTTCAACTCATTATTGCTATATTATTCCAATTTCTCTTATTATTTTTATTTATTACTAGTCATATCCCTATAGCTATACCTGAGTGTTAGATAAAAGGGAAGTAGTATAGATATTATAAAACAACTCCTGTTATGAAACAGTTCCTAAAGAAAAAACTATTTCCCATGTATTCATTGATCTAATAGGAAATATCTAGGAATATAATATAGGAAAGATATAAATAGCATAGGAAGAATTATGTAAGATATATAGTTATTAGTAAAGGTTATGTGATTACAGAAGACAGGCACACAGACTAATAGATATTTGTATAAGTAGCTAGAAGAATCCAACAGAGAACTCTATCAAGTTCTTTTTGAACAACTACCTTGGTTGAGCTCTAAGTTCTCATGACTATATGCTAACACAAGAACTTGATCCCTATTGTCAACCCTATATCTCACAGCCTTAACACTCTTTATTCTACTTATTCTTTTATTATCCTCACTAGTAAGCACAGCACTTATAAGCATCTTGGATAGCAGGCCCTAGCTATAAAGGGGACTTCACTGTTAGTTAGAAACAGTGGGTAGAAGGCCTAGACAAAGCTTATATCTTTGCCTGAGATCTAACCTCTGGATTGAGTAGGCTTGTATCTAGTCTTTTGCTATCAGCTCTGTACTACTGGTCTATTATAATCAGTCTATACAGGGAAACAATGGTAACCTCTTAAAGGTCTGTCTAGCTTAGAGATTCCCTTCTTAGAAATAATATTGTTTCATTTTTCCAGTTAGTAGTTAGTCATAAGTTCAAACAAAGAAGACTATTTTTCTTTATATAAAGAAACATCATTATCACCATCACCACCACTATATATATCTCGGCAACAACAACAACAACTTGTGAAACAACCCACTACTCCTACCTCTTTTTTTCTTACTTAGGAGAAGCAACTTCTTACCCCAATTGCTGGTTTGTAGCAGCAGGTGGCTATCCTATTATAACAGAGTAGAGGTAGCAAAACCTCTCCTGTTTAGTAGAAGGATAGAGGAAGTAAGTATATTTGTTAACGTGGCCCATCTGTATTTAAGGATGAAGATGACAGGAGAATTAGAGTTGACAAAGATAACCTGGATACTATCTTATGTATAGAAAGGAGTGGCAGAAGCTTGAAAAGATAATCTATTGGATAAATTATCAAAAGAGGAATCAAAGGTAGAGACAGTAGAAAAATTGTTTAGTAAAATGAGAAACAAGTTTGGAGAAATAGCAAAGGAAGAAAAAAAAGTAAAGCAGTTGAGAACAATAGAACAGAAGAGAAGGATGTGCAATAAGTATGTCCAAGAGTTTAAAAATATCACAAGGGAAAGTGGATATAAGGGGCAATCCCTTATAAAGAAGTTCAAAAGAGGGTTAAGCAGAGGGATCAGAAGGAAGTTAGCAAAGGTAGAGAGTCTTCTTTGTATAATAGAAAAGTGGCAGGAGAGAGCAATAAGGTTGGATAGAAACCAGAGACAGAGTAAGGTAGTGTTATGACTTAGTAAAACAGCTAAGTCATTATTTATATTTCTTTTCTTTTTCTTTTTTTATTTGGACTTACTATACAAGGAAGAAGTGTAAGAAAAGATATTATATGACAAATGTCATACATCACAGTCATATGTCAGGATGTTATAGTATCACATCACATGATGGAGTCACATGATGAGTGTGGGAGAGTAGTATGCAGACTATGTAGTAGTTGTATAAGTAGTATACAGAATTTAATAGGAACTTTATTAAGTTCTCCTTGTCAACTTAGACTTGAAGTATAATTAAGTTATTCCAGGCTAAGTTACTACAGACAGAAGAGAGGATATTGGGAAGGAATGCAGTGTACCCATTAGAAAATATGTAGTAAAGAGGAGGATTTGATAAAGGGTCATATAAAGGAAGGGGAGGCCAGATTGAGTAGAGAACAGGAGGTCAATATAGAGGAGAACATCAGAATAGAGGAAAAAGACCAGGGCTAGTAAAGGACCCCAACACAATGGATGTTGATAGAGGAAAAAAGAGAGATAGAACATACTTTGTTTGTAGAAAGAGGGGCCATATGGCCAAAAATTATTAGTAGAGAAAGAGAAGAAAGAGGAGGGTAGTGGAAATATTGCAAGAGTCAGCAAAAAAAAGTGGAGAACAGTAAGTTCCCAGCTGGTCTTCAATAATTTGTACAGTGTATTGTGCTCAGAAAAACTAGGAAATAAATTAAATTGTCACAGCAACACTAAGAGAGTAAGAGATGTGTAGTGTACACTATGACTGCTAAGGGAAGTGTAGATGAAAGTAGGATTAGAAAAGCTGAAGAGCTATGAAGGAGTAGCAGTGAAGACATTGTTAGATAGTGGGACAACAAGTCTGTTTATAAATACTAAGTTTGCAAAAAAGAAGGGATTTAAACTAAAAAAGTTAAAAACTTGCTTGTTAGTAAGGAATATAGATAGAACAGTAAATGTTAGGGGAGCAATCACTCACCAGGTAGAGTGTAACATGTTCTTTAAAGGGCATATTGAAAAAGTGTAAATGAATATGTGTAACCTGGGGAAAACAGAAGTAATACTGGATATGCTTTGGCTAGCAGCTTATAACCCAGAAATAGACTGGAAAAAGAGGGAGGTCAAAATGACACAGTGTTCACCAATATGTAGAAAAAGGAAGTAAAAAACACAGGAGAGGAGGCAGATAAAAAAGACAGAGAAGGGAAAGACAGTAGAAGAATTAGTATCTAGAAGATTCTAGAGGTGGAAAAAAGTATTTGGAAAGGAGGAATTGGAAATAATATCTACCAGAAAGCCTTGGGAACATACAATAGAATTGAAAGAAGGATTTGTATCTAGAAAGGGAAAAGTATATTTGCTGTCAAGGGAAAAAAGAGAGGAAATGTAAGTATTCATGGAGAATCAACTATGAAAAGGGTATATTTAGCTGTCAAAATTGCCATAGATCTCACTAGTTTATTTTGTAGCAAAGAAGGATGAAAAAAGGAGAATAGTACAAGATTATTATTATGTAAATCAATGAATGTTCAAAAATGGATACTCTTTACCTCTAATTGCAGATATCCTAGATAGAGTAGGAAAGAAAAAGGTATTTACAAAACTTGATCTTAGATGGGGATACAACAATGTGAAGATTAAGGAAGGCAATGAGTGGAAGATAGCATTCATGATATACATTGAGGTATATAAACCAACAGTTATGTATTTTGATCTGACAAACTCTCTAGCTACCTTTCAAACCATAATAAATGACCTGTTCTGAGACATGATCAATCAGGGAAATATGACAACCTTTATTGATGATATAATAGTTGCTACAAACACTGAAAAAGGGTATGATAAGTTAGTAAAAGAGGTATTGAAGAGACTGGAGGAAAACAATCTATTTGTTAAACCAGAAAAGTGTTGGTGGAAGATGAAGAAGGTGGAATTCCTAGGCATGGTAATAGGACCTCAAGGGGTAGAAATACAGAAGAAAAAGGTAGATAGAGTCCTAAGCTGGCCAGTACCAAGAAATATAAAGAAAGTGCAAAAGTTTCTAGAACTTGCAAACTACTATAGACAATTCATTAAGGACTTTGCTAGAATTGCAGCCTCTTTATACCTACTAGTCAGAAAGGAGAAAAAGTGGAGGTAGGGAAAAGAGCAGAGAGTAGCATTCAAAAGACTGAAAGAGATATTTACAATAGAGCCAATCTTAGCTATCCCAGATTTAGATAAGAAGATGAGAGTAGAGGTAGATGACTCAGACTATATGACAGGGGGAGTACTATTGGTGAAATGTAGGGATAAAAAGTAGAGACCAGTTGCTTTTATCTTTAAGTTATTAAATGCAACCAAATAAAACTATGAAATTCATGACAAAGAGATGCTAGCAGTAATTTAGTACTTGGAATCATAGAAGTACTACTTGGAAGAGGCAAAAGTAAAGTTTGAAATCTGGATGAATTATAAAAACCTCCAATACTTTATGACTAGCCAAAAGTTAAACTGAAGGCAAGCTAAATAGGGGTTATATCTATTATAATTTGACTTTATCCTAAAGCATATTCTAGGCAAGAGTATAGGAAAGACAGATGGATTGAGCTGGAGACCAGATTGGTAGAAAAGAATGGCAAATGATAATAAGGATCAGATATTGATAGAGCTAGGTTGGATAAAAAGGACAAAGACATTGGTAGAAGAGAACAATCTGAGAAAGAGAATTCAGAAGGTACAAGAAAAGGATGAGAAAGTAGTTAAAACAGTGGAGAAACTAAAGAAAGCAGGGATGAAAATGTTGAGGGATAAAGAGTAGACAATAGAAGAAGGAGTGGTCATAAAGGAGAGATAAATCTATGTACTAGAAGGGAAATTGAGGGAGGAGATAATATACTTGCATTACAATATACCAGTAGGAGAACATAGAGAAAGACAAAAAATGACAGAGTTGGTTACAAGGAACTATTGATGGCCAGAAGTAATAACAGAAGTAAGAAGATATGTAGAGGAATGTGATACTTGTCAACAATACAAAAACAAAAGCAAAGCACCAGCAGGAAAACTAATGCCTAATGCAATCCTAGAAAAGCCATGGAGTCATATTTTGGCAGATTTCATCACCAAGCTACCCTTGGCACAAGACTATAATATGATTTTAGTAGTTTGTGATTGGTTTAGTAAAATAGTTCATTTTATAGCAACTATGGAGAAAACATCAGCAGAGAGACTTACTAGATTGTTTAGGGATTTTGTCTGGAAATTGCATAAACTTCCAGAAAGTATCATATTGGACAGGGAAGTGTAGTTTGTAGCAGAAATGATAAAGGAGTTGAATGAGTTATTGGAAATCCAGATGAAACTATTAATGGTCTATCACTCCCAAACAGATAGACAAATAGAGAGAATCAATTAGGAACTAGAATACTACCTGAGAGTCTTTATTGATTATAGGCAGAAGTAGTGGCTAGAATAGCTAGAGACTGCTGAATTTGCATATAACAATAAGATTCATTCAGTAACAAAAACCTCTCTATTTAAGATGAGCTATAGTTAGGACACAAGAATAGAATTTGAAGATAAAGAAAATCCAGGAGAAAATGAAAGCAGTATTGGAAAAAGCATAGAAAGAAATGAAGAGATATGTAGATAGAAAACAAGAGGAAGTAGAGAAATATAAAATTAGAAACTTAGTACTATTAAGTACAAAGGATCTCAAGTGGCAGATAGTCAAAAGGAGGTTGGAGAAGTTGACAGAACAGTTTGTAGGGCCTTACAGAGTTAAGAGAATTTTTTCGACCAATACCATAGAACTAGAACTATCTGGTTCTATTAAGATACACTCTATAGTTAATGTAAGTTGAGTACAGTTGTACAGACCTCAGGTGGAGGAATAGAGGAAAACCCCACCAAACCAGTTATCATTGAAGGAGAAGAGGAATTCAAGGTAGAAAAAATACTAAACAAAAGGGTAGTTAAAGGAAAAAAAAAGTTCTTAGTGTTACAAACTTCATTCAGACCATAACTCCAGGAATACTTGACTGATTTTAACAATCTAAGACCTTTCAAATGATACCAAAAATGTCTCAAAGCAATCAGGATTCACCAAGTTCTCAGCAGATCAGTCTATAATTATTAAGTCACTAGACACTAAATTGCTGATATCTTGGGAACCACTTGACATAATTGTTTGCTTCAATGACCATCATGAAGCTCTCTTCAATGCACTTCTTTTGGCTATAAATAGAACCAGAGGCAATAAGATCCCATAGAGATACAAGGTTCTCAATGTTTGTACATAACACTAATCTTTATCTATAGATTATTATCTGTTCTTAAATAGAACAAAGGACTGCTCTAAGACAGTGAGGTTATCACTATTTCAAGAACAATAGTACTTCTATATGTAGAACAATAGATAGTGATTATATAGTAGGCTGTCCTAGTGCATAGACTACTATAATCATGTATTTAAGAACTGTATGTCTGAGAATAAACCTTAGACTTAACAACATCTTTTGCTACTGTCTAAACTTCACTTTTTTGAGCCTTTTGATTATTAAATCATTAACTTACAAATTAGTAAGTAGCCATTTGTAATACTTAGTACAATAGAAGAGGTACCTGGTAAAAGAAAATACTTAGGAAAGTAGAGAAAATCTAAAGAATACGAAAGAGTTGGTTGAAGAGTTCAAAAGAGAGTATGAAGAAAAGACTAGAGAAGTATAATAACAAGAAGAAGAAGAGGATGAAAAGATATTTGCAAGAAAACTACTAGAGAGGTTTATAGCTAAAATTCTATGGAGATAGTCAAATAAGAAATACAAGAGGCAGAGGGAGAAAAGATGGAAAAAGAACTGGATACAATGGAAAAATTCCTTGGAACAAGAAAACTTGAAGAGAGGGCCATTGTCATGACACAGTCAAAATGGCTAAGTTATTATTTATTTTCTTTTTCTTTTTCTTTTTCTTTTCTTTTAATTAGGAAACTGGGGAATGACTAAAAGAGATATACAGAAGTCTATAAATAGAAGTAAACACAGGATATGTATAAGTAGTATACCATAATTAAATGAGAACTCTATTGAGTTCTCTTTGTCAACTTGGACTAGAAGTAGTTCTAAGACACCTTAGTCTAAGTTCTTATACTAGAACTCGATTCCACATCTAGAATACTGTCTGCCTTGGACCTTGCTCATCCTTACTCTCATAACCATCTCAACCCTTGACCAGTGGTCACTATGATCATTAGTCACCTCTATACATAGCTGGGCCCTTGGCTTAAAGGGACTTGTCAATCAGTTAGAGATTGATGGTAGAAGTGCAGTACCAAGCTTAGGTATTATGTCTAAGACCTGACCTTGCAATTGAGTGATGCTCAGTAGTTTACTTGTATTCCTTTTGCTCTATAAACCTTGTGCTAAAGTCCTATTGTAGACTGTACATGCAGAGGAGTAATGCCGTATCTTTAGAAAGGCGTTTAGGTTAGAGATCCTCTCCTTGGGGTGATAGTATAACTATAGTATTAGGGCAGTAGCAAGTAGGGCAGTAGGTATCTAGCTGGGTAAAAATCTTATGCTCCAGTAGATGTAACATTAGTAAAATCACTTCTATTTTGACTTCTCTGGAGATGTAGCACTATGTCTCTGGAACAATACAACTCTCTTATGGGTAGTATGCTCAACCAATAGTATGCCCTGGCCAAACTAAGGGCAGAAATAGAAAGAAGGGAAGAAAGGGTGTATTGGAGGTGTAGAAAGTTTGGGTACCTGGCCTGTAACTGTAGGAATATGAAAGAAACAAAAGGGAAACTAGTTCTCTAGAATAGATTTGAGGTGATAGCGAGTAAAGTAATGCAATATGGAGTGAGAGAGGAAACAAAAGTAAGGAAACAGGAGATAGTTAAGGAAAGGATACAATGTTTCAGATGTCAGGGGATAGGACACTACAAATGGGAGTGTCTAAATATTAAGGTGAAGAAGGAAAGGAGAAGTGAGGAAGCAATACGTGCAGCTAGTCTACAAAAGGTGTAGTAGAAGAAAAGACCAGCACACTTCTTATAAAGAAAGGCACAGGAACACAATGGTGTATAGGGAATGCCCCCAAGAAGTACAACACTGGAGCAGAGAGAGTGGATGACCAAATAGGAGGTTGTAACATTTGTGGAGTGTAGAAAATGCAACTACAAAGATACCAAGATACATAAAAACCAGGGGCAAGGGTTTGTCTCTAGTGAACAATTAAGAAATATATGGTGCAGCAGTTGCCTCAAAGCATAGAAGTAGAGAGAGGACACAGCAGGAGAGAGAGGAGCAGTTGTTGTAAAGTGTAGTCAATGTAGAAGGAAAGATATAGTTGAAAAGATACCAGAGAAAGATAGAAAGAAAATCTTGTGCCTAGAATATAGAATAGGAAAGAAACAGCTATGGTGGGACTGGAGAGTAGTGGTACATCCTGGAAAGGGAGAAGCACAGCAAAGCAGCATGAGGAAAGGAGCTCCGAAAAGCATAGAGAAAGGGGAGGACAGACAAAGAGATGTCAGAAGAACGTTCAAAATATTAAGAGAAGTATAGTTAAATATAGAGATAGAGAAGGTAGACAAACATGAAGGTATAACTATAAAAGCACTCCTGGATAGTGGTGTGACAGAAATGTTCATAGATAAGAAGATGGCAGCAAAACATAGGTTTAAGCTGCAAAAGCTAAAAAGACTAGTAGGAGTCAGAAACATAAATGGGACAAACAATAGTGGAGGGGCTATTACACACAAAGTGGAAGTAAATGTGTACTACAAAAACCATGTAAAAAGGATAAGAATAGATATATGTAACTTGGGAAAAACAGATGTAATATTGGGGATGCCGTGGTTGCAAGCACACAACCCAGAAATTAATTGGGAAATAGAAGAAGTCAAGATAACAAGATGCCCTCCATTATGTGGGAAAAATACAAAACTAGAAAAGGAGCAGAAAGCAAAGAAAGGAAAGAGAGTAGCAACACTAGAAGAAGAAAAGATAGTAAGATAGATGATGGAGGATAAAGAGGATTAGGAGAGAGAGAAAGAGGTTGAAGCAGATTATAAGAAGATTGAGGAGATGGTTCCACAAAGGTTCCTAAAGTAGAGAAAGGTATTTGGAAAGATAGAATTGGAAAGAATGCAAATGAGGAAAATTTGGGATTATGCTATAGATCTTAAAGAAATGTTTAAACTACAAAAGGGAAGGATTTACCCTTTATCCAGAGATGAAAGAGAGGAAGTTCAGAACTTTATAAATAACCAACTGAGAAAGGGGTATATTAGACCATCAAAATTCTCTTAAATATTACCAGTATTCTTTGTAGGCAAGAAAGATGGGAGTAAGAGGATGGTAATGGACTACCACAACCTAAACAACCAAATAGTAAAGAATAACTACCTACTTCCATTAATCACAGACTTAATTGATAACATGGGGAGTAAACGAGTATTCACGAAAATGGATCTTCAGTGAGGGTTCAACAATGTAAGGATTAAGGAAAAGGTAGATAGAGTACTAAGTTGGCCAGAGCCAAAGAATATAAAAGATATCAGGAAGTTTTTAGGCCTTGCTAACTACTATAGGAGGTTTATCAAAAACTTTGCTCAAGTAGCAAGGCCAATAAATGTGCTGACAAGAAAAGATGTAAAGTGGCAGTAGAAAGAAGAGCAGCAGAAAGCATTTGATAAGCTCAAAAGGATCTTTACAACTAAACCAGTACTGGCAGCTCCAGATCTAGACAAAGAATTCAGGGTAGAGACAGATACTTTAAACTACGCTACTGGAGGAGTATTATCAATGAAGAGTTCTGATGAGCTGTGGAGGCTGGTTGCTTTTATTTCTAAATCTCTAAGTGATACAGAAAGAAACTATGAGATTCACGACAAAGAAATATTAGTGGTAGTCAGATGTCTGGAAGCATAGAGACATTTCCTGGAAGGAGCGATGATGAAATTTGAGATTTGGACAGATTACAAAAACCTTGAATACTTCATAAAAGCATAAAAATTGAATAGAAAACAAGCCAGATGGGCATTGTATCTATCAAGGTTCAATTTTACGTTAAAGCATGTTCCAGAGAGTAAGATAGGAAAGGTGGATAGCTTAAGTAGGAGGCTGGACTGGGAAGTAGGAGTAGAAAGGGACAATGAGGATGAGATGTTGGTAAAACCTGAGTGGTTAGAAGTCAGAAGAATGGAAAGGGTAGAAGTAATTGTAGAAGGAGTGGATTTGTTAGAGAAAGTGAAGAAGTTGAAGGTAAAAGATGATGAAGTAGTCAAAGCAGTAGAAGAAATGAAATGAGTGGAAGTAAAGATGCTGAGAGACAAAGAGTGGAGGGAAGTGGATAGCATAATGTATAAGGAGGAGAAGGTATATGTACCTAAAGACCATATATTAAAAGCAGAAATAATTAGGCTGTATCATGATATACCAGTGGGAGGAAATGGAAAATAATGGAAGACAGTGGAGTTGGTTACCCAAAACTTCTGGTGGCCAGGAGTAACTAAGGAGGTGAAACAATATGTAGAAGGATGTGATTTTTATCAGAAAAACAAAAACTGCACAGAATAGCTAACAGGCAAATTAATACCCAATCCAATACCTAAGAAACCTTGGACATATATATTGGCAGATTTTATCACCAAACTGCCAATAGCACAGGGATATGATTCAATCTTAGTGGTAGTAGACAGATTAACAAAAATGGTCTATTTCATCTCTACTATAGAGAAAACATTGGCAGAAGGGCTAGCCAGGTTGTTTAGAGACAATGTATGGAAGCTGCATGGATTACCTGAGAGCATTATCTCAGACAGAGGACCACAGTTTGTGGCAGAAATAATACAGGAGCTGAATAGGATGTTGGGAATTGAAAGTAAACTGTTGATGGCATTCCACCCTTAAACAGACGGGCAAACAGAGAGGGTTAATCAAGAACTAGAGTAGTATTTAAGAATGTTTATCGACCATAGGCAGGAATAGTGGCCAGATTGGTTAGGAACAGCAGAATTTGCTTACAACAACAAAGTACACTCAAGTACCAAGACATTACCCTTCAAGGCAAATTATAGACAAGATCCTAGAATGGGGTTTGAAATAAGAAGGAAAGGAAAATACGAGGGGGTAGAGAAATTTGTGATAAAAATGAAGGAGGTTCAGGAAAAAGCAAAAGCAGTGCTAGGAAAAGTGCAAGAAGAAATAAAGAAATATGCAGATAGAAAGAGAGCAGAAGTTGACAAGTATAAAGTAGGAGACTTAGTAATACTAAGCACTAAGGATCTGAAATATCAGATGGTTGGAAGAAGGACAGAAAAGCTGATGGAGAGATTTGTAGGCCCTTACAAGATAAAGAAGATTGTATCATCAAATGTAGTGGAATTAGAACTACCTAGTACAATAAAAATACATTTGGTAGTCAATGTTAGTAGAATATGAAGATATGTAGGGCAAGTAGAAGGGCAGAGAAAGAAGTAACCAGCTCCAGTTGTAATTGAGGAAGAAGAAGAGTGGAAAGTAAAGAGAATCCTAAATAAACAGCGGATACAAGGAAAGAATAAGTACTTGGTATGATAGAAGAGATTCACAGCAGAATCAGATACTTGGGAAGGAAGGAAAAACCTGGAAAACGTGAAAGAGGCAGTCAAAGAATATGAAAAAGAATACTGATGAGATATGAAAGATGTAAGATAACAAGAAAGAAAAGAAGAAACATTTAGAAGGGGAGAACTGCCAGGACAATTTATAGCAAAAAGGCTATTTGGGTAGTCAGACAAATAATATAACAAGGAATATTGGGGAAGACTGGAAAGAAATTAGAAATGATGGAAAGGAGGACAAATGAGAGGACAAAGAACTATGGAAACAATAAAAGAGGAAGAAGAAGAAATTGAGCAAGAAAGTTTAAGGCTCAAGGAATAAACAGAAGAAGATGACAATGAAATGGAAAATATTTGCAATCCATACTACAAACTATAAAAGTCCTCAGGACAAGGAATCTTGAGAGAGGGGTGGTGTCATGACACAGTCAAAATGGCTAAGTCATTATTTATTTATTTTTTCTTTTTCTTTTCTTTTAATTAGGAAACTGGAGAATGACTAAAAGAGATACACAAGAGTCCATAAATAGAAGTAAACACAGAATATGTATAAGTAATATACCATAATCAAATGAGAACTCTATCGAGTTCTCCTTGTCAACTTGGACTAGGAGTAGTTCTAAGACACCTCAGTCTAAGTTCTTATAGCTATGTTATGAGACAGTTCCTAAAGAAGAAACTATTTTCCATGTATTTATTAATCTGATGGGAAATATCTAGAAATATAACATGGGAAAGATATAAATAATGTGGGAAGAATTATGTAAGAGATATATAGTTATTAGTAAGGGTCATATAATTACAGAAGACAGGTACATAGACCAACAGACATTTGTATAAGTAGCTAGGAGAATCCAATAGGGAACTCTATTAAGTTCTTCCTGAGCAATTACCTTGGTTAAGCTCTAAGTCCTTATAACTGCATGCTAACAACTTCCAATAAGGAAACTATTTCTTGTGCATTTATTAACTTGATGAGAAACATCCAAGAATACAATATAAGAAAGATATAAATAGTATGGGAAGAATTATATAAGATATAGATAGTTCTTAGTAATGGTCATGTGATTGTGGGAGACAGGTATACAGACTAACCAATATTTGTATAAGTACCTAGTAGAATCCAATAGGGAATTCTATTGAGTTCTTCCTGAGCAACTACCTTGGTTGAGCCTGAGTCTTTATGACCTTGCACTAACAATAGGAAGGATAGGAATATACTAGGAATTACTATGAATATACTATGAATGTGCACTCCAAGTTCCAGAAAGTAATGCAAAGGGTGGAGTTGGAGAGTGGAACATGCTACTAAGTGAAATAAGAGATGTTGCTCTCCAGTCCTGTGGTTTTACAGCTGGTCTGGAGGAAATGTAATGATAACACAGGAGTGGAATGATCTTGGCCTCAGCTTGTGCACTGTGCCTCAATCTCCTGTCATTTGTTGCAGTCATGTATTTTGGAGTAGTGGAATGTTGTCTAAAGGAGTGGTAAATTTAGGAGTAATGGAGTTAAGAGGTATATAGCAGAGAGGAAAAGCACTACAAGAAGGTGACTTGATGACTTTGGTCTGTAAACTAGGGAACTACAATGTACTGGTAGAGCACTTATACCAATCCTGGAATAGGAGTGGTGGTACAAGTGTTTTGGTCTACATCGTGGTCCTATAGGAGTAGACAACTTAGAAGGTCAGGGGTGGAAATTCTAAAGAAAATGAAAAGAAAATGAAAATAAATATTAAATAATACTGAATTTCCGGTATATGACACTGAGTCTGTTCATAATACTATGAGTATATAACTGTAGTTGTGTTGTTCACAGGACCCAGTCTTCAACACTTGGTCCTAGGTGTGTTATCTCATATTCTGACCCATTCATGTACTTACCAAGTCTTTGACACTCGGTCCTAGCTGACTTGAGTGTAATATCACTTTGATCATCCTAATGTATACTACTGCCCTGCTGTAAGCCATGAAGAGGTGGATAACACTTTCTTCAGAGGTTGCAACCACTTTTGCAGTCTGAGCTTTTGGTACTTCCACTCTCCTGTTCTCAGGAAGTATCCCAGTTGACTGATCAGCCTTTGATTTCCTACACTCTGATTTGATATATCCCTTCTTTTCACAATAGTGACACCCTCCTTCATCTGAAAAATTTTATGAATGGCAACTCTACTTCAAAGTGTGTACAATACTTAGTTTCTTCCTCTCTATCAAAGATCAATCAGCTGACAATTGAAGGATCTCATCTGAAGATCTCAACTGTCACTGACCTCTCGATTACAGCTAGCATTCTCGAGAAGATAGGTCTCACACCCAATGGGACTGCAAATCAATCGTCTACTCTATGGATGCGCTCTTGTCGTTACTTGCATCCTGCGAGAATTGTTTTTGTACTTGTGCATAATGCTCCATCTCTGCTTGGCTGACACTCGGGACCAAATTTTCCAGAGCTTGAGAAAAGTCTTCTTGAGTTACCTCTACCTGAATTTCGGCAGGATGAGCGATTTCAGCCATTGGATCTTGATTGAGTTTCGCTAGAGGTATGTATAAGATCGAAATAAACATTTGCAGGAATGCTCTTTCTTACCGAGCTGATCCTCTACCTGCTGAGCTGTTCTTGACATCGCATTCAACATAGCATCAGAACACAAAGCATAGAAGTCCGCCCCCGTATAATTGAAAGGGCATGCATTTGCTATGCTCCTAAGATCTAGATCGGAATGTAATCTGAACTTGCGAGTCAACGCCTCGATAATCTTCAATTGTACTTCATGCGTTTCGCTTACGCCCAAGTACAACATTCGATCAAACCTGGCCAATGATCATTTACGACTGTCTCAATCAATTTTCTCCTAACCCACCTCCCAGGACGCAGTAAGGCTGGATCCAATAGATCAGGACGATTCGTCGCGCCGATAACAAAGACGTCATTACTACTAGACATTCCATCAATTTCAGCCAGGAGTTGGCTGACAATGCGGTCCATGACTCCTCCAGAATCACCATGATTCCCTCGCTTCGGAGCGACTGAATCCAGTTCATCAAAAAAGATAACACAAGGTTTTGCATCACGAGCCCTTTGAAAGACATGTCTGACGTTGGCCTCCGACTCGCCAATGTACATATTCAAGAGCTCAGGACCTTTCACTGAAAAGAAGTTGAGTGCGCAGGAAGTCGCGACTGCTTTAGCGACAAGAGTTTTTCCTGTTCCTGGAGGACCATATAGCAAGATACCTATGGAGGGTCAAATTCACTAACTTAGAGTTCTTTGTGTAACACGCCCACCTGAGCGCTTCTTCACGCCATCTGTAAATAATTCTGGATGTTCCAACGGAAGCTGGATTGTATCAAGGATGTCAGCTTTTACGTGAACCAGACCGCCGACGTCGTCCCAGGTTACATTAGGTATTTTGGGGACACCAATGTTCTCAGAATAAGCTGCTCTGGCTTTTTTCAGGGCACTATTGAAGTCCTGTGCTGATATGAGAATGTGATTGATGCCCATCTCACCCCTAGGAAAATCGTTTGGAGACTGATGATCAAGCGGCATATCACTCACGCTCGTTCCAGGGCTGACAACTTTGCACGAAAGACTAGATCAGAGAGATCGATAGCAATCAGGGCAGCGGTCTGTCTTGCTAAATCTTTGAGTGATATATCCGCGGCAAGTGTTGAGTTCCACAGCAGAGCCTGTAAGATCTCTAGGCGCTCCTCTTCGTTTGGAGCCTGAGATATCATTAAAATCAGTGATTGATCTCGATTCCTAGCGCACCTCAAACTCCAACTGATGCTTAAAAGATGAAAGGATGCTTGCAGGGATTTGTGAAGTGTTGTTACTGGTGGCAACGACCCCTATTGGAAAACCTCCCATTCTCCAGGACTGAGCAGACTCTGCAATACATTCTCTAAGGGCATTTACGATAGCTGGATCTACGGACAAAAAATGAGTTGCTTTGCGAAATGTCCTCCAAGTTACACACCCTTTCCAGTATCCAAAGGCTGAGTTGATTGTATTAATGCTTCGATGTTGCGCAGCACGAGGATGCAAGGAGAGCAAGCACATGCTTGGTCAAAGCGAACCCGAAGAGTTCCTTCTGTTTTCGTATTGTTCTCACCAATTAGACTAAAACAATCTACCTGAACATTAGACATGAGAGCATGAAGAGATAAATGTATGAATGTCAGTATCATTACCTCCAGAATATGCATGCCTAAACTCTGAGCCACCGCAAAAACAGTCCAGAACTT
>Ga0153926_100031_pt1 | contig 27788 bp, 16 predicted proteins | sample TSNJ010MetaG_FD_104716 | JGI IMG/M metagenome (GOLD analysis project Ga0153926, IMG submission 104716) | Attine ant fungus gardens microbial communities from New Jersey, USA - TSNJ010 MetaG | ecosystem: Host-associated > Fungi > Mycelium > Unclassified | place: USA: New Jersey, Wharton State...
AGATCTCTGAGAGATACTACCAAGTTAGTTAGGATGAAGAACACTATGCTTGATAGCATCAAATTGAAGTTGCCAAGCAATCATCTTCTCAATGAGCTTGCCCAGTGTGTTGAGTAGAACAATAGGCTAAAAGGCCTTAGAAGTGTTGTAAGCCAGTTTGCCTGGCTTGGGAATAATGACAGAGACTGACTCCTTGAAGTAATAAGATCAGTGCCATAGAGTAATACAGAAGTTGGCCAAAGAGAGAATGCCAGCTGCACAAATATTATTAGCAAGAATACTCTTGAAATAGCACCAAGTAACATAATCAGAATCTAGAGCAGAAATGTTAAAACAGGCCTTAAGGGTCTTGTTTAACTTTAGTATGAAGAAAGACACCCATGGCCAAGAGGCTAGGCAAGAGACATCATCTAGAATATTTAACTGAAAAGGATGGTTAGCTGCTACATTATATGATCAATAAAGAGCATGCCACAGGTTAGGAAGAAAATTGCAGAGGAGGCCTTGATACTGAATAGCCTCCACTGCAAGTAACTTATACTGCTTGACCCAACTCATAAGATCCCATGAGCACTTGTTAGTAGATGCAATCTTTGCAATCCTGTTGTCAAAAAAAGATCATTTAGTACTCCTTGTAGTAGAGCAAAATGAGTACCAGTCCTCTCTGGCTCTTATACATTTGTAAGACTCAAGTACACTCCTATACTTATTATTCTACTACTCCTTGGATTGAATTGTAACAGTGATGGACCTAGCATTAGCCTCCCAAGTATTAGTAAATACTCTAGAGACAGCTTCAGAGAGTGAGTCCAGATCTAAGAAGTTGAGAGCATAAAGCCCCATATTAACTAAAGAAAGAAAAGCACCCTCTTTATCACTGTTATATTTAAGAACCTTTTTTCTAAAGTGGATATTCTCTAGTAAGATAGGAAGATCAACCAGTAGGGGAGCATAACAATAAGAACAAATAACAGCCAATATTCCCAAGTTCATATACTGAATATTAGTCTCTAAGAATAGCTGTTTAGTAGGTGGATAAAGTATAGGATAGAAAACAGATAGTGAAATATCATCTGCAACAATAGCTTCTTGATTCTGATAATATATAAGTATATAAAGTTTTGTTGTTGAAAAACTATCATATCTGAATTATATTATCATCTACATGTAACTCTTGAATATTTTCTTCTTCAACATTCTGTAATATATTCAGTTAGATCCATTTATCAATGATTATTAGATATGTGACTTATAACTCTAAGGAGATTCTCTGTTATGGCCTTAAGGAGTAACTCAGGTTGCAACACTCAATAAAGACTTGAAGATGAGTTAGAGAGTAAAGGGGAAGGGAATAATACAATTGGTAAAGCATAGAGAATACAGGTGGGTGATTTCTGGGTATGTAGATTTTTCTGTTCATGTAAATAATTCCATCTTCTTTCCATGCCTGTTTATTTTTCTTTTTTAATTCTTTTATTACCTCTTTTTCTCTTGTTTGTAGTTTCTTTATGCATTCTTTTAGTTCTCCTCCATTGACTTCAAAGTATCCAGTTCTAAGCAGTGCTATTAGTGTTTCTGTTATTGTTCTTTATAACTATAAATCTTCTTTTAGCATTTATATGTCCTGGTTGTTATCCTTGGTGTCCACTTTTTCTCATCTTGAAAGTACATCTGCTTTCATATTTGTCTTTTCTGGAATATGGTGTAATGTAAAGTTATAGTCTTGTAGTTTCAAATACCATTTTGCTTATTGTCCATTAAGCTTATATGGTTTTTTGAAATATTTGAAATTTTTGTAGTCTATCTATACTTCAAATTTCTCGACTGCATCTAGTAAGTATTGTCACTATTATCAATTCAGGTACCAGTGACCATTGCTTTGCTGACAAATCTCTTTTCATATCAGATTCTCTCCTAAATCAGAGCATTTCTAAGCTATTATAGAATTCACTTTTATTATTCTTGGAAGGGGTACTGTCAAGTTTAACACCAGAGTAGACAGAAAATTGAGGACCATTACCCTCAACAACACTGTATATACTCCAAGTCTTCAATCAAACTTGATCTCAGTTTCTAAAATACTTGAGAGTGGAGCAGACACTTTCTTCTCAGTTGCTGACAATACAGTATTAGTTAAAATCCTGAATGGCCCAACATTATTTTCTACAACAAAGAAAGAAGGTTTGTTCTATGTTGACATCAAATAGGACCAATTTTCTACTATTCTTCCTTTATACCTTTCCCAACAATTTTTGGCCATATGGCCTCACTTCCCACATACGTAGCATGTCCTGTCTCCTTCTTTTCCTCTATCTATATCCATTGCATTTGGGTCTCTTCTTGGACCCATTTGAGTTCCCCCTCTATTGAGTGTATTTCCTCCTCTATACCCTTCTTCCGTTCTCTATGTTATTTGCCCCCCTCTTCCTCTATACAATCCTCCCCCTTTAGGCTATGCATTTCTCCCTGGGCATACTGTATTTCTCCCCAACATCCTCTCTTCCATTCTGCTTTGCCTCTGATTTCTATCCAGCCTCACCACTCTTTTTTGCCACTCTCCAATGGTGGTTGGTGGTTCTTCTGCTTCTGCCAGCTTTCTCCTAATACTTCCATTCAACCTTCTCTTGAATTCTTTGATAAGGGGTCTTCCCTCATAGCCGCTCCCCCTAGTGACCTTTTTGAATTTCTATACATACTTATCGTAGGTCCTCCCTCCTTGCTCAATTGTTCTCAGCTGTTTTATTTTCCTTTTCTCCTCCAATGTTTCCCCAAAGTCATTTTTTATCTTTGTGAACAGCTGCTCTACCAATTCCACTTTTGACTCTCCCTTAGCCAGCTTATCCAGCAAGTTATCCTTCTATGCTTCCACTATTCCTTCCTGTATATATAACAACACCCAGGCTACCTGGGTCACTACTGCTTCTTCTATCATCTTCATTCTAATATATAGGCAAGCCGTGTTAATAAATGCACTCACCTCTTCTATCTTCCTACTGAAAACTTGAGGTCTTGTGACCTCTACTCTGCTCCTCTGTTGCTGAAGGAACATGGTGTTGACCTGCTGCTGCAGGGTCACAATCATGGCGAGGAATTGCTCCTCTTTGGTTTGGAGGGGAATAGGTACTGAGGGGTATTCCCCCTGTTGCTGTTGTTGTTGGCAAGACATTGGCAATGGCAATGGTAATGGTGATGATTCCTTGTAGGAGAATGAATGGTCTTCTTCATCTGTACTTATGACTGACTACTGACTAAGAAGGGTGAAACAATATTATCTCTAAGAAGGGAATCTCTAAGCTAGATAGGCCTTTAAGAGGTTACCGTTGTTCCCCTACATAGACTGGTCACAATGGATTGGTAGTATAGAGCTGATAGTGATCACCCTAGATGGATGTTCAAAAAGAACTTGATAGAGTTCTTTATTGGATTGGACTTCTACTTATACTACTTTTACAGTGGCTGTACTCTTAGTTATGTTCTTCCAGAATGTTCTGTGATTACCTGACCTTGTCACATGACCCTAGTTCCTACACTATTTATATCTTTAACCCTATTGTATGTCTTGAGGTTTTGGATTAAGTGTTCAAATGCTTGGAAAACTTTTCCCCTTTTGGGGCTCTCATAACATTCCTTCTCTAAATCTATCTAATATTGTTATGATTTTTTTTTCAGTGTCTGTGACCTTGTTGGCTTTTAAATAGAGCTTCATTGCTTTTCACCAATCTTCAAACATCTTTCTGTCTCTATTGAACTATTCAGGTTCTGAAACCATTGATTTGTAGTTTACTATTTCTGTTAGTACTGATGCTGATGCTATTCTAGCTACTGATGCTGGTATACTTGCTCATATTCTGGACATATTCTTTTTGGATTGTTCTACTAATAGTACATCACTTAACTCATTAAGTTCTTTTTAACTGTCTATTTCATTGGCTTCTAATTCTATTTCTTGTATGTCCTATTCTTTGGACTCTTGGTACTCTGACTGTTTTTTACTAATGTAAACTGAGCTGAGTCATTCTTTGAGGTTTTTAACCTTTTGTGCTCCAATTGTATATTCAACAGCAATTTTTGCAATATACCAACAGCCAGTTTGCTAAAATACCATTCTTTCAGTTGCAAGATAAATCAATAATACTTTACTAAATGTTACAACCTTAAGAAATAACTCAGGTTGTAATACTCAATAAAGACTTGAAAATAAGTTAGAGAGTAAAGGAGAAGGGAATAATACAATTGGTAAAGCATAGGGAATACAGATGGGTGCCTACTGCTATATATATATATATACTATAAGGTAGGGGTGAGGAGAGTATATGGTAGACATGAGGTCTGCTGAGTAAAGAACATATACCAACAATGAAGTACTGACTAAGCTACTATACAAATAGAAAAATATTAATAAAAGAAGTAAGACATATCTAAGCCTTATGGAGAACTTCTGTGTGATATAAGGTTGATTATAATATTCTTTTGCATATTTCTATCAACATATAGATCTCTATTATCCCCTCTGTTTTCAAAAATTTGCTACTCTTTATAATCTAGAGCATTTGCATCTTCATTTCTCTATTCTTCCATTATTTAATCAATTTGAACATTATTTACTTGTCTCTGTCTTTCTACTTCTACTATTGTAATATATACTCTAGATTCCTGAATTGTTTTCTGTTGTTGCTCAGCAAGTTGATATCTATGCAAATCAAGTATGACATCCTCAAGAGTTTATGGAACATATGTAGGAGTTATATAAAATTGTCTTCTTTTTCTCTTTCCACTATCTTTATTCCAAATAAGAGTTGTGTCACAACAAAGTGACTACTAAATAGTGACATAGAGGTATAACAAAATACCTGTTCAAAGAACTATATAAATAGCTGGACCCTTATTAACAAGTAGCCTTGCTGATGTTGTCTTTTTGATATAGTGGTAAACTATACAGTATATGACTACTAGTCTATAGTACAACTGTAACAAGTTGGAGAAATATTTTGGAGTAAAGTAGATAGATAATAGTTCTCTAAAACAACTATCTATTGTTATACTTGCTCCTTAGCTCTCTTAGCTTAATATTTTTCTTCAATAGAATCCATCTTTTACAATTATCTTACTGTTTTACTTATAACTACTCTAAAAATAAAAGTATACTATCATTTCTAAAAAGAAGATTCCTACTCTAAACAACTCTTTTAAAAAACAACTATTATTCTTTTGTATATAAGAATCATAATAGATCCCAAGTACCAGGTTACTAATAGAAGAGTATACAAATATACTACTACAATATTACTTAAGAAAACTATCTGTCTAAAAGGATAGACTTAAGCTTAGTCATACTAACTACACTCTATACCATAGCTATAAAGTACTGTTTCCTTTATACCTAGGGCCCAGTATTCAATCAAGGTATAGAGAAAGTAGAAGGGTAAAAGAGCAAAAAGAAAGAATAGGAGATAATGATTGAAAACAGAGAAATCAATAAACTAGCAGTATTACTATATATTTATATATATTTATTTTTCTCTTACATATGTAATTTGGGTTGAATTATAAAAACAAAAGGGTTGTTCTGATTAAATTTATTTATTTAAATTCTATTAAAATAAGAAAAGAAAAGAAAAAGTCAATTATAATTTTTTAAAATTCTTCCTGAGTTTTTTTAAGTTATAATGAATTTATTGAGTAAATTGAGTAAAAAGAGATGGTGTAAAAATAATTAGATACATATATGTATTAATTATCATTCTATACATAATATAGCATACTTACTAAATGAGGTTTTCATTTGGATCTTCAGTCCAACTTAAACCCTTTATTAATTCCAAGTGAAATTAATATTGTATTATCTGGCAGGTTGCTGTACTCTCTGCCTCCAATAGTCTGTATAATAGTATATAGTGTTGTCTATTAGATACTATGCTTCCTTTCTCCAACAGTTTTAATATTGTCTATAGTATGCTATACTTTTTTCCAACAGTTTGTCTATAATGTATATAGTAAGTAGATTGTAGGTTGTCTGTAGTTTGTTATACTTCTTTTCTCTAATAGTTTGTAGTTCGCTATACTTCCTTTCTTCAATAACTGCTAGTAGTCTTATCTATAATTTGCTATACTATTTTCCTCCAATAGTTTTTAGTTTACTATACTGTCTTTCTCTAATAACTTCTAGTAGTATTGTCTCTAGTCCTTTATACTTCTTTTCTCCAATAGTCTATAGTATATTATACTTTCTTTTTTCAATTTACAGTTTTTTCTGATTTTTTCTAAATTTATACAAATTTTTAATAAATTTTGTTGAATTTATAGAAAAAAAGAGCAAGTGTACTAACAAATGCTTGTAAAGCATTGGCTAAGCATTAGCTAAGCATTAGCTAAGCAAATATCATCCCATGTTCAGTTTTGTATATATAATAGATAAGGTTTTTATCTAGATCTCTGGTCTAACCTAAACTCTTTACTAATTCTGAGTGAAGTTAATATTGTATTATCTAGTAGGCTGCTATGCTCTCTACTTCTAACAGTCTATATAATAGTATACAGTATTATCTGTCAGATTGCTATGTTCTCTTTCTCTAATAGTCTTAGTATTGTCTATAGTGTACTATATTTCCTTTCTCCAATATACTCTTGTCTGCAGTATGTATAGTCAGTAGTATTGTATGCAGTCCATTATACTTCTTTCCTCTAACAGTTTGTAATTTGCTATATTTTCTTCTTTCAATAACTTCCAGTAGTATTATCTCTAGTCTACTATATTTCTTTTCTCCAATAGTCTACAGTATACTATACTTCCTTCCTCTAATACTTTTTCTAATTTTCTGTTTCTTTTTCTGATTTTCCTGAATTTCTTTCTAATTTTTAATGAATTTATTGGAATTTTTGAGTGAAAAAAAAGATATAGGAATAATTAGATATATATATGTATCATCTATTATCCCATATGTAATGCAGTATACTTTCTTAGATGTCTAAGTTACCATATTGTATATTGGCTTCTAGAAATAGTTGTTCTGCTAGTGGATAATATATAAACTAAATAATAGGTAGTGGAATGTCATCTAGAGTAATAGTTTTTTGATTCTAGTTTAATTCTTAAGTATATAGGATTTGGGTGTTCAAAAAATATAATACCTTAATTATATTATCTTCTATATGTAAATCTTGAATATTTTCTTCTTCAATATCCTATTATATCTGGTCAATATTTATGTATCAACAATCAGTCAAATATGTCACTTACAACTGTTAGAATATTCTTTATAATCAAGAACATCTATATCCTCATTCCTCCACTTCTCTATTATTTGATTGATTTGAACTATTTGAACAGACTCTTTTTTTTGCTTGTAGTACTTCCAATTGTTCTATTAATCTATGCTACTGTAATAACTGGTTTCTTTCTACTTGTTTTTGTTTTTTTATTTTTGCTCTCAAAGTCTCCTCTCTATATACTTGAGCTACTTTTTCCTGCTCTTATCTATTTATAGCTTGTATTAGCAGCTTATTTCTCTACTGTTCTTTTTCTAGTACTTGTAGATAGTTCAAAGTAGAAATACTATTTCTTATATTTTGTAGTATATCATTAGTTAATCTTTGAACTTGTTAATTAGCAAGCTATTATTTGTGCAGATCAAGTATAGCATCATCAAGATTTTGTATAACAGATAAAGAGGTCTTATAATGCCCTTTTCTTTCTTTTCCTTTATTTAGAACAAAAGCAAAAGAGATATTTTAGAGTAAAACAGATAGATGATGGTTTTCTAGAACAATTATATTATATTGTACTTATTCTTTAGCTCTTTTGGCTTAATGTTTTAATTCAATAGAATCTATCTGTATATAATGATAGTTTTTTTACTAACAACCAATTAGTTCATATTCTTTTACTTAAATCAAAATACTATTCTTACTTTGGGTAATTTAAAGCTTATACAGCTTATAGTAGTATTTAATAAATAAATACAGTAAGGTTCTATCTATAATTTATGTTAAATTTTGCATTTTTTATGATTTATATGCTCAGTAGACTTATTATATGTAAATAATAAAGGAGTTTTTCAATAGTATTCAATAAATAAACACAATAATATACTGCTAATAATTAATATTAATATTTCTAATTTTTTCACAATTTATAGAAGCAATAAACTCACTGGGAGTGATGATAAGGGTCTAGTAGTAGTATCCAATAATAAAGGATTGCCAGCAATTTAAATATCAATTTTCTAATTTCTCTATAATTTATTAAGCTAATATGCTTACTGTAAGTAATTTTAAGGATCTACCAATAGTATTTCAATAATAATATGCCAACAATCAAGTCAATCAATAGTAGTGATAGTACCAACTTAATAAAGTAATGTTAACTGATGCCAATCAAAGTAGTGATAGAACCAAACACTATGTTAACTAAACAATCAAAGTAGTCATAGTAGGATTAGTCACAAAATGCCAGTAGTATCAAGAAATAGCTACAAAAATCAATATACTTCAATACTTGAGTATAAAACTGTCTTGCTGAAAGAGAATACTATTATTTTCTCTTTTATAGTAGAAAAGGAGGTTATTATAGACAAGGTATATCTACAATGATCTAAGATGTGAAAGTAACTATCTTGTTAGTGTGAAGTCATGAGGACTTAGAGTTCAACCGAGGTGGTTGTTCAGAAAGAACTCAATAGAGTTCCTTATTAGATTCCTCTAGATACTTATACAAATATTAGGTAGTCTATATATCTACCTCCTATGATTGTATGACCCTTACTAAGAACTATCTATATCTTATATAATCCTTCCCATGCTATTCATATCTTTTCCCACATTGTATTCTTGGATGTTCTTCATCAAGTTGATAAATGTATAAGAAATATTTTCCTTTCTGAAAGTTGTCTTATAACATAGTTTCCCTTTTAAGTTTTCTCATCCTGAGGAATTTTTCCATTGTTTTCAGTTCTCCTTCTATCTTTTTTCCCTTTGTCTTTTGTATTTTTTATTTGACCACCTCTATAGTACTTTTGCTATAAACCTCCCTGGGAGTTCTCTTGAGAACTCTTTTTTGTCATCTTCTTTCTTCTATTGCCTTACTTCTTCAGCTTCTTTCTCATACTCCCTTTCAAACTCTTCAACTAGCTTCTTTGCATTTTTCAGGTTTTTCCTACTTTTCCAAGTGTCTCCCTCTACTGTATACCCTTTTTATTGTACTAGGAATTTTTCCTTTCCCCTGACTATTCTTTTGTTTAGTATTTTTTCTACCTTGAATTCCTTTTCTCCTTTGATGATAACTGGTTTTGGTAAAGTTTTCCTTTGTCCTTCTACCTGGGGCCTGTACAATTGTACTCAACTTATGTTGACTACAGGGTGTATTTTAATAGAACTAGGTAATTCTAATTCTATAGCATTGGTTGAGACAATTTCTTTGACTTTGTAAGGCTCCACAAATCATTCTGTTAACTTCTCCGACCTCCTTCCTATCATCTGCTATTTGAAATCCTTTGTATTTAATAGTACTAAGTTCCCAACTTTATACTTTTCTCCTTCACTTCACTTCCTATCTATATACTTCTTTATCTCCTTTTGCACTTTTTTTAATACTGCTTTTATCTTTTCCTAGATTTTGTTATTATATGCAAATTCAGCAGTCCCTAGCCAATCTGGCCACTGTTTCTGTCTGTGATTGATAAAGACCCTTAGATATTATTCTAGTTCCTAGTTGATTCTTTCTGTTTGTCTATCTGTTTAGAAATAATAGACTGTTGACAGCTTTGTCTGGATCCTCAACAACTCATTCAGTTTCTTCATTATTTCTGTTGTAAACTATACCCCTCTATCTGATATGATACTTTCTAGAAGGCCATATAATTTCCAAATATGATCCCTAAAAACTAAGCAAGCCTTTCTGCCAATGTTTTCTCTATAGTTACTATAAAATATACTATTTTACTGAAACAGTTGCAAACCACAAAAATTACATTGTAACCTTGAGCCAGAGATAGTTTGGTAATGAAGTCAGCTGAAATATAACTCTATAATTTCTCTGGGATTGTTTAGCATAAGTTTCCTTGTTGGAGCCTCACTCTTGTTTTTATATTACTGACAGGTATTGCATCCATCTACATATTTCCCTACTTCCTTTGTAACTCCTGGCCATCAGTAATTCCTTGTAACCAACTCTGTTGTTTTCCATCTTCCCTCATGTTCTTCTACTAGCATATTGTGGTATAGATATACTATCTCTCTTCTTAGATTCTCTTCTGGGACATATATTTGTCCTTCTTTCATAACTACTTCTTTCTTTATCAACCACTCCTCATCTCAGAGGCTTTTTATTTCTGCTTTCTTTAGTTCTTCTACTACTTTTATTACTTTTTCATCCTCTTCCTACACCTTCTTAATTCTTTTTTTTAGATTTCCATCTTCTACTAGTATTTCTACTCCCCTTACCCACTCTAGCTTGATTAGTATTCTATCTTTGTTATTTTTTTCCATCTCTTTCTGCCAATCTGCCCTTTAACTCAGTCTATTGGCTTTACCCATGCTTTTCCCAGGAACATGTTTTAAAGTGAAGTTGAAGTGTGACAGGTATAAGGCCTACTGGACTTGTCTCCAGTTTAACTTTTGACTTATCATGAAATACTGGAGGTTTTTATGGTCCATCTAGATCTTAAACTCCATTTTTGCTCCCTTTAGGTAATGCCTCTATGCTTCTAGACATCAAATTACTGCCAACATTTCTTTGTCATGAATCTCATAGTTTTGTTCTGTTGTGTTCAGTGTCTTAGAGATAAAGACTACTAGCCTCCATTTTCCATCCCTATACTTTGTTGACAACACTCCCTCTGTTGCATAGTCCAATGCATCTGCTTTCACTCATATTTTTTTGTTTAAGTCTAGTATTGCCAAGACTAGCTCTGTTGTAAAGGTCTTTTTTAGCTTTCTGGATGTCTTCTCCTGTGCTTTTTTCCATCTCCACTTCTCCTCCTTTCTGACTAACACATGTAGTGGTACTGCAAGTTTTGCAAAGTTCTTAATAAATCACCTATAGTAGTTGGCAAGTCCCAGAAACTTTTGCATCTTCTTTATGTTTCTTGGTGTTAGCCAGCTTAGAACTTCTTCTATCTTTTCCCTCTGTATTTCTACTCCCTTTGGTCCTATTACTACTTCTAGAAACTCCACCTTCTTCACCTTCTACCTATACTTTTTTGGCTTTACAAAGAGATTATTTTCTTCAAGTCATTTTAACACTTTCTCTACTATTTTGTTATGTCTCTTTTCTGTTTCTGTTGCTACAATGATGTTGTCTATGAAGGTGGCTGTATTCTCTTAATTTATCATGTTATGGAACAGATTGTTTATCATTGTCTAAAAGGTAGCAGGGGAGTTTGTGAGCCCAAAATACATTATGGTTGGCTTGTAGGCTCTAATATGTATTGTAAATGCTGCTTTCTATTTGTTCTCTTCTTTGATTCTGATATTGTTGTACCCCCATCTCAAGTCTAGCTTCATAAAAACTCTTTTACTGTCTACTCTATCCAAGATATTGGTGATCAATAGTAATGGATACCTGTTCTTGATAGTCTACTGGTTCATATGCCTATAATCTTGTACCATTCATCACTTGCCATTTTTTTTAGCTATAAAATGTACTGGTAATGTCTATGGAGATTTTGATAGTCAAATGTATTCTTTTTACAATTGATCTTCCATGAATACTTGTACCTTTCACTCTTCTCTCAACAATGAGTATACCTTCTCTTTTTTAGACATAAAGCCTTCTTTTAACTTGATTGTGTGATCCTAGGCTTTTTGTACTGGCATTTTTTCTGACTCTACTTTTCCAAACACTCTTTTTTATTTCCAAAATCTTTTTGGCACCAACTCCTCCACTTCCTTTTTCCTTTTCTCCTTGTTTCTTTTTTCCATATATAAATGGACATTTTGTTATCTTTATCTCTCTCTTTTTCCAATCTATCTCTAGGTTATAAACAGCTAACCATGGCATACCCAATATTACCTCTGTCCTCTCCAGATTACATACATTTATTCTTACTCTTTCTATATATTCTTTGAAGAACATATTGCACTCAACCTGATATGTAATTGCTCCTTCTATGTTTACTGTTCCATCTATGTTTCTTACCAACAGCAGAGTTTTTAGCCTTTCTAGGTTGGACCTTTTTCTTTTTGTAAATTGGGCATCTATGAATAACCCAGTTGCACTGCTATTGAGTAGTGCTTTAACTGCCACTCCTTTATAGTTTTCCAACTTCTCTAGTTCTATCTTCATTCATACTTCTCTTAGTAGCTATAGTATATGCCACATATCTCTTACTTCCTTAGTGTTGCTTTGACAAGAAACTTTATTTCCTAGTTTCTCTGGGCATAATACACTGTACATATTTGAGAAGACCAGCTAGGAGCTCACTGTCCTCCATTATCTTTTGCCAACTCTTATGGCATTTCCACTATCCTCCTCTCTCTTCTCTTTCTTTGTCAATAATTCTTGGCTATATGGCTCTACTTTCTATATACAAAGCATGTTCTATCTCCTCCTTTTCTTCTGTCCACCTCCATTGCATTGGGGTCCCTTGCTGGCCCTGGCTGTCCCCCTCTATTCTGATATTCTCCTTTATACTGGCCTCTATATGATCTGTCTCCCCCTTCTTCTATATGATCCTCCCCCAAACCCTCCTCTAGACTGTACATTTCTCTGTAGGTATACTGTATTTCTCTCTAACATCCTTTTCTCTGCTCTACTCTACCTCTGATTCCTATCTAATCTTATTGCCCTCTCTTGCTATTCTTCTATTGTACTGGAAGGGCTTTCTGCTTCTGCCAACTTCCTCCTAAGTGCTCCACTTAACTCCCTTTTGAATTCTTCAATAAGAGAACATCCCTCATAGCTGCTTTCTCATGCCATCTTTTTGAATTCCTGAACATATTTATTGTAGATTCTCCTTTCTTGCTCAATTGTCCTCAGTTGTTCTATCTTTTGTTCTTTCTCTGCTATTTCTCCAAATTCATTCTTCATTTTACTAAACAATTCTTTTGCTGTCTTTGTCTCTGATTCCTCTTTTAATAACTCATCCAATAGGTTATCCTTCTATACCTCTGCTACCCTCTTCTGCACATAGGATAGTACCCAGGTTATCTTTGTTGCTTCCAATTCTCCTATTATCTTTATACTCAAATATAAGTAAGTTGTGTTAATAAATACATTCACTTCCTTCATTCTTCTACTAAATAATAGAGGTTTTGCCACCTCTACTCTAGCTCCTCTATTTTGTTGTAATAGGATAGCTACCTACTATTGCAGGCCGGTGATAAGGGTAAGAAGTTGTTCCTTCCTAGTAGATAAAGTCTATAGTACAGGGGTGGCAGATTGCCCCATAGGTTGCTGTTGTTGTTGTTGTTGGCAGAACATATGTGACAGTGGTGGTAATGGTAATGGTAATGATTCCTCATAAGAGAATGAGTGGTCTTCTTTGTCTGAACTTATAGTTAACTACTAACTAAGAAGGGTGAAACAATACTATCTCTAAGAAAGAAACCCCTAAGCTAGACAGACCTTTAGAAGATTACCATTGTTCTCTTATATAGACTAATTATAATAGACTAGTAGTATGGAGCTGATAGTGAAAGACTAAATACAAGCTCACTTAATATAGAGATCAGGTCTCAGACAGAGACATGAGTTTTGTCCAGGCTATCTATCTACTGTCTCTAACTGATAGTAAAGTCCTCTTTACAGCTAGGGTCCACTTTTCAAAAAGCTTTTGAGTATTGTGCTTATTAGCAAGAATAATGAGAGAGTAAGTAGGAATAGGGATGTTGAGGCTATAAGATGCAGGGTTAACAATGGAGATTGAGTTCTTGTATTAGTGTAAAGTCATAAGGACTTAGAGCTCAACTGAGGTGGTTGTTTAGAAAGAACTCAATAAAGTTCCTTATTGGATTCCCCTAGGTACTTATACAAATATTAGATGGTCTATGTACTTATCTTCTATAATTGCATGACCCTTACTAAAAACTATCTATATCTTACATAATCCTTCCCATGCTATTCATATCTTTTTCTATATTATATTCTTAGATGTTCTCTATCAAGTTGATAAATATATGAGAAATATTTTCCTTCCTAGGAGTTGTTTTATAATATATCTACTAATTGATAGATTAGTAATTTCATCATTTTTCATTATTATTTTTATCTAAATTGTCTTTCAGTTAGTCTATTTCAGTTCCTTAAACTATCTATAATCTATTATATGTGTTCTAGTCTTAAGTACTATTTTTTTCTGGATTTTTTAGAGTATAATTTAGAGTATAAAGAGAAAATAAGTTAATGAAATAACAATTAGTAAGATTTAGATAAGTCTTGATAAGACTTATTCAGTGTTATTATCCTATATCTATCTTATATACTTTCTTAGATTCTCTTAGTTGAGCACTACAAATTAGAATTTTTGAATACCATCTATTCACCCCCTTTAGAAATAACAGAACATAATGGAAAACAGCATATGAAGAACAGTTTTGGCTAATTTGTTCAAGTCATTCTTCTCTTGTCTATAATACTATATTTCTATTATCCATTGTATGATAAACTTCTTTCTCTGGAATAATAACTGCAATTTCTTCAACAGTAGATAAATTATGAGTTTTTAAATCAATATGTAACCTAATCCTAATTTCTTGTTGTTTATCAACTGGCCCTTCTCTAATAAGTTTATAGACATAACAATATCAATCTATATATGAATGGATGTCTAGGAGCATTGTTTAAATATCATCTATTACTACAGAATTAAGGTTTCTGTTATTATTTCTTTTAATATTCAACTGTTCTATTATGTCCAAGATATAGATTTGTACATAAACAAGATCATAATCACCATATTAGAGGAAAGTACCTATGAGATGGTATAGTTTGTCTTAGATCTTGAAATAGTAAGGATCTGACTATTTAGTAATAGAGTTGTCAATTTTCACTCTTACTGAAGTTATTGTAAATGCTGCATTATACTATTGAATATTATTATAGAATTCTCTAGAGCAATAGTTATCTCCTGTCAAGTAATTTTGCAAACTCCAGTAAAAGCTTACAAAGATGGCAGCTAAATTTGTTCTTATAGATAATATATTCTAAACTTGGAACAATTGACTTTTGAAGATATAAGTTTTTCACAGTCAAAAGAAAGAGCATAATAGTAAGAATAGATAATAGACAGCATATCTAAGTCAATATACTGTATATCAATCTCTAGAAATAGTTAGCCAGCAGGTAGATAATATATAGACTGAAGAACAGATAGTAGAATATTATCTGCAATAATAGCTTTTTGGTTCTAGTTAAACTCTTAAGTATATAGAATTTTAGTATAGAAAAACTATTATATCTGAATTATATGATTATTTTTATCTTTACTTCTTGGTGCATGAAGATGCTACTAACACTTAGATTGCTGCTAGTCAATATTCATCTACTTCTCTTGATACTCTTCATTCTAAGAATATTGCTTTATGTCTGAATACCTAAAGAACTTTCTTCAACTATCTCTTATATTAAAATCACTACTTTCTTTCTCTCAAAGGTAATAATTATAAGCCTCTCCAGCCCTTTTATACCAAAGGTAGTAGCTAGCTTCTTTTTATTAGCAAGTCAATCATATTGTATACTAGGACAACTAGAGCCATTCTCAACTATGCTCCTATTGAAGAGTTCAAACAGTGCTTTTTTCCTATAGAGTGTACTTAGTATCTATGTAACCATTACTAAGTAGAAATATATTAACATATCTTTACTGACTATTATTGGTTTACTCATGTTCCCTTGACTAATCCATTACTATTGGTTAAGGACTTTATCAAGTTTCTAAAGAAGCACTCTAGTGTATTTGTTTTTGCTTTCCAGAATCACTTGTTTCTTAAACCTCTATGAACTTTTTTAGTTTCTTTTTTCTGTTTCTATAAATAGTTCATCAGTTTTATCTCTCTTAGTTTTTGTGAATTTCGTATTCTAGATATGATAGGTCATCAGATCTGGACGTATTATTTGAAAGTTGGTTACAAGCAATTTATATCAAGTTCTTTCTTCTCTTAGGTTAGATTTTTTTTCCAATACTGATAATATTTTCTGTCAGTGATAGAACAATTATAGTCTTTGGGACCAATATAAACTATTTGTTGTAGATAGTCTGCCATAGACTATAATTGAGCACTACATTATAAATTTTTGAACAAAAAAAAAAAAAAATTTCATTTTCAATATCCTATAATATTATTCAGTTAAAACCTATTAAGTAGTAGTACTTAAATTTTTTATTACTCACAACTCTCAGAAAATCTTTCTGTATGTTTTGGTCTATATATAGATCTCCATCACTCTCTCTCTGTTACTCTTTATAATCAAAAGCATCTATATCTTTATTCTTCTATTTCTCTATTATCTAGTTGATTTAGACTTTTACTATCTATCTCTGTCTTTATCTTTCTGCTTTTACTACTATAATCTGTACTCTAGGTTCCTGGGTTGTTTGTTGCTGTTTAGCAAGTTGATATTTGTGCAAATTAAATATAGTATTTTTAAGATTTTGTGGAACATGTGTAGAAGTTAAGCAGAATTTTGTTTTTTTCCTTTATTTTTTTCTATTCAGAACAAAAGCTAAAAAGATATAATAGAGATCTTGCTGTATTCACTCCTCAGTCCTTTTCTCTTTACATTCTAATTTGATAGAATCCATTCCTTACAACTGTTTTACTGTCTTACTTATAACTATCCTAAGAATAAAGATATACTATTACTTTTAAAAAGAAGATCTCTACTCTCAACAACTCTCTTGAAAAGCAGTTGTTATTCTCTTGCATATAAAAATTACAACAGTCTGCTTAGAAAAGTAAACCTAGGCTTAGTCATACCAACTATACCCTATACTATAGCTATAGAATACTATCTTCTTTACATCTAGGGCCCAGTATCTAGTCAAGGTATAGAGAAAGTAAAGGGGTAAAAAAGAGAACAAAAGATAGTAATTGAAAACAGAAAACTCAATAAGCTAGTACTATTATTATATATTTGTATATGTTTGTTTTCCTCCTACATATCCAATTTGGGTTGAATATAAAAATAGGAGGATTTTGATAATTAAATTTATATTTTAATTCTATTAAAATAAAAGAAAAAAAAGAAAGTTAATTATAATTTTTCAACATTTTTCTGAATTTATTTGAAATTTGTAGAATTTTTAAGTGAATTAAGTAAATTTAAGTGAAAAGAGAGAATATGGAAATAATTAGGTGAAATTTTGACTAAGCACTATCTTCTTACATTCAGTCTCATATACTTTCTTTAATAAGTAGAGGCCAAAGCCTATCTTGGCTGTTTGGGAGGAAGACATTCTTGAGACTACAGTTGCTAGTGAAGATACATTCTGAAAAGATACAGAAGTGTTAGTAGAAAGAGGGAACCTTTTCTTGCTCTTCTTATTAGTTACAGTAGTAAAGGAAGCTTTTTTCACTACTGGCAGTTCATCAACTGCTATTTTTACATCTAGAGATAGCTCCTGAGATAAATTGGAACTATAGAGGGTTCTTATTGCTTTTATAAGAGAGGAAGTGTTAGCTTAAGATGAGGTCTTAAAGTGATTCTACTTTACTACTAATATAGCTTAGAATAGATACTATATAATGGAACCTGTTCCTATGATAGGAGAAAACTACTTAATTGGACAGTTTCTAATAGTATACTTCTGAATAAAATATACAATATACAATACAAACAAAGCAAAAACTCTGGTATCAGTCTATAAATAGCCAAGATAACCAAAGAGAAATGTAATATGAGCACTCAAAAGAAAGTTAATAGAAGTAAAAATATCATAATATAGCCAAAGTTATTATTTATATTTCTTTTCTTTTCTTTTCTTTTAATTAGGAAATCAATGGACATATGAGAAGAGATGACTCAAAAGAGATGTATGGGACTTTATAAATAAAAGTAAATACAGAAGGTATATAAGTAGTATATAGCAATCTAATAGAAACTCTATTGAGTTCTTCTTGTCAACTCAGACTAGAAGTGGGACTAAGTCATCTTGGCTATATCTTTACAAGAAAGCCCTCCTAGTATAATAGAAGAGTAGCAAAAAAGGTTAGTAAGGTTGGATAGAAACCAAAAGCAAAATAGAGTAGAGAAGAGAATACTGGAAAGAAGTGCAATGTACCCACAGGAAAATATACAATCCAGAAAAAGCTTAGGAGAAGGATTATATAGAGGTAGAGAAGGACAAATTGTGTAGAGAGCAGGGGGTCAGAACTTTAGAGAAGAAGCACTAAACAACTGAAGAGGACAAGAGCTAAGAAGAGACTCCAATACAATAGATGTCAATAGAGGAAGGAAGAAGGATTGAATATGCTATGTGTATTGAAAATAAGACCATATGGCCAAAAACTATTGGCAAAAAAAAGAAAAAGAGAGGAGAGTAGTAGAAATACTGTAAGAGTCAACAAAAAATAATAGAGAGTAGTGAGCTCCCAGCTGGCCTTCTTAAATATATACAGTATATTGTGTCCAGAGAAGCTAGAAAATAAAGTTTCTTGTTAAGATAATACTGAAGGAGTAAAAGATGTATGGTATACACTATAACCACTAAGAGAAGTATAAATGGAAGTAGGGCTGAAAAAGCTAGAAAGTCATGAAAGAGTAGCAGTAAAAGCACTATTGGATAGTAGAGCAATGGATCTATTTATGAATACAAAGTTTACAAAGGAAAAGGGATTCAAGCTAGAGAAACTAAAAAATCCTCTGTTAGTAGAAAATGTAGATAGAACTGTAAATGTGAGAAGAGTAATCACTTATCAAGTAGAGTGCAATATGTTCTTCAAAGGACATGTTAAGAGAGCATGAATAGATATATACAATTTGAGAGAGACAGAGGTGATATTGAGTATGCTCTGGTTAGCTGCCCACAATCTAGAGATCAACTAGGAGAAAGAGAAAGTAAAAATGATGCAGTGTCCATTTATATATAGAAAAAAAAAGTAGGAAATGTAAAAGAAAAAGCAAGTGAGAAAGATAGAGAAAGGAAAAATGGTAAAAGAACTAGTGTCTAGAAGATTATAGAAGTAAAAGAAAGTATTTGGAAAAGAGAAGTTAGAAAGAATATCCACAAGAAAACTATAGAACTATGTGATAAAACTAAAAAAAGAGTTTGTGCTGAGAAAAGTAAAGGTATATTCTCTATTGAGGGAAAAAAGAGAGAAAGTACAAGTATTTATGGAGGATCAACTGCAAAAAGGGTATATCTAGCCATTAAAGTTGCCACAGACTTTGCCAGTACACTTTGTAGCAGAGAAAGATGGCAAAAGGAGAATAGTACTGGATTACTACCATATTAACCAATGAATAGTGAAAAATGAATATTCATTATCTTTAATAGCAGATATTTTAGATGGAATAAGCAAGAAGAAAATGTTCACAAAACTAGACCTTAAATAGAGGTACAACAATGTGAAAAATTAAGAAGAACAACAAATAGAAAGCAGTATTTACAATACATATCAGAGTTTATAAACTAATAGTTATATATTTTGGATTAACAAACTCCTCTACCACTTTCCAAACTATAATAAACAATTTGTTCTGCAATATGATTAATTAAAAGAATATAGCAACATTCATTGATGATATTATAGTTATTACAAATACAAAGGAGAAACATAATGAATTAGTAGAAGAGATGTTAAGCAAGCTAGAGAAGAATGATCTATTTGTCAAACCAGAAAAGTATTGATAGAAAGTAAGAGAGATAGAATTCTTGGGTATAGTAATTAGTTTCTGGGGAGTTGAAATACAAAAAGAAAAAGTAGATGGAGTATTAAGCTGGCCAGTACCAAAGAATGTAAAAGAGGTGCAAAAGTTTCTAGGGTTTGTTAACTACTATAGGTAGTTTATTAAGGACTTTGCTAGAATTACAGTTTTATTGTATCAGTTGGTCAGAAAAAAAGAAAAGTAAAGATGGAAAAAAGAATAAGTAGAAGTATTTAAAAGGTTGAAGGAGATGTTTACAACTAAGCTAGTTCTGGTCATTTTTAACCTAGATAAGGAAATGAGAGTAGAAGCTAATGTTTTAGATTATACAACAGAGGGAGTACTGTTAGTCAAATATAGAGACAAAAAATGAAGATTAGTTGCTTTTATTTTCAAATTATTAAATGTACCAGAGTCCAACTATGAAATTCATGACAAGAAGATATTGATGGTAATTTAATGCTTAGAAGTATAGAGGCATTACTTGAAAGAAGCAAAAGTAAGGTTTGAGATCTAGACAGATCATAAAAACCTCTAGTACTTTATGACTAGCCAGAAACTGAATTGAAGGCAAGCTAGATGAATATTATATCTATCATGATTTGACTTCACTCTGAAGCATATTCCAGGTAAGAGTATGGGAAAGACAGATAGATTGAGCTGGAGACTAGATTAATAGAAAGAAGTGGAAAATAATAATAAGGATCAGACATTGATAAAGTTGGGTTGGATAAAAAGAACAGAAATATTGGTAGAAGAGGCCAATCTAAGAAAAAGAATTCAAAAGATGTAAAAAGGAAATGAGAGAGTAGTTAGGGTAGTAAAAGGACTAAAGAAAGCTAGGATAAAAATGTTAAGGGATAAAAAGTAAACAATAGAGAAAGAGATAGTTATAAAGGAGAGATAAATCTATGTGCCAGAAGGGAAATTAAGGAAGGAGGTAATACAACTATATTACAATACACTAGTAGAAGGACATAGAAAAAGATAGAAGATAATGGAACTGGTAACAAGAAACTATTGGTGGCTAGGAGTTACAAAGGAAGTAGGAAAATATGTAGATGGATGCAATACTTGTCAATATTATAAAAATAGAAGTAAGGCCCCAGCAAGAAAGCTAATGCCCAATATAATTCCAGAAAAGAGAAATCATGGAGTTATATTTTAGCAGACTTCATTACAAAGCTATCTTTGGCTCAGGGTTACAATGTAATTCTAGTAGTTTGTAACCAATTTAGTAAAATGGCATATTTCATAGCGACTACAGAGAAAATATCAGTAGAAGGACTTACTAGGTTATTTAGAGATTATATCTGGAAATTGCATGGTCTTCTAGAAAATAGCACATTGGACAAAGGGATACAGTTTATAGCAGGAATAATGAGAGAATTAAATGAGCTATTAGAGATCTAAACAAAGCTGTCAATAGTCTATCATCTTCAAATAGATAGACAAATAGAGTAGATCAATTAGGAGCTAGAACAATACCTGAGAGTCTTTATTGATTATAGACAGGAATAGTGGCTAGACTAGTTAGGAACAACCAAATTTGCATATAATAACAAAATTCATTTAGCTACAAAAGTGACAGCAGAGAAGTTTGTAGAAAGAATGAAAAAAATCCAGAAAAAGACAAAAGTAGCATTAGAAAAAGTACAAAAGGAGATGAAGAAGTATGTAGACAGAAAACAAAAAGAAAGAAAGAAGTATAAAGTTGGAAACTCAATACTATTAAGTATAAAGGATCTCAAGTAATAGATGGTAGGAAAGAGGTCAGAAAAGTTGACAGAGCAGTTTATGGAGCCTTATAAGGTCAAGAGAATTGTTTTGACCAATGGTATAGAATTAGAACTACTTAGTTCTATTAAGATATATTCTATAGTTAATGTAAGTTGAATATGGTTATACAGATCTTAGGTAAAAGGACAAAGAAAAACTCTACCAAAACTGGTTATTATCAAGGAAGAAAAGAAATTTAAGATGGAAAAAATACTAAACAAAAGAATAGTTAGAGGGAAGAAAAAGTTCTTAGTACAATAAAAGAGGTATATGGTAGAAGAAGATATTTGGAAAAGTAAAAAAAACCTGAAAAATGCAAAGGAGTTGGTTGAAGAGTTTAAGAAGAAGTATAGGAAAAAGACTGAAAAAGTAAGGTAATAGAAAGAAGAAGACAATAAAAAGGAGTTCTTTTAAGAACTACTAGAGAGGTTTACAGCTAAGATACTATAGAGGTAGTTAAATAAGGAATATAAGAGACAGAAGAAGAGAAAATAGGAGAAAAACTGGTAACAATAGAAAAATTTCTTAAGATAAGGAAACTTGAAGGAGAAACCATGTTATAAGATGACTTCTAAGAAAAAAACTATTTCTTATACATTTACCAACTTAATAGAAAATATCTAAGAATATAATATAGGAAATATATAAATAGTGTGGGAAGAATTATATAAGATATATATAGTTCTTAGTAAGGGTCATGTGATTGTGGAGACAAATACACAGACTAACCAATATTTGTATAAGTACCTAGTAAAATCCAATGGGAAACTCTATTGAGTTTTTTCTGAATAACTATCTCAGTTAAGCCTTAAGTCTTCATAATATTGCACTAACAACTCTCAAATGTAGGTTGTTCACTTCAGGTACAAATATTCTCCCCTGGTGATGTAGAAGGCTATTTTTCTTTAGTGTCCAAGGTATTATAAGGTATCATAAACTTCATTTAGACCATAACTCTAGGAATACTTGACCAATTTTGACGATCTAAATGGCTACCAAAAGCCTTTAAAAAAACCTTTCAAATGGTACCAAAAATGTCTCAAAGTGATCAGTATTCACCAAGTTATCAGCAGATCAGTCAGTGATCACCAAGTTACCAGATACTAAATTGCTGATATCTCAGGAACCGCTTAACATAATTGTTTGCTTCAACAACCATTGTAAAGCTCTCTTCAATGCACTTTTTTTGGCTATAAATAGATCCCAAGGCAATAAGATCCCATGGAGATACAAGGTCCTCAATGTTTGTACATAACACTGATCTTTACCTATAGATTATTATTTGTCCTTGAATAGAACAAAGAACTAACTTCTTGTCATGTATATTGTAATTGAGTTCTACTATGTCAAAGGTACATAAGTAGAATACAATTGGATAAATATCTTTATTGACCTGGATAAACAAAATAGTAGCCAGGGTGTAATCTGAGATATCAGTCTTGACTAGAATAGGTGCTTCTGGGTTCTAGTATATAAGGACAGAGGCTAAGGTGAAAGTTTTTTTCAAGGTATCAAAAGTGGTCTAACAGTTCTTGTTTCAATTCCAGATAGCTTTCTTCTTAGTTAAGTAAATGAATAAAATAAACTTCTCTGAATAATTATGAATAAACCTTTGATAGAAGTTTGCTATCACAAATGGCCACTTACTAATTTGTAATTGAGTGATTTAATAATCAAAGGGCCCAAAAAAGTAAAGTTAGACAAGCAGCAAAAGATATTGTTAAGTCTGAGATTTATTCTCAGATATATAGTTCTTAAATACATAATTGTAGTAGTCTGTGTACCAGGACAGCCTATCATATGATTACTACCTATTGTTCTATATATAGGAGTACTATTGTTCTTGAAATAGAGATAACCTAACTATCTTAGGGTAGTCTTTTGTTTTATTCAAGAACAAATAATAATCTATAGATAAAGATTAGTGTTATGTACAAATGTTAAGAACCTTATATCTTCATGAAATCTTATTGCCTCAGAGTCTATTTATAGCCAAAAGAAGTGTATTGAAGAGAGCTTCATGATAGTCATTAAGGTAAACAATTATGTCAAGTAGTTTCCAAAATATCAGTAATTTAGTATTTGGTGACTTAGTGAATACTAATTACTTTGAGATGTTTTTAATACTGTTTGAAAGGTTTTCTTAAGAACTTTCAGTGACTATTTAGATTGTCAAAATCAGTTAAGTATTCCTGGAGTTATAGTCTAAATGAAGTTTGTGACATTTGCAAAACCAAGAAATACTTACATATCCTTGATTTTGTAGAGGATTAGCTAGGCTTTAATAGTATATACTTTTTTCTTATCTATCTAGATATCTTCTAGTCCCAGTATAAACCCCAGAAACTCTATTTTCTCTTTGTGGAATAAGTATTTGGTTAGAGAAGCATAAAGGCCATTTTCCTGTAGCTAGTATAGGACCTCTGTAAGAGCAATGTCAGATAGAAGACTGGAGATCACACTGGAAAGCTAGATAAGAGTTCTGGAAGCTAGAGTAATATTCAAGTAAGAGTAGATCTACTAATACAGACTCCTATATATACTACAAGAGATGGTCTGTACATAGTTATATAAGCTATAGTCCAATAATAGTACTTTTTAATTAGAGTAACTAGAATGATTACAATGGTATATAGACAGAGAAATAAAGGAGTAAATGAATATATATTATAAAATAAAATCCACTAAATAGATTATGAATCAGATACTTAGCTAAGCCTTATTCTAAGGTGACTATTATTTCTTTATAACCTTCTTGATATATTTTTTGTAATTTTTGAGGTTATCAAAGTAGCTTAATATATTATTGAGATAAATAACAATATATATATCTAAAAGATCTATAAAAATTTCATTCATTAGTCTCTAGAAGGCTGAGAGGGTATTGGATAGACCAAAGAATATAATAAGCTACTTAAAGAAACTATAATATATATGGAAGGCTATTTTCCATTTCTTTCTCTTAGCAATATAGATGAGGTAGTAAGCATTTCTTAAGTTGATTTTGGTATAATACCTAGCTTTTTTTGGGGTATCTAAGAGGTTAGCTACAAGAGAAATAGAGTAGTAGTTCTTATAGATGATTTTATTTAACCTATGGTAGTCTATGTACAACTTTAGTAAACTGTCTTTTTTTTTAATGAAGAGGACCAGAGCTCTATTGTAAGAACTTAGACTGTGATATCTTAAAACCACTCTTAGTCCGAGTTGACAAGAAGAACTCAATAAAGTTTCTATTTGATTCTATATACTACTTATATAACTATTACATAGTCTATATACTACTTTCCTACACTTATCATGTAATGTGATCTTGTGATATATGATATTATTATGTGATACTTTCCTGTACTCCTTCCTTATATAGTAAGTCCAAATAAAAAAAGAAAAGAAAGTAAAATAAAATAATAACTTAGTTGTTTTACTAAGTTATAATACCTATATAAAGAACAAAAGTCTGATTAGGCCACTTTTAAGGTTTTCACTTATGAATTCATATAGTATTTATAGCTCAAGTGAGAAAAGAGAATATATAAAACCCAATAAAAGGGTTTTTTCTTCTGTAATTTATATGGAGAGGTCAAGAGATTGGTATTTAGATAACTGCTTGGCTCTATATTTACTAAACATATCAGTATACTAGTAATAGTCATGGGGAATATAATTAAAATTTGGATCCTGGTCACTGGCTTAAACTATTCTACTACTAATCTCTTGGATTTAGGCTAGGTTAGCTTGAAAGGCTATGTTTTTTTTGTGTTTGCAGAGATATTTATAAACTATGGTATTTACCAAAGAAATTGAAAGTCTGGATGAAGTCTAACTTGCCTCAAACAATTATTCAAGAATCAAGAAACAAAGGTAAGAATCAATTTTCTTTTGCTCTAGAAAAGCTTTATTCTTACTGACTTTGGTTTATAGTATACTGTACTTCCAGTCTATTAGAGGGTTACTATCAACTAACCAGTTATGGCCAAGTATAACTTTATAGGACCTATTGAGTGAAGTAATAAAGAACTTAGTTAGATATAATATACTATAGGGAAATCTTATTGGTAAAGTTACAATTTATTTTACAAAGTTGTTAACTATACCATCTATCAAGGAGAAAAGGAGAGGATTGATGTTTTGAGTTGTCAATATTATTTAGAAATAAAAACTAAGTTAATAAAGCAGTTTAAGAAGCCAGAGTCCATCAAGCCATAGAATATCCTAGGTATATAGTTAGATTTCAATGAAATAGTCAAGGTCTTAAGGTTACCAAGTGCTACTATACCCAAGTACAGTTGGGATTCTATGGGTTGTCTTAGGTAAACATCTCTCCAAGATAAGAAAGACTTGTTGTATAAGAGAATTACACTAAACTTCACTTTTGTTTAGTTAGTTCTCTTGCTCTTTACTTTAACTGCTAGGATATTCTGAGATGACTAAACTTGTATATATAGTATAGAGTATTCTTTTAGGAGTCTTATTCTATTCTCTGAGGTTTCTTCTAGAAGTGAGTTGTAACATACTTTAGGGTCTAATTATATACTGAGGTTTTTTCTGGAGTTACTTTGCTCTGGTCACCCTTACATGTTGGGTCTTTTTTTGATAGGTCTAGTAGATCCAATAGTTCCTCAACCAATACTGCTTATACTTCCAACATTGCCACCAATCTCTGTAATTGCTTTGGGCAAGCTTAAGCCAGATAGCTAGATTACCTACAATGCATATATAGATCAAGGTTCATGTATTGTTAACACTCTGCACTAGTGAGTTTCTTATCAGAACCTAATATGTTGACTGCTGAGTTCAAGAAAGAGACAGATAGTAGAGAAAAATTTTGAGAGTTCAAGTTTCTGGATCAGTTCCTTGGCTAGTGATCTGAAGAGGTAGTTCTTTCATCAGAGAAAACTCTAAAGAAGTCAAACTTAAAGGAATAAAAAAAGTATTCCTATAATATATGTACTAATTAATGTTTGTTTTTTTCTCTTGAACTCTTTTCTAGTAGTCATTATTCATCTTTAGCATTGCTTGCTTATAGTTTTCAAATATCAAGAGATCTTCTTTACTGAAGCAAAGTTCCTTATTAATTCTGCTTAGAATTGCATTTTTGACTACCTTTCTCAAAGAACAATCATTCTACTAGATCCTATTCTAATACTTGGTAAATTGTATGAAGTAATTGACAGCCTTGTTATCAAAGAGAAATAATATTGTAATAATAGTATCTTTATCATTGTCTTCTAGTAAGTATTATCCAAAAATATTTGATAATTTCTGAACAAAAGCATCCTAGTCTTTTAAGAAATCCATATTTTGTCTAGTATAATATTTCTTAGATAGGATATAGTAAAGTAAACTTTCTTTGAGTTCTTTTTAAACTTTCACTTACAAATATAAAAGTAGATTTGGTACTAAAAGATGAAGGCTTGTAAGTCATTAGTATTATTTCCACTAAAAGTATCTGGTTCTCTAATACTATAATATTTTCTTTGAAGGTAAAATCTAGTTTGTTGAACTAGAACCAGTAGAACTGTGTATAGTTTTAAGTTTAATATTACAGTCTAGAACTCTGGAGGAATAAAGAAATAAAATATAGAGAAAGATCTAGGTTTATTCAAGAGTTCAGTAGTATTTTTTTTGGAAACTATAGTAATTGTATTATTAAAGGGTTCTTATAAGTTGATATATTGGATATATGCCTAAGAGACAATAAAGGGACATTCTATAAGTGTAGTGAAAGGATCTTAAAATAGATTGAGCTGTTGTACTTTATATCTAATGTACTTTTTAAGCTAAAAATCTAGGATCGGAGATTGTCTAGACATAATTTCAAGATTAGTACAGAAGTTTTAGCTTTGTTCAACTGTTAGAACCCAAACTTCTTGCCAAAATTTTGCTAAAGCTTGATTTTAGTCTTAAGGACTAAATCAACTCTTGTATTTGCTTTATCTAGGAATTTAGGAAGTTTAAGACTAGAAAAGACTATAAATTGAGTATTTAAAAAACAGATTAGGAAGTTAGTCTATAAATAAACAAAGCTAAGATAATTTTACTGATAAATTAATATATATACTACTAACTAATCTTATAGACTTAAGTGTTAGATATTAGACCAAAAGAATATGATATTAAGCCAATATATTTATTTTAAAGATCTATTAATAGTATTTCAATAACAATATACCAATAATCAAGTTAATCAATAGTAGTGATAGTATTA
>Ga0153926_100040_pt1 | contig 25589 bp, 31 predicted proteins | sample TSNJ010MetaG_FD_104716 | JGI IMG/M metagenome (GOLD analysis project Ga0153926, IMG submission 104716) | Attine ant fungus gardens microbial communities from New Jersey, USA - TSNJ010 MetaG | ecosystem: Host-associated > Fungi > Mycelium > Unclassified | place: USA: New Jersey, Wharton State...
CATGCCTATGGCACATCAGCTTCAAATCCATGCGTTGCATGGCTAACCTACCAAGGCATCCTAGGGCACTTCGTTCGATCGTACATGTCTTCTTCAGGTTTATTAAGGGTATGAAAGTCTAGGATGCGAGGGTTGCTGTAGTCCTTGCCTAGTCAAACAAATTGAGTGTTGATGAGAGGACGACAGGTACTGGAAATACCAGGCCAGATTTCAGGTTGGTCAGTACCGTCAGCATCGTCAGTTAGCACGTGTTGTGGTGTGTCCCATCTGGACATACTAGTCAACTTTCTGACATAGACGCTTCAATGAAGGAAAGAATATTCACCGTCCAAAACACAGATCTATTCCACCCATGAACGCAATTGCTTGATCAATAACACACATTTTTTCATGCTAAAATGATAATGTGATTGAAGAATATGACGGAAGGGTGCAGGCATACATGAGCCCAATAAAAGGTTCCCGTTTGGAAATGAGAAGGCGACCTCTGGACCATGATGTCAGGGTGCAGACTCATCAATCGTTGCTTGGCGTAGCTTAGATGAATCAGAAATGTTGCAACCAGTCACCAAATTTACACAGACCTGCTGTCGGTCGGGGTCGTTCGATTAGAAACCTCCTGACTTGAAAGAAGTGAGGCTTTGATAAAAGCAGGTCAGGAAGATAGCACACTAAAGAATGACATAGATTTTGACGCCTTCCTTGGCTTTCCTTTCGAGAAGGCGGTCTAGCCGATATCTTTCCTTCCCTGGCCTTCGTAAAAGCAACTCTAAATCATAAATCAATGACCAGAGTATCACCGGTGCAAAAGACTTGACCTGGGGATAGCCACCAGTCATGGATATAAATCACGTCCTTGGCGAGTAGTATGGCACGAGACAAATTCCAGAAGTAGTCTCGCTGGGATCTTAGTTGGCACTGTTCAAACCACTTAAATAAGGTATAACTCACACCATCAACAAGCCATTGCGCAGCAACATTGAGATGAATTGGAGCAAAACTATCAAATCTGTTTTTACCGGTGTATATGCTGGATGAGGCGCTCTTTTCAAGTGCAGTAATCCATTGGAGCATTAGGCGCTAAAGGCAACTCAGTTACCAGCCGAGGAAAGAGGATAACAAGACATACTTCATTTTTAGCATAGAGTTTTAATCTCATCTGGGAGTTGATGATGTAAAATATGTGCTTAGAAACGTCGTCACGATTTTCTCCCTTCTTTGTGGCCACCTGTCTAGACTGATCATAACTCTGCGAATCACCCGATACAACGAGAGGATTGAGGTTGATGGAAGGATCAAAGATTGTTGTTTGAGCATAGGCCGGAGATGAGACGGCACCTGAAGAATCAGATTCATGGTGGTCATCCATCTCATTTTGTCGTGCTCTATCATGACTCTTCCTGTGGTCTGATGGCGAAGTTAACCTAAAAAGCTGTGACCTAAAGGACCCTAACAAAGAGCGGCCATCGCTTTCAGAATTATTGTGGTGGGCATTCGAAGATGAGTTAGCTGGGTGCATATTTTGCTGTTCGAAGGCCTGGTAATTCGGTTCTTCAATTTGTGGTTTCATTGGCGATGACACAGGATGTTCGATGGTGGCCAATCCATTATGAATCAGATTCCCAAAACCCTGTCGATAATAGCGCTTTGGTCGTTCAATCTTGAAGTCGGGATCAAAAAGGAAAATGTCCCATACAGTAACCTAGATTTCCATTGTCAGTATGCTTCAGTATATGCAATTAACAAAGCAGACCTCTCCTGGTTCATCGACTACGGCCAAATAACTTTCCCGAACAGCAGACCAGCGGGGCTCCTTTTTTGCCTGCCAGCTGATCCCTTTTCTCCCAAACCCGCCGCCACCATTGCTGGTTGCGTGGATTTGTAGATATCCACCCTTATACTGTGCTCCACCTGACTGCGCGAGAGAAATTGAAAGAGCACTGACCTCCAAGAAGGCAGATAGTCTGTTGGATGACGGATGGAACATCTGATGAGGGATTTAGCAATTTTGAATAATATCCGTGGGATTGTCCACGTACAACCCCGCGCATAAGTTTGATGAGATATGTCTCCAAAGTTTCTCTTTTCAGCCGAGCCAGGGTCGATCAATGCTGGCATCCTCCTTCTTCAAAAATTTTTGGAGATAAGGAAGGCCTTATTCCGGAGGTCAAGCACATCTTTTGCGGATCTAATGACAACTCACTGGTAACAGGAAATTCTGGAAGTTGATCACCAAGACGATTATACATATTGGATACCGTATAATGTGTGTGCAAGGAGATGAAATCCCGGAGTTGACGATATATAACCCATCGTGCTGCACCATTTGCATATTCGCACTCGATACGAAAGACAGTCTTCTTCTCTTCAGTAGGATGATAACTGTCACTGATACGGATTCGCAATCTATGAAGAAGAATTGGAACTCTCCTGCGTCCTTTCTCATCTCTCTCCAGATAAAGCCGCAGCATCAACGTAGAGAGGCCACCAGTGATGAGTTCATCTGTGATGTTGACCTTGGGGACTGAGATGGATGAAAAACTCAAGTCAGCGCTTTCTCGGTCGTTCCCGAGATTTTGGGCACTGGGAAATAGTGATCGCAGTTTTGCCCACTTGGCCTTGCCTCCTTTGTTCTCGGGGTGTGTCAGAGGAAGAGAGGGGGGGAGTCGTGGTCTGGACAGTTGTCTTGTTTGTGATGTAGAGATAGAATTGCGGATTTCACCGTGCCTTTGGGGTGAGTTTTCGTTCAAGAATTGAGGGCCGTCATCAAGTATTCCAGGTCCATCCCTGCCAGTGAGGTGTTGACCCTCCTCGGGGAGACTGCTCAGCTCTGGAGACTTGCGCAGAACTGTGCTCCGCGAAGTCTCGTCCTGAGGTGAATCAATGAAGTAACTGACAGACCTTCCGTCGTCGCTGCGACTTTCTCGGCGTTTTTCTTTTCTATCTTTGTCGCGCGAAGGAATTGACTCCAAAGCGCCGCGAAAATCAGAACTGGTGTAGGAACCAAGATCGAGGTGTGTGTTGCTGGTGTCATATTTGGACGGCGACTGAGAGTACGCGAATGACAGGGAGCGCGGGGGTCCAGTCCTCGATGCAGGTGTGTCCGGTGGTGTCCTGAAAAGCTGACTATCGCGCGACTGGTCTGGCAAAATATATGGCAATGCATCATTCTCTCTGACTGGGGCAGCAACACTGTGATAAGCGACTGCTGTTTGAACTACCTGCGCCAATAACATAGCCGCCTGTGCAAAGACAGTGGGAATGTAAAGTTAAAGCTAATTGATGACGTCAGAATGCTATCCAACTACCTCGGCAGCTCTTCGGGCAGCACTTTTTCCAGCTTTGCGCCCAAAGACAGCACCTGCAGTTAGGCCACTTCCTCCAGGATAGTTCCCATAAAATAACCCGCCAACCATCTCCCCAGTCGCAAAAAGCCCGGCAATTTGGCTTCCCTTCTCATCCATCACACTAGCCGTCGTGGGATTAATTGCAACACCACCAAATGTAAATGTTATTCCACATGCAACCTTGACTGCCATAAATGGCGCTTCATCAATTTCCAAGGCCCAGTTTGACTTGGGGAGTGCTAAATCAGTGGTTCCTTTGTTGTCCTTGATTGCTGGGTTCCAGCTGCTGGCGGGATTCTGAACATCGTATGCTACCACTGCCTTGTTGAAATCTTGGATTGTTGCCACAAGCCTGTCCTTGGCTGAGAGTTCCAAACCTAGTTCGACTAGTGATGCGGCAAGCCCCTGTACAGTCCCATTGTATATCTTCTCTACCACACCATCTCCATACTCTTCTTGTCTTAACGTTGCAGTCACCTTTGAATCCCAAATCTGGAAAGCAAACCCTCCGGGCTGACTTAGAATGGCCCGACCGAATTTCGCATATGTATAATTGCGGAAATCTTCGCCCTCATCTACGAATCGCTCGCCCCTGGCATTCACCATAATACCCAACGGGTAGCCACACTTCGTCAGTTGGTTTGTGAGTCCTCGCTGCCCTTGATTAGCATCAGCATTGGCATCCCAGCACGTGCTGTGGCAACCCTCCCAGTCGCCCGTCATCCGTGCACCAACACGATTCGCGATTTCAAATCCATCACCAGTATTGTAGGGCGTTCCCCGCACCTAGAAACATGGTGATAATCCGCGACAAGAAGCTTGGCTTGGAAAAAAGTACCGACCCTTGCCATTTCCCAATCCTTTCCTAGATACTTTCCCCTTAGTTCACGGCTTGCTTCAAATCCACCAGCAGCTAGAATAATCGAAGGAGTCGTCAAAACAACTTCTTGACTCTGTCCATCTTCTCCTGTTTGGAGAACTTTGAGGCCTTCAACCCCAACATCACCCATAACTACATCGGTGGCCCTCGTGTTGAACATTCTTTCTACTCCGGCCCTCGCTAATGCCCTGGTATGGGCCTCGATGAGACCCTTCCCACCATCTCTGACACTCAGAGCCATACCGCCCCAAAATACCTGGCGACCATTGACCTCATATGCCTGTCTGTTGAACGACATGGTGAAATCAAGGTTGATATCATCCTTCAACCACTGAATAGTACCCCTCGACCCTTTAACAACTTCCTCGATGAGTTTTGAATCGCATCGTCCATTCGTCATTCTCTGTATGTCAGAGGTGAATTGCTCCTCAGTATAAGGTTCCAGATCAATTTGAGATGCTTCGCTCGGTGTCACATTGGACACGAGCTTCAGTATGTCTGCCAAACCTTCGTGGGCCGTCCGATGAGCTCCAGCAGTAAAGTATCCATTTCCTCCTACCCACTCGGGGGGACATTTATCGATTACAAGGACTTGAGAATGTTAGAAGGATGCATCCCAAAGATGGAAAACACCCTCACCTCTCTTGCAACCTGACTGGACAGCTGCATAAGCAGCACTACTTCCTGCGTGGCCGGAACCCACAACAATGCAGTCGTACTGATATTTCATCGATCTGGAAACTGTTGAGAGGTTATCTGTGGGGTATCATGCTTAACGTGACGCCGAACGTCACACACAATTACTCTCCGTGCTGGTGATCGAGTAACTACCACGGACAGCGATCAGTAATAATTCAAAACAAAAAAGGTCTACCGACTCATTGTTAAATCAACCCCTTGGATTATACTTGATATCTAACGATCGAGGGAATTTGATTTTTGTTTGCAAACTAGTGCCTTGACTTTGATATCATCTACAAGCAAATAGTGTTTTGATAGTTTCCGTATCAATAATCTAGGTTTATTCAATGATGCGATATAGACATCATCCCACGCCTGGTGTTTCTCAGCATTGATACAGTATACGGTTGGAAACGAGATTCCATGAAAAAAAAATCAATTGTCTTTGCTTACTACAATCAAAATAACCACAAGATACAATTGCATTTTCTTCCGATGACTTCATTTGACCTTGAGGTAGCTCCTGTGAACATCTGCCACGATGTCAGCGGAGTTCAGCTGGTCGGAGCCAAGAAGTCTACTTTCAAGTGTTTATCTCCACTACCATCCGGGTTGAGCCAAAGCCCACAAGGTCCCGAAGGTAATCAACAATGGAAGTTCCTGATCTAAACTGACCACCTGATCAACAAAGGGACCGAAACAACAAGGTTACGCTGATTTTTTTCAGAGAGCTTTTCAGTCATTCCTTGAGCAACATCATTTGTAGAAAATTAGTTTATTAGCGCTTCGTTAGTCCAACGGATGCATACGATGAGTTTCAAATCCGTGGGTATTCTGGTCCCATCTACACGTTCAATGTAGAGATCATGCTTCGGATTCGGCCTTCAAGGCTCCAAAATTGGATCGGATCTTCTTTATATTGAAAAAAGGGAAGATTCATATTACCAGGAGTTGTCATTAAAGGACACGGTCACTGACCCACAAAGAAGTATGAGGCCGCCGTACATAGGTAACCCGCTGCAACCGGAGGACTTGCCAAACTGTCATTTGCAACCCCTGATATGTAATTCGGTAAAGAAGCGTTCGGCAGGGCATGTGTGAAATCGAGATCATTCTTCTCCACATTCCTATAAAGGAAAATCCCGGGGTCTGGGGTAGCCGTTGAGCAAAGCTAAATGTCCTTTAAGATTAACAGTAAATTCATCGAAGATAGTTGAGCAGATTAACAACAGCATTATTTGTGCAAAACAAAGGTTACAAGGGATGCTTTGATCGCGGCCCGCCACCAAAAGAACGTTCTTGTTCAGGAAAGGTGTGCCTTGCAGCCCCTTCTCAACGGATTTAATATTCTCGTCGCTAAGTAAAGCTATTTCAAAAAGCTGCCTTGACCACTACAATGTTAGACCAATCACTATTGACAGTTCTGTAATCAGGGTCAGGGTAGGATTTCCTTGGCAGTAAATACATACCATCTTTTCATACCCTTCGTCCAAAAACAGCAAGCTCCGTAACACATTGATTCTGATGGGAGTTCTATCCTCACGGTCAGAACACAAAGTGAGAGAAAATCTCCTGTTTTGAACAGCAAAAAAACGTCACGGTCAGACCCCGTGTTGCTGTCGGAAAGAGTAGTCAGGTTGAGCGGAAATGGTGGTCTGCAAGTTGTCAGCTACCCTAACTACTACCCCCCTCTTCGGAATGTACTTTGGAAAATTTAGCTCCCCAACTGCACACCTGACACTGGATCCAAGTTTGACACCGGAACCTCTCAACTCAGACAGTGTTGAAAGTGATCAAGATGAGCTCATAAGACTCACATCAAAACACAAGAGCTGTCCTTATTTGAAAAGATTTTCACGTCGCAGGCCGGCTTTGTCGCTTTGTTTAGGCCCCTCCCCAAAAAAGAAATACTGCTACTGGAGGAAGCCTGCAATGATAGATTGATGCGACTTGACGTGGTAATACTCGTATTTGATCGCGTACCTAGTACAACGGTACCCAAGACTAGAGAAAGAACAATTGAGGACTCAGTATCTGGTTTCTGTCACTCCATAATTTCGGACCAATTACGAAACCATCGACGCTGGCAGTCCCCAGGAACAGGATGCATACAGACATTGATAATACGTTACAAGGACTCGGTAGGCATATTGAGGCGACAGACTGTGCCTCCTCCCGTATTTCCATCAAAAACGAAGAAGTTCGCTATAGGAGGATCTCGGCCGCCGAGAGCCTTGAGAATATCCTGCCCTAGGAAGCCTCCAATAATCGCACAGACTGGATTGAACTCGTAGCTTGCACCGTTTACTAGTTTTCTGCGGTAAAAAAAAAAAAGAAACTCAGAATCGGTAGAAACAGTTTCCTCCACTCAAAAAGGAATCCTACGTGATGAGATCTATCGGTACTTCGGATAGTGCTTGCTTGTTGACATTGGCTGCTGAAATCAAGGAATTGGCAATGGAGTGAACTTCTGCAACCGAAACAGGGTCCGTTGGCAGCCCCTGGTGTGAGGAGCTAAATTGCCAGAGCGCTACAATGATTAAAAAAACCAAAATCTTGAATACAGGCGGAGAAACTATACCCAAAATGCCGAAAAATAATGCTGGATTGACCTCTTTGGTTTGTCGTTTGGACAACCCTGTCCACTTATATTGAAGTGCTTCAGACAGTGGACAATATGTTACTTTGCTTTTGATATTTCGAGGTGTCTCTTTTGGTGCCCTACGATCTCTAGTGGTGACAATGTGTAATCAGCAAAGTCAAATTTTTGAAAGGCAGGACCACATGACTTACGGCGAAAGATATTCATGCTCTATCAAGTCACAAAACACGTATCCAAAGAAGCCATAAGAACCTCCCCCGTAAAATGGTTTCCTATAACGTCGGCAAATTTCGTTCATACGGATCTGATTTTTTTTAAAAATTCAGAACTCAAAGGAAGTGCGGAGAACAAAAAGTGCCATACTAGGCTTTCCCTGTCATAGTCCGTCATGCACACCATATCAACTTTCTGGACCAGGTTTTCGAAAACGCTACCCTCGAGCGTAGGCAAATCGGTAACTACCTCCACATTCACGAGGGGATTGAGGCTTTCGATTCTTGGTTTGGCGACATCAAGTCTCTTCATGTACGAGAATATCCCGAAAAATTACCATTGAGTATCCGGGAGAAGGAAAAACATTACAGTTCACTTACTTTCTGTCCAACATCTTCATCTCTGAAAAAGAAGCCGCAACCTAGGTCTTCCTCTTTGACATCCTCATGGTCGACAACTATTAGCTTTCCGATGCCTGCAAGCACCACATTTTTGATAGTTTCAGTAGCTACACCACGCAGTTGCAACACCAGTATCACAGCATTCCTCATTCTATTTCCAAGCATCAGAGCCTTCCAATTCCAACACATGGAAGTGCCGACAACTACCTTTGTTGGGCTTCTGTCCCCCATAACCTCATTTGGCGATCATAGCGTATTGCCTCTTCCTCTGTTAATGAAGTACCTGACTCCAGTTGTTGAGAAGGACTATCGGTTGGGACATCCATATCCCAGTTGCAATCAAATGTAAAGATCACAAAACGTATCACAGCCTGGTCGGCTTTTGCCGGTATATCTAAGTTAACTACAATAGCCCAATAGAATACATGACACATTCATATTAGAGAAAATTGTCAGTAAAATCACGAGAGTATGGAGGTGGGGCTCTGCAAACTTGCATTGATTGACTTTATGTTATAAAGGCCATTCCATCTCCACTCGAAGTTCCGTCTCGATCGTCATCAAGTCTGAGCATAGGAGTGAACAAGTTTGCTTCAGTACTATCGCAAGAAGAACGCACAAATAATTCCGTTCAATTTCTGAAAGGATGCTAAGAAAGTCCCCTGAAATATCTGTCAGGAAATGGCTAGACTTTATAAGAAAATGTGGCTGACAGAGATAAGCATGTGCCCGTGCAGCCGAGGCGGGTGCAGTTTCCACCTTTCGCACAGCATCAAGCAATGTTGATGCTACAAATCGTACTTTGTGAACCAAACTTGGTCCATTTGTGGCAATGGACTGTATAGGGATACTGGAAAAAGTTACAAATTTTTCAGTGGCCGAAGTAACAGAGATGCGAACCTATGCAAGATGTTGAGAAGATCCCTGGCAACAACCTCGCGATCCTCCGCGGCATGCTGTTCATCGAGATTGCCCTGCAGTGACATGACCAATTCATCGCGGTACTGCTCGATCACAAATCGAACCAGTTGCTACCGAAGTGTTCAGCGACGGAGAGATGAAGATAGACATGACCAACCTGTGTGACATACAAGTTCGCCTGCATGACGAGGAAAGGATTCAACGCATTTGCACGGGAAGCATTGGGGTTATCAAAGAAATCCTTGACTTCGGCGAAAGTAGCTTGCCGGAAACCGGCACCACCATACTCGGGGGGGATGTGAGTTTGGGAATGTGCTTGTTTGAGCCGCAAGGGCTCTGGAGCATGACTCAAGGCAGAAAGAATTCTCTGGTGCAGAGACTGTACTTCCTCAAGTCTTGCGGTCGCGAATTGGCCTTGGGGCGGAGATCGTTTATCTACTCGTATGCGCACGAGGATCTCACCAAGCAACGCAAAAATCCTTGAGGTATAATTCAATCCTGAGATCATCGCTGTTTTTCCATGAGGCTGGGGCAGATAAGCGCTGTGGGTGATGCTAAAGAACAAGGAGCGCCTGCTAAGCAAGCCAATATGACAGAAATGAAGAAACCACCTACTATTCGTCGTCGAGCTCTTTAGGAAAATGCACCGTACAGTCCTCATCCCTCAAGCAAATGGGACGACCAAGTAAAATTGACATAGACTTATCAGCTATTTGAATCACCCACATGATTATGTGATAGATCAGGGGGTAAAAACGGTCTTACCTCCAAATAGCAACCAGAAGGTACGCCGCCGAACCTCGCATTCGATGGGATCCAATTGTTCGTAAGAAGCTTCTTCGTGCATGCGAAGCGTTACAGCAATGTGAGCTGCTTCACCGAAGGCGGCATGCTGAGTAGCATCGTGTCCCTCGCAGAAATGATAGACGCAATCACTATGACCCAATTAAGCTGAACGTCGGTGTCAAATTGGACTACACCCACAAGTAGCGAATGACCACATGCATAGATGTTGGAGGATCATATGAAGTAACAGAAATATGTCGACTAGCCTCGTAGCATGTCTGAGAGTAAGTTGTTTTAGGAAGTAGTCTTGCCTTGACAAAGGAAACATACTTGAGCCAGCTTTCTTACAACTGGTCTTTCCATGGGCAAGTAAGATCGGGGAACTTGTATCAATGTCGAGGCCACTGTGGACATTACCAATGCAAAAAACAGCGGATCTCGCTCTTCTCGTTTGGCGTGAAGGTCGGCCATGAAGGAAGGCTTATGGACGCATGGCGTTAGTGGATATACGAAATCGAAGAATAGAGCAATGATAAGGAAGATAGTATCTCTGGGTGCAACTTCTTCCAATCGTCGTGGTCTGTGATAATAAGACAAGGGTGGTACAGTGTTGGATAGATTCAGAGGTGGTGCGTGTTTGTAAGACCAATTATACGCAGGATAAGAGTTGTACTGATCTGATGAGGAAGCATAAGAGTGAAGCTCTTCCAGTTTCGGCGAAGAATGAGAATTGAGATAGCTGGAGCCGTTAGTCTCATTTGCGCGTAGGATGGAATACGATGATTGGACCTGATTCTGAGAGTAATGGGGATGAAAAGAATCCGCTGCAATGGGATATCGGGAAGGAGGTAATGGGCCGGATGGAAGTGGGTTGAGCGATGGTTCAAGATAACCGACAGGACTCTTTGATCCCAGTGATGGCGAAATCAGGCTCTTTGGAGGACTCGTTGATCTTAATACAGGTGAATTTGCACTTTCTGGTTCGGTTGTGCTCTCGGGCTGGTTCGAGGCAGTGGCAGCAGCAGCAGCAGCTTCCTGTAGTCGTCGCAAATATCTTCATGGGCACGATCATGAGGTTACCAAGACACCCCCTAATGAGGAATTTCAACTCACAGGTTAGGTGGTCCTCGTTTTTTGGGCTGGTAATCGTATGTACAGGAGATACCAAGAGTGATACAGTGCTTGCAAGACTGCTTGGGATCTTCCGGATTCTCCTTGGCACAGCGAACCTTGCGTGCTCTGCAAGCATCGCAGCCTAGGCAAAAAAGGTGAGTGAAGAGCGAGTGAAGCGAGGGAGCAGACAAACTCTGTGATTGACGCCTGATAGCAAACATAGGAAATAGTCAGTCGTCGGTTTCTCCGAGGAAAGACATGAGATGAAGTGCGAGGCGATGAAAGAGAAAAGGAGAGGGAGGGGGGATTGTGTAGAGGAAGACCGGAAAAAGATCGGGCATTTGGGACATACTTTCTCTTGCTCTTGCTGTTTTCGGTTTGGGAATCCTTGAGATGCGCATCGTCGGACGGCGACGTGGCTGAATTATTCTCTTTCTTAGGTCGAGCAGCAGGCATGGTCGTGGGGAAGGGAACGATAAAGGAATGTGGGGGTAGAGATTTGGGAAGGGGATTTTTGAGGCAATGAGATATTTGTTGTTCCCGTGGCACACCTGTTTATGGCTCGGGCGCTATGTAAACTCAAAGGACCTTCTAATGATTTATGACGAACAGATCCAAACACTGAGGTATCCAGTAGACAAATCTGCCAGCATGGACCGGATATCACGAGAACACCCAGCTTCACACGCCAACTAGGGCTCGGCCAATCTCCGGAACCAGCGATCTGGCTCGATTTCATCATTTTCAGCGACTACTGTCATTTTTTCTCAGGTCCAGGAAGAACTTCTCTCAGCTTCTGCGGGGCTTCCGCGGATCTTCTGCTCCCCACATCTATCACTTCCTCAGATTCAGGCCACGCGAAACAAAGTTGAAAGAAAATTCAACCTCTCTAATTATAAACCAGACCCCTTTTTCAGAGTTTGCTCAATACACTATACAGTAACATCAAGTTGATCAAAAACGACTCAATTCCCTGTTTAATGTCCGCAGGTACCCTCCACTGATTTCCTCTCGCTCGTTCTGCTCCTGTGCGAGTGAAATAATGGCACTACGCTGCACACGTTGTTGTGGATCTCCCCAGTCTGCGCGTCCTTTCAGCAGCATATCCCAGAATTTGAATGCCAGTGTCGCGTCCTCCACCTCCAGTGCCAGGATAACCAGATAATTCCCGATCTGAGTGGGCAACTGTGGGTTCTGAATCTGATGGATCAGTTTCCAGACACTCTGAAGCTTGAGGACACGCGATTCCCGGTTGTCATCTGGCCTCGGCTGTACCAGGGCTCTGATTAGAGCTCCGAACACCTTGACGTCCGATTTCAACATATCAGCGGCAAGAATCCGCTCTATCATCTCAGCCACAACTTCTTGACAATCCTGAACCGACGCGTAGTGCAACACAGTCCCAAATGAGACAGAGTCCGGCTGCAAACCACGCTTTTCCATCTTCTTAATCGCTTTGGCAGCAGCCTTTGGTGATTCTTTGGCCAATGCACTCAGTGCGACGTTGACATCATGCAAATCGGGCATTTCCGTTCGCTCTGGAAGAATTTTGAGAGTTTGGAAACCCTCCGTGTGATTTCCGACAACGAAACAGGCTCTCGCGTACGAAGTTATTGCTCGATGATCCGCATCTATCCAAGGTTCATGATGCTCCTTGAACTTTGACATGACGTGGCGCACGAATGCCTGGACATCATCAGAGGTTGCCACCAATCTTCCATCATCCGAATCATCAACTTCTGGGTCCCCTTCTGTCTCAAGAAGACGATAGCTTAAATTGGTGAACAGACTGACCATCCGTACCATCAGCCCTGAATCCCCGTACACCATTGGTCCATCTTTCCCAAGTGTATAATGTTCCCACAAGGCTCGAGCAATCGACGCGATGCCCTTTCGGGCAACAATATTAATAAATCGGGAGCGGCTATTTAAAGGGATAGGCAGGCGATCTTCAACGGCCTCGGACGCTAGTGTTCGCACAAGGTGTATATTCCTAGACCTGGCTGATAAATATTCCATGAGCTTGCTCAGGGCTCTTCCTTGGGGAGGAGGATAGTGATGGTATAAGCCAGCTCGAGGATTGCGAGAAAAACTATAGAGTCCTTCCGCTGCAGACATGACATCAAGATCAACTGCGCAATCATAGAATTGGCGAATCAGGGAATCAGGAATCAGAGCGTGGATATGCAAATAACGCATTATGTTGAGACAGCTGACGAGATTGCTTTCCGAAGGGGAAGACAGGAGAGTGTATAGACAATCGATGGCGTTTTGGATAATGAAGGGATCGACAGTATAGGGAGAGCTCAGGGCATGTAAGAGAATAGTCTCAGAGACTTCTTCGCAATTCCAGTATAAACCAGCCTTGACAAGCGTCATATCAATAATTTGCTCTAGTGGTTGGGTCGACGAGGAGTCGACCATTGCTGCGGAAGGAATGAAGTCGGCATCAACGAGCATTCGGAAGAGAGAGATGCCTTGCTCTTTGTCCACGCGAAGAAGAGCATGAATGTATATCAAGGAAGTTGTGACTATTGGAGGAGGAATGTATGAGACCGAGTGAGTATTGGCAGGTCTCGCAGATTTGAGATGCTGGATAATGTGGGGCTGGATGAGCAGCAGAAGACGCGTGGTGTCCTGCGTCTGCTTTGGAGATATGAGTCGTCGCACAATGCGTGCAAGCGCGGATGCAGATAGCCAATACCCTTGCGTCTCGAATAAAACAAAAGCTCGTTCCAGAGTCCATAATGACAGGGCGCGGATGACGTTATCCTGGAGAAGGAGAAGACGGGTAGATTCCTCAAAGGATTGAGGATCATGAGACAAGATAAAACTTGCTGCACGCTCAATAGCAGCATCATGACCTGTTTTTAATTTCCATTGAAGGGATCGTTCCTGAACTCGAGCTCGTTCTAATTTCCTAGACATGACAGAGGGCTTGTGATTGCTGTCCATAGATTGTGCCTCGGTCTCGGCTTTTCCAACGTGGGCGAAGAGAGGTATCTCGTCAGACTTTCTTTCGTTCGTTGCCATATGTGGCGGTGTACTTTCTGGACGATGGAGAGACGAAAAGTCGTTGGTTTTTGTTCCATTTGTTTTGTATTCTCTTGCATAAACGTTGAATTTGAGGAAACGGATTGGAGGATGAAGGAAGCGACGAAGTAACATTCGTCAGCGCGTCAACTAGCAGAAGCTTTATCAATCGCTCAACATGAAAACAACGTCAAAATCTACACAGAAACGCACCACATTGAGGCCGCTCAAGAACAATTTTACCGACACGACTAGGCGTCGCGAAGTTTAGAAAAAATCTCACGTGATACGAAAGATGAGACCCTGAGAACCTCGGCCGAGCTTCTGGCCGGCCTGTTAACAGTGCTTCGCAAATATCACTTGTGGTAGATTATCTTATCGATTTCCAAAGGGCTTTTATCAGCTTACAACAAGTGTTGTACTTGACGCTACTCATATCACACCATCTCTCAATAATTCACATGGACCATGTGATGAAGACCCCGAAATTGCAGTCATCTCAGATAATGTCCTTATAACGATCCTTACAATGGGTGCTGGACAGTCTACTTCTCCAGCTCACCCACCTCCACGTGGTCTTCATGTTTTGAGGGTTACTCCGCAATCCCCAGCCTCCCGAACCAATATTGAGCCTTTTTTTGATTTCGTCGTCGGCTTCGAAGGAGATTCATTCTCCTCCGATAATGCCATCAACGCATCGGAATTAGAGAAAATAGTGGAATCTCATGAGGGTTACGTTCTCAACCTTGTGGTTTGGAGTAGCAAAAGTCAACAAACGCGAGGTAAATTGGACCTTTTATATTCACGTCGCATTGACAACGTCGAGAAGTCGTGTCAATCATTCCCTCTCGCACATGGTCTTTGCAGCAAAGTGACCATCTAGCCAATGGAAGTGATGCGCAACCATCCCTTCTGGGCCTCAGCATGAGAATTTGTGAACCTGAGTCGGCTTGCGAGAATGTATGGCATGTTTTGGATGTAATTGAAGGAAGTCCAGCGGAGAGTGCTGGCCTAGTACCGATGGGTGATTGGATTCTCGGTAAGTCAGTGAAAGCACCCCTCCACCTTAGCATTGATCTCACTTAGAGCGAAGGCTGGTCAGGGGGTGTCCTGAGTGCAGAAAACGATTTCTACGACCTTGTTGAAGCGGTGCGCAGGAAAAAACACCTCGTCCCTCCCTCGATTGACGCTCACATAGCACATCGATAAACCTTTGCGGGTCTATGTATACTCATATGACTTCGAGTTCGTGTTCTCTCGCATCTCGTACTTCCGACATTAATCCTACACTTCAGTACTCTGAGAGAAGTCGTATTGATTCCGAACCGCCATTGGGGTGGCGAAGGACTTCTTGGATGTGTATTTGGGTACGGCCCCTCGGTCAGATCTCAACTGGCTGTTAACATGTTCTTCTCCCCTTACTTTAGATTTGGCTTATTACACAGAATTCCATCACAGCCATTGGATAAAATTCCGGGCTCTGTACCTCCCGAACTTCAAGAAGAGAGTGAAGAACAAGAATTTTTTGTTCCTGCGGACAGTGAGACCCACATATCGCAACCACAAGAATGGCAAGCAAATCGGAATGCCGCGAACGGGGCCTATCCTAACACCCATTCGACAGATCTCTAGAGATTTGAACTTGTGTAAATACTGTTGGTTGCCCACTTCACTATTAATTCAGTCCTTGGTATCAAGCCCGCTCAAACCCATTAGTTAGATGCCTATACATGCCTATATATCTTTCCGTAACAGTGACTAATTCGAACTTTGAAGGTTCTCAAATCCCTGTTCACTTCAACATATGTAGAGGACTGATTTTCCCATAACCAGGCCAGTCATCGGCAAGGCACAGGCAAGACACACCGAGCCACGGACCGTCCATTCAATACGTGACCTTCTCTGTGTTTTTTTCCCGAATAGACTGCGGAGTCCCTCCAGTGTTGATGCCAATCATGAACATGCTGCTAGGTTCCAGTACATTTAAATACACTCCTGGAAGGAAGTAGAACGGGGTAATTCCACTTTCATCCCATATCTCGGTCGACTGGCTTTTTGTTCGTTTGATCTCGGTTTTGAGAGTACACTCGTGATTGTCAGCTTTTCATTGACGGTCCGCTGGAACTTCTAGGTCAAGATTGCATCAGTCACCTGGCTGAAAACTTGAAAGATGCTTGACTACCTTCTGCTTCTGTTTCCCTGCAAGAACAGATAGTATCCACGAAGAATCCATGCAACCGAGGCTATAAAAGTTTGAACACGCTAGTAATGTACTCACCTGCAAACACCCTTACGGAGGCATGTTTCTCTGTATTCTGAATTTTTTATTCATCCTGCCCGTGGCCTTTGCGGCCTTTGGTGTTACGACTTCGGGAACCAACATGGTCGTTGATTCTGGGGCTGGCCTAGTCACAACCAGTGAGCAATGATAAAGGCGTGTCATGATTGCTAGCTAACACATAAATGAGCCAGTACACACAACAGATGGAGATATTACATCTATTCTTTTCAATGGAAAACAGCTACAAGACTCTTCCAAATTCTCTCAACTCAGCTCTGGTCTTGGTGAGGAAGTTTTGAAAAAAAATCGCTCTGCTAGATAATCAACTTCAATTGAGGCTCGGCAACCGTAACCTCTTCTGTGGCCAATAGCATCGCGGTCGTCACCATAAAAACAAGCACGATTGTGAGCTCAGAAAAGCGCTTTATTGCCAAAATCCTCTGATTGGAACGTGTAGACCCACTACATCATTGTTCGCTCAGGGCAAAACACCCTATACATGGGTACCTTTGCCTCCCAGGAACCGGATGTAGGGGAACTTCGCTTCATCGCACGTTTCCTGAAAACATCACTTCCGAATGGCATCTCACAATCTGATATTCAAGGTGGGAGTGCTATCGAGGGCTCTGACGTCTTTTTGGTCAATGGCCAAACTCGATCCAAGTTCTATTCGAGTGTCAGTGATACACTTTTACCATTGTCAATGTTCTCACAATCTTATCATTATCTTGTCTTTATAGATCCGTTTCATTCAAGATCAAGTTCACGGAGTGACAGGTTCTGGTGTTGGTGCATACATGATTATTCCTGGAGTCGGCTATGAAACATCCTCTGGTGGCCCGTTCTTCCGAGGTTTGGCAGCTCCATTTGCTCAGGTCTCAATTTTGAATGCTTATATCCATTTATCATAGATATCGACAACCAAGGTAGTGATCAGCAGGAACTTTATTTCTACATGAACTCGAACCACGAGCAGACCGAAACATATAGAACTGGCTTTTTTGGTCCGTACGTCATGTTCCTAGTCTTTATTGACAAACTCGTCAGTAACGATTTACATACCATCATCACCAGCTACGCTATTGCCATTACGACTGGTTCCGCACCGTCTGGGAATCTGGACACAAGCTTTATGGATAGCCTCAATCTTCAAGGTTATGTCGGAGCCTCTGGTCGTGGTACCGTCTCCGGTAGCTATTCTGGTACATTGTCTGGACAACCTGTTACTATTGGTTTCAAGGTGCAGTCTCTTATGATAGGTGATGATTCTTCCTCATTCCTTCAAGAATTCTGCAGCACAGTATTGGGCTTCTGGTTCCGGGTACGTTGCATCCAGGAAGCACTGGTTATTGGTTTTCAGTCATTCGTATCCTATAGTGGACAATTCACCAGAAACATGATGAAGCCCGGAACCTACACTGTCACTCTGTTCCAAGGTGAACTCGAGGCTGGGTCGGGTAGCGTTACAGTGACTACTGGCGGGACTTCTTCCATCACTTTGTCGTCAACTCTCAACCTACCCAGCACCATCTGGTCAATTGGTAAATAATCTTGCGGTCCAGTCCGGGAGAGAGCTGACAACTTCTCAGGAACCGTTGATGGGACTCCGGCTGGGTGAGTCCAAACTGAATGGAAAGTTTTTCTGGCTGAAAATGAGCAGATTCTTGAATGCTAACAATATCGAGCACATGCACCCGTGAGTGTCAGAGACGACGCCAGTGTATCATGAATATTCACTTTCATTAACTCAGGTCCGATTCAAGAATGAGTAATTGGGGTCCAATCACGTTCACCATTGGATCCTCGTCAGACTCTTCTTTCCCTCTGGCTCAATTCAAGGACGTGAGCTGATGTTGGCAGACTAGTCTTTATACACATCAATTGACGTGTCATTTCTCAGGTAAACAACCCCACTACGATACGATGGACAGCCTCCTCTTCGCAGATTGGTCTGTCACTGAGGCGCAAGCTTGCACTGTTCAATGTTCACATCTTTGTTTGTAGGTGCTCGGACACTTCGTATTCGAACGACTGAAGCTTTTGCTGGTGGTCGACCTCAGATCTCAGTTAACTCCTACACCTCAAATGCTCCCTCGCGTTAGTATTCTTTGGTTTCGGTTCTTGTCTGTGACTTGATGCTATTGGTCCCCTAGCCCCAACAGCGATTGACTCTCGAGGGTAATGATCTAGATAAACTTTCTGCTGCAGCCGGATTTTCTAATGTTTGTTCAGCGTCACTCGTGGAACTTGGAGAGGTCTTAATCAAGTCTGTGAGTTTAAGGGGTTGCTGAAAAGTGGTAAAATATGCTAACACCGTATTTGTCCAGACGACTTCAGCATCCCTGCCGGTGAATTGAAATGTATTTCTTCCAATTAGAGGTCAAGCTGACAACTGTCCTTAGGCACGCTTGTAGCTGGTCTCAATACCATCCAAATCAATGTAATTAGTGGTAGTGCTGGGTCCGGTTTCCTCAGCCCCAATTTCGTTTATGACTCCGTTGAACTGTTCTAGGAGTAGTAGATTGTTAATTGCAGTATGAACTAAGAAAACATATTAGAATAGATGCTATTGGGGTTTTTTATAAAGTGTGATGCATATAAGCAGCAGGGAGCAATGATATGATGAATGTGTCAGTCGCTCAGAAAAATTTCGAAGGTGAGTCCGTTCACTCTCTTCCGGTTGGTGGGGGTGCATCACTTCTGACAGTAGGGCTAACTGGAGTATCAGGTTTAAATTCGAGGTTCATAGCAATCGCCGGCCACACTGTAAATGTTTCAGCATCCCAAAATAACCATATGTAGCGAGGGGAGCTATACCTTCTTCAAAACCAGGGTGTCTCCCAATTCTGATCTGATGCCATACTTTCTTCATCGCATCTGAAGTACGAATATCTTGCCAATTCTTCAGGAAGAAATCTATCTCCACCTTCACAAATGATGCAATCAACAAGACGGAGCTAGGGACATTGCCTCTGCTCACCTTTCGAATTTCCTCGAATGTCGATGCGAACGGAGAAAAGACCTCATAAGCAATGTTCTCTACAGTAAGTGATTTAAAGACATGCTGTTAATAAACCATGTCAAGCTACATTTTTTGGCAGTTGATCTGCGCATACCTGAGCCGCGCGTGCTTTCAGATCGCTTAGATCCAGTCCTGTAAACATTCGTTATTAACGCATCAACTTAGGGTCAGAAGGGAGCATACGATCAGCTTCTCTATATATGGCCTTAGCAGAACAAGGAGCAGGTCGCCCTGGGTTATGCTTCATCCAATCTCTGACCCATTCTTTCCTTGACGTCGCGGAATCTATGTAAGTCGCTTTCTTCGACGAGGATGCAGGCGGAGGGATGTCTTCGGAACGGGGTGATGATGGAAGCGAAGGGGAAGTCGTGATAAGACAAGACGAGACAAAACAAGACGAGAGTGGCGCAAAAACGATATTGTCAGTATATAACTAGGAAGTTCTGAGCAAATGCAATGATTGACCAAAGATTATCACCCACATAGTACAATAGGGCATGGTAGGTATTGAATGCGACACCTCTGATCAACACTGTTGAATGGGCTTTTGGTGGGGTTTGCCGATCAGGAGCTATCGGGGGTGCTAATATCAAGGGCGCCGAAGTGAATTCAGACTGCGAGCTATTCACAAGATCATCGGCTTGTCGAGTGTCTTGTTGGACAGTACTTTCAGAGAAGTGGAAAGACTCGTCACCATGAGGCAGGTTGTGTGCAAAATCAGTCTCCGAGGAATCTGCTTGAGATGCCACTTCGTCATTGTCATCCACCCCATAAACATCGTCATCTGCTTCATCAGAATCAATATATTCATCATGGTAGCTCCCGCCTTCATTCTGACCGTCAAAGCCAGTAATTGTCCGGCCCGTAGGTCGGGGTGTTTGTAGGGGGTTATTTTCCGTGACCCCCTCCGCAAAGTTAGAGCTGAGCACTGTACATCTTCGTCAAATGGCTTGATTAGTGGGAAAAGTGTCACACACTGTCTTCAAAGTGTTCTGCTCGTTGCAACATCTTGCGAGACGCCCATATGCGCCTGGCTTTGCGAGGGCTTTCATTCCGACGAAGGATTACAAACTCAACATCTGAGTAGCGAGGATCATTGAGAAGTGACCCTACTGTATCGACTAAGGGCTTCGGGACAGAAAAGTTGGCAGCGGGCGGTAGGAGAGACGTAGGGCTGGGTGAAGATGTAATGCTACAGACGATGACGAAGGCATCTTGGGCTTTTGCATTCATTGACTGGTAATAAACGGTGTCCCGTCGAGCGAATTGTGCCCTGAAGGAAAGAACAGGTGAGCTCTCATTACAGCCCCGAATTGGGTTGACCGTACCATCCCCAGTTCGCTGTCTTGGTCGATTCATGAGAAAAATCCACGCTAATCAAGCAGTTTCGCACACCTTGTAGGAAAATGAGTGATTAGAAGCTTCCTTGAGGTTATGAAGCACGTTTCTTTCAGCACTGAGACGTGAAATTAGGAGATTCAACAAGCATCCAAGGGTAGCAATGCTTACTTGCGTAATTCGAAACAGAATTTGTAGATTCCCTCTCGGATCCATTTTCCCGAGTTCTTGAGTGAAGCTTCCCTCTCTGTTGTGGTAGGCTACAATGCTTCAGACCATGTCAAAAGCGAGATTAATTTGTCTCATACCTCACAGGCCAAGAATAGACTAATGTATCCTCCCCCTTCTGCCAGCTGCGGCAAGTCTTTTGGCACTCCCCCGTTCGGATAGAATAATATCTAGTTCATAATGTCAATAGAAGTAACCCAAGACTATATTAGCACTAGCCTGCCAGCGGCCCCCACCGAACTTGGGTGACTTCACCGCCTTCGACTTGGCCTCTCCCTTAGTCGAGTCAAAAAGGTACTTCAGATTGCGGATGGTCCACTCAAATGTAAGAGAGCAATATTCATTGCAATCAGACTCCTGTAAGTCCAATTGGTTCATGGAATTTGTGACTCAAGACGCCTAGTCCGAAGATGTCTAAAATGGGCTAAAAACTACCATGACGTCACTTTCCCCCTGCCAACATATTTCGGAAATCATCTTGGCCTTTTGTCCGGCTGCCAGTCCCAGAGCCTCCCGCAGCTCCCGCAAGACTCATGTCTTTCTCTTTTCTTTGCGCTTGGAGCCGAGAAGTCCTTGCCTTTCTTGGAACAAACATTCCCCCAGTTTTCAGAGGCATTGTTGTATCCTGACGACCTTCTTCGCTTAGCTGTAAAGTGTGATCTTCGAAGATTATTGGTTCTGTGCGGAGTAGAAGCTTTCCTGCCTCCTATGTCAACTCCATGAGCATCGCCTAGCTGAGAATTCGGAATTCAAATTTACCGCTGTATTCTCTAATTCAACCACTGCCTCGTGCTTATCCTCAAAGATCTCCACGCGCTTGATCGATGTAAGCTTGTCTAGAAATTGCTGCAATAGCCCCTCTTGGGCTTGAGGAGGGAGTCCACGAATCCGTACCGATCGCTGTCGGATTTCGGCAGTCCGAGTCAAGCCCGTTTCAGCAATCGTTCTAGAGAAACCGTATCAGGTCGGGGCATCAGATGATTGTAACTCAACTGACCTATGACGGGCTCGTACACGAGGGTCCGCCAATGTCACTGCAATTCTGCGCTTTTTCAGCTCGTGATTATTGGCCATTAGAGATGCTCGAGCATCACTCTACAGTTCAAGTGAATATCTCTGTGCACTTCTAGATCGGCTCTAACGCACTAACCGGGTTTTCGTACTCCACAAAGGCGTAGCCCCTCGCATGACCATCATCATCCGTTGCCATTCTAACACCCTGAAGTCTGCCATACTGGAAGCCGGTGTCAAACATCAAACCTACCCACGCATCCAGTCGTACTCACTGTTTGGAATACTTTTTCTAGGTCAGCCCTAGTGGTAAATTTACTCAGACCTGCAACATATATTTCTCTTTCATTCGCATCATGATCTGTTCTTTCCTTCTTTCGCTCCGGGTTGGATATGTATACATTGACAGAAAGACCTGGCTCCAATTCTTGCATGTGCACTTCCAAGGCGGCTTCCGCAGCAGCCTATGCAGTCAAAGTAGAATATGATGGCTGACACGGAAAACCGAAAACTACGTACTGGGGAAGTGAACTGGACGTAGCAAAATCTTCGAGTTGCTTTGAATTTCTTGCTGGGCCACCTGATCTCAAATATTGTTCCATACTTTATTACGTCAGCAGGGATGAACAGGAGCTCGATTTCCGGGCCCACCTTTCCAAAAAGGTTCCTCAGATAGGGATCGTCTGCCGACTCGGGAAAATTGGTAACATAAAGGGTTGATTTCCAAGCCAAATGCACCGCAATTTCATGTCCATTGATCCGCTTCTTGTCTTTGGTTAATGCTGCCGGGACACTATCCTATGGATCAGATTATGAGGCATCCAAAGACCGCCAAGAAAAGGGGTATACTCTTTCTTGGAACTCGACAGTTGCAACCAATGCATCAAGAAGGGGTGTGATCTTCACTTCCCTCACGTTTCCGCACTTCGAACGAGGATCAATGAGTACAACACCGGCACACGGGGAAACACCTACGTCGCTAAATAATTTATGTATATCTTCATCTATGACATCATTTGGAAGATCTGCGACGAAGACCGTACAATTTTCACGATCCCTTTTGAGGGGCTGAGACTTCAGCTCTTCGGAAATGTCAGTATAAAATTCAGTGACGCGTCGGATTTTGTATTCTTACCTGTTTTCATCTTCTTATTGTTCTCGGCCACTGAAAGCTCTTCATCCGCTGTTCGCTTTGTCCCGCGGCTCTCAGCCTGAGTACTGTGTACTTGGGAATCCACCTCCATAGGGACTACATTTACGGCATTACTAGAGAGTGCCTGTCCAGCTGTGACAGTACCGACGGCATCTTGAATGGCCTCTGAGGCCTGTAGCTGCTCATACCCGGCCCTCTCTACCTCCTAACCCAGACCATGTCAGTATACAACGTGAGCCCAGAAATGGCACATACCTTGGCCCTTCGATCATTGTTGAAGTACTGTGCTTTGAGCACCTTGACAGAACATACATTCATAGTAGTCACGCTGCCGTGGAGGTTCTCAAAAGTTAGCCAGGCCTCCCAGATAGCTTCAGGCCAGTCAATTTGCTTCAAGTGAATGCTGATGAAAAAGGCTCTGGCTTCGTCATACTTCTGCTGTTTTCTTTGATAAGGTTGTTAAAGAGGCATGCTTGAAAGCAGGAAGACTTCATACATCAAGCAGTTAATGTAGGCGATCAAAGTTGAATAGCTTGTTTTCTGTCGGTTTGTGGCTCTTCGCAAAGTGTTAATGGCGTCATCTGGCATTTGCGCTAGCCGCTCATACTATTAAGGACGTAAAAAGTGAAGAAAGTCGGGGAGGCAACTCTAATCGGCTTACAACGTCAACGAGGGCTTTTTCAAGTCGCAACTGCGTATCGCCCTGCTTGGAAACTAGACAAATTCAGGTCATGGCTAAGTGCAAAAATAGACAGACACATACTCTGTAATGTCATTTCAACACCACTTTCTAGGATTCCAATCAAATTCACCAACCCATCCTCATCAGCTTTCCCAGCCTCAATTCTCCTTCTCTCATAACTGGCCCTCGCAAGGATCAATGATATCAACTGTTCTAGATCTTGTTGAACTACTTTAGATTCCAATGCTCGTACATACACATCATGGACGGACTCCTTCTCGTCTTGCTCTTCCTGTTCTTGGCCTTCAGATAAATCCTCCACTTGCTCCTAAGTGTTTTCGTCTACCTCATGACATTAAGATTTAGGTCAAGAAAGTAGCTCACAATGATTCTTATATACCGAGCCCAAACTTCCCCGGATGCAGGCACACTTCGAGTAGCTCTCTGTACAATCAGCAGCTCTTGATCGGGGCTAATATCGGCTGAAAGCTTTCAAATCGATCTTGATGAGAATACAGATCTACGACAAAATTGAGACGTTAACCAACCGCGGCATCCAGATATCCGGTCCAAAACGATCTTAACGTCTGTTCTGCTCCCGGTTCTCCTTTAAACCTTCGTGATGCAGCTTCAGTGATGGCTCGTTCATATATGCCGCTCGCTGTGAAGAAGTCCATTCGTTTTGCCCTCCACTCGCCCGCAATGTAAGCTCCAAAAGCTTGCAGAGATGACTCCTGCTCCTGGAATAGATGTTTACTAGAAGATTCAGAAAGGCTTTGACTGGTGGGCGTACCAACGCATATTCAAAAGGTTCTCTGCGCTCCCATGACCGGATAGAAGAATTACGACTTTTTGAGGCAGCAACAAGTGATTTCTCGTATTCAGTAGGCGGCTTGTAATTAGTTGTAAAAGAGGAGTAGGATTGGAAGGTCTCATCGTTGTCTAAAACGCCTTCAGCAGAGTATGATTAATGAGACGATACACTCACTCGAATGAGGCTGTTGAAGGCGATCAAGAAGAAATTGTTCGACGTACTCTATAGCCGAGGTTCTATTCAATATCTTCAATGTCTGCAAACGGAACTTGTTGACGAGGGTACCTCTCTTCCTTTGGTGTCTCTGCAAGTCTCTCCAGTTCCCAGTCGCGCTGAACATCCCAGAGCAAATGACTCTACCATCGTCAGTATATATATTTGAGCCTCAGGCTAAGATGTAGGTACCTGAGTCAGATGGTTTTGGCCCTTTGCGATAATACCTTTCATTCTCTCCCTCGTCCGTTCCTCGGAGAACATGTCTTCAAGTTCTGCAGATTCCATCTCCTTATCGCCATCACAGTGCTTTGAATAGCCATCGATGATAAATTGCAAATAACTGCGTAATAAAGGAATAGCTGATCAATTATTAGCGAAAGTCAATACTCATGGATTATGTACTCACACAGATAATCTCGCACTGCTCGTTCATAGAGAGTAAGAAGCTCTTCTACACCGAGTGTATCATCCAAGTCCAGTTTTTTCTGCTTCTCGTGGATAAGTGGCAGCCATACGTGTTCTGGATCAGCGGCCAAAAATTCGGTCATCATTTCCATAGAGGACTGAAGTTCGGTGTTGAGGGCTGGGTCCGACTGTACTAGCTGAATATGTTGAGCGTGCAGAGCAACATTGTAAGGTTGTTCAGCTATGTTGGAAAGGATACTACTAAGGGCATTAAGAGAGTCCATAACGCGCTATCGTGACTAGAATCTCGCGCAGACCGAGAAATGTTCCATCACGTGTTATGAAACTAATCTTATTTGAGTATACTTTCCTTCTTTGAGCCTCTCAAGAATGCAGTAAGACGACTTGCTGAATGAAGGGACTGGCCAACTGCTTTTGTCTACGTAGAGATGCCTGTGGGCC
>Ga0153926_100043_pt1 | contig 24659 bp, 33 predicted proteins | sample TSNJ010MetaG_FD_104716 | JGI IMG/M metagenome (GOLD analysis project Ga0153926, IMG submission 104716) | Attine ant fungus gardens microbial communities from New Jersey, USA - TSNJ010 MetaG | ecosystem: Host-associated > Fungi > Mycelium > Unclassified | place: USA: New Jersey, Wharton State...
ATAACCTTTTTTACTTCAGTTTTAATAAAAAACTAGTTTTACTATAACCTTTATAACAATTTGCTTTTTTAACTTCTTTATTTCAATCTTAAAAAAAGTAGAATCTATTTATAAATACAAAAGAGTTACTATCATAAATAATCACTTATTAATTTGTGATTTGATAATTTAAAAATTAAATAGCTTAAAAAAACAAAATTTAAACAATAACAAAAGATATTGTTAAGTCTAAGATTTATTCTCAAATATAAAGTTCTTATATATATAATTATAGAGGTTTATGTACCAGAATAGACTACTATTTATTATTCTATATCATATATAAATGTTGAGAACCTTGTATTTCTATGGAATCTTATTACTCTAGAATCTATTTATAGCTAAAAAAAGTATATTAAAAAAAACTTTACAATGAATATTGAAGCAAATAATTATGTTAAGCAATTTCTGAAATATTAGCAATTTAATATTTAGTACCTTGAAAGTTATCAACTAATCTCCTAATAACTTGATACATATCAATTGTTTTGAAATGTTTTTGGCATTGTTGAAAAAGTATCCTTAAAGGCTTTTTTGAGAGTTATAGTTTGTAATAGACTATTTTATTAAATGTTTTAGAAATTGACTATTATACTATAACAAATTAGTATATTTGTTTTATAATAAAATAGATATCATAAGCAGTAGATCTAAGACTAAAACAATATTACAAAAATAATATAAATATAACAACTAATTACATATCTGCCAGGATAAAATATATATACTTTGCTTATATAAGTACAATACTTACATTTTATGTTCTTTTCTATTTTTACTTTTGGTTGAGATTAATTAAGTTATTTTCCTTCTTTTTAGTAAAAAACTTGTTAGTATTATTTTAGAAATAACTTTAGAGCTAATAGTTATATATTTACATAAAAATAAATGTTAATTTTTATTACCTCTGTTCAATATAGGATTTAAATTACTTCTAAAAAGGAATATCTTAACTGGCTATAATCTAACTCTATAGCTATAGATTTGATATAAGGTATTATTGAGTTTGGTCAACAAAAATATATTCAAGATGCTACTACCTCAAAGAATATATAAGATTGTCTACAAATAATCCATGTTATACAATAGCAAGGAATCAATATCCATTGTTATTATCAGGAATTATACACCAAAAAATAGAACAAATATATTACTATGTCTAATCATATTGACTTTTTTTTTAGCTTTACCATTGCATTACTGAATCTAATCAAAAACTAAAGAACATTTATATTGTTCATGTTATTTTTCTTTTACTTTTTTATTCTGGTATCTAAAATATTGTAAAACAAAATCTCTTAGATAAAAGCAATTAGTAAACTTACTCTTAATCCTATTACTGCTGAACTGTTGTCAGTATCTGACCATATCAAAAAAGAATATTAATTTGATAAATCTAAGAAAAAACAGAAGACTAATTGGTTAGTCTTACTTGCCAAGTCATCTTTAAATATAGACAATTCTGAAAAATCTAAAAATACAAAAAAAAGAAAGTTTAAGCCAAAATAAAAACCTACTGGATTGGTCTGTTGTACTCATGAAGAAAAAAAACACTGGAGTTCCAAATGTCCAAAAAAGGAGAAGAATAAAAAACATACTAAGTCTGGTAGTTCTACTCATATAACTATTGAATTGTCTGGAAATTGTGAGATTGGAAAAATACTTATGGTACTTAACATCTGTTGTAAAATTAGTCAAGCTGATATAGCTTCTATTGTTGATGTAACTAATAGCATTCTCTTAGATTGTGCTATAGCTTTCTATATATTCTCCAAATGCTATTTATTTTCTTTCTATTAACCTCTTACCAATAACAAGTATATGACTGTAAGTGAACAAAACCATATTCTTATAGCTGATATTAGATTAGTTACTCTGATTATGATTCTTTCCAATAGCACTTTAAAATTCACCTTAACCAATACTTTTTATATTCCCAACCTAGATGCTAATTTTATCAGTCTAGGAGTTCTTTATTACAAAGGTACTTTAGTCTAAAACTGAAAGAAAGGTTTAATGATATCAAAAAATAGAAAGAATCTATTTATAGTAGTCTTTGGGAGATCTACCAGTATATTATATCAGGTCCAATATATTAATGCAAGTAATGAAAGTACATTTGTTACCAAAACTGCCTCTAGTATATATTTATGGCATTATCAGATAAGGTATTTAAGCTCCAGAATTATTGATTTAATACTTTACAACCAGGCTGTTAATGAACTTAAAATTGGTGATATATATAAAACAACTGTCTCTTATTTTCCAAAACAAAATAGAATTGTAGAATATACTATTGCTATCTTCTTTGAAATGGTCTATTATATGTTGTGGAGTACAAATGTTGACCTAAGACACTGGAATGAAGCTTTTATGTATACCATACACATTAGGAGTTTAATATTTACTTTTAGATCAAAGAATGTAGTTTACTATAAAACTTGGACAGGGCATAAGCCCAATGTTTCTTATCTTTGTATTTTTGGATCTCTTGGTTGGGTTTATATACCTAAATAGGTTAAAAAGGGAAAATTAGAGCTGAGAATAGTAAAAGTTTAGTTGTTAGAATAGTGGACTGATGAAACAAAGGAATATAGACTAGAGAACATAGAAAGTAGTAAGCTTATCATTTTACAAGATTACTTTTCTTTTCTAATAACTACCATCATAGTTAAACCAAATATTCACAATAAATTGTCTACTGCTAAATACTTGCTTGTTCTCTTAGTCCATAGGCTATCCCCTCCAGCACTGGTGAGTCTTTAGACTCACTTAATATTATCTTTCATATCAGTTCTAAAATATCATGAGTTGCCTTGACTATGACCAAAGATAATATATTTATAGAATGACAAACAAGGGAATTAAACTGGCAGTCTCTTGGCTGGTTGTAGAATACTATCAATGTGAATGAGGGCAAATAGCATACTTGTATAAGTAGCTAGCACAATTGATTGAAAACTCTATTGAATTTTCTTTGCAACCTTCAAAAACTTAGCTGCTAAGTCAACTTGACTTAAGTCACACAACAGAAGAACTTGATACTACTTCTTAGATACCATTTACCTCAAGTCTTGTTTATTCTTTTATTCTTACATTATTTCAACCCTTGACTAGTGATCATTACAATTACTAGTTACCTTTATATATAGCTAGGCCTTTAGCTTAAGAAAACTTGGTAGTTAGTTAGGGACTACTAGTGGTAGTATGGTACCAAACCCAAGTATTATATCCAAGACCTGACTTTGCAATTGAATAGTATCTAGTAGACTATTTGTATTCTTTCACTTTATCAACCTTGTACTAGAGGTCTATTGTGATCTATATATGCAGAGGAATAGTAGTACATCTCTAAGAAGCTGTTTAGAATAGGAATCCTCTTCTTAAAGATAATAGTATAATCCTAGTACTAGAATAGTAGTCAATAAGACAGTAGGTATTTGACTAGATAAAGATTTTGTACTTCAGCAAACATAACTCAAGTAAGATCAAAATCTTTTACTTTGATCTTAAGATATTAACACTATGTCTCAATAACAATACAATAACCTATTAAGCAATATACTCAAAGAAAAGTAAACTCTTGCTTTACTAAGGGTATAGTTAGAAAAAAGAAAAGAATATTAGAGTTGTAGAAAGTTTGGACACCTGGTCCATAACTACAGAACAAAGAAAGAAAAGAAGAAGAAGAAAAAAACTCCCAAAATAAATATGGAATGTTGGCAACTAGGATGATGGAATGTAGAGTAGAAGGTAAAGTAGAAGTGAAATAGCAAGAAAAAGTAGAGGAAAAAGTAAAGTGTTTTAGATATTAGAGAGTTGGGCACTACAAATAAAAGTGTTCAAATATAGTAGCAGAGAAGAAAAAAAGAAAAGTAAAGGAGGTAGTATATATAGCTAGGCCACAAAAGGTATAGCAAGAAAAGAAACCAGTACATCCTGTATAGAAAAAAGTACAGGAGTACTGTAAGAAGTGGAGTATCCCTCTAGAAGATGTGCTCCTGCTTGAGAGAGAATAGATCATAGAGAAGATAGTGGTAACCTATATAGACTATGGAAAATGTGAAAGCAAGAGAGTTTAAACCCATGAAAACTGAGAACAAGGGTTTTTTCTTGAAAGACAAGTAAAAAACATGTGGTATAACATCTGCCAGAAAGAATGTAGTATGTGGAGTGTAGAAGGAGATACAATAGAAGGAAGAGTACTGGAACAAAAAAGGAAGAAGATTCTGTACCCAGAATATAGTACAGAAAAGAGAAAACCATGGTAGAACTAGGGAGTAGTGATGTGTTCATAAAGGTAAAAGCACAGTAGAGCAGTACACAAACAGAAGTTTCAAAAGGCACAGCAAAAGAGAAGGATAACCAAAGGAACATTAGAAGAATATTCAAAATATTAAAAGAAGTGTAGCTGAACATTGGAATAGAAAAAGTAAATATGCATAAAAGTATTGGGAATGTTTATGAACAAAAAGATGGTAGCAAGAAATAAATTTAAGCTACAGAAGTTAGAAAGGCCTATGGTAGTGAGAAATGTAGACAGTACAAATAATAGTGGAGGAGCAATTACACACCAGACAAAGATTAAATGTATACTACAAAAGTTATATGGAAAGAATAAGAATAGATATAATGTAATTTGGGGAGAACAGACATTATACTGGACATGACATGGTTGCAAGTACACAACCCTGAAATAAATTGAAAGACAGAGAAAGTCAAAATAACAAGATACCTATCAATCTGTGGAAGAAGTATCATAGCAAGAAAAGATACAGAGAAAAGAAAGAAAGTAAAGAGAAGGATTAGAGCAATAGAGAAATTGAATAAAGATAAATAGAAGATGTCAATAGAGGAGAAATTCAATAATGAAGTTGAATTAAATAGGAAAAAAGTAAGGAAGATAGTACCACAGAAATTTCATAAGTGGCTTAAAGTATTTGAAAAAGCAAAGTCAAAAAGGATACTAGTAAAGAAACCTTAGGACCATATGATAAATCTGAAAGAAGATTTTATACCAAGGAATGAAAGAACATATTTAATACTGAGAGAAAAAAAGGAGGAAGTAAGAAAATTTGTGGAAGAATAGTTGAAAAGGGTACATTAGACTCTTAAAGTCACCCTAGACCTTACCAGTATTCTTTGTAGAGAAAAAGAACAGAAAGAAAAGAATAGTATAGAATTATCAATATCTAAATAAAGGAGCAGTCAAGAATAACTATCTATTGCTATTAATTTTGGACTTAATAGATATGATGGGTACAAAGAAGGTGTTTACAAAGATAGATCTGAGATGGGAGTACAATAATGTATGGATAAAAGAAAAGGATGAATAGAAGACTATATTTACTATATATCTAGGGGTATATAAACCTACAGTTATATTTTTTGGTCTCACAAACTTGTTAGCAACTTTCTAGGCAATAATGAATAATATCCTTAGAGACTTAATTGATACTGGAGATGTAGCAGCATTTATAGACAATGTGTTAGTAGGGACAAAGGACAAGAAGCATGATAAGATAGTAGAAAAAGTGTTAAAAAGAATGGAGAAGAACAATCTCTATATAAAGCTAGAAAAATGTGTTTGGAAAGTCAAAGAAATTGACTTTCTTGGACTGGTAATAGAAACAGAAGGAATTAAGATACAGGAGGAGAAAGTAGCAAGAGTTCTTGAATGACCTAGACCTAAAACAGTCAAAAAGGTACAGAAGTTTCTGGAATTGGCAAATTATTACAGACAATTTGTAAAAGATTTTGCTAAGTTAGCCAAACTATTGCACAAATTGGTCAGAAAAGATAAAAAGTGAAATTGGAGAGAGGAGCAAGAAGTAGCATTCAAGGAGTTAAAAAAGATGTTTACAATAAGACTAGTGTTGGTAGCATCTGACTTGGACAAGGAGATAAGAATAGAAGTAAATACATCAGAGTATACAACAGAAGAAGTGTTATTAATAAAGTATGAGAACAAAAAGTAAAGGCCAGTAGCCTTTATCTCAAAATCATTAGATAAAGCAGAAAGGAATTATGAGATTCATAATAGAGAAATGTTGGCAATCATCAGGTATCTAGAAAAGTGAAAACATTTACTAGAAGGCGCACAAGGCAAATTTGAGATCTAGAGCAATCATAAAAACCTTGAATATTTCATAAGCAGCCAGAAGTTAAACAAAAGACAAGTATAATAGGCTCTGTATCTATTAAAATTTGACTTTTATCTAAAACATATGCCAGAAAGTAGTATGGGATGAGCTGATAGCCTAAGTAGATAATTGGACTGGCAGATTGGTATGAAGAAGGGCTAAGAACAGAAATAATATGACTGTACTATGACATACTAGTAGAAGGGCATAGAGGAAGGCAGAAAATGGCAGAATTGGTAGGAAGAAATTATTGGTGGCCAGGAATGATGAAGGAAGTAGGAAGATATGTAGATGGATATGATATATGTCAATAGAACAAGAATCGTACAGAAGCTCCAGCAGGAAAGCTGATACCAAATACAATCCCAGAAAAATCATGGAGGTATATTAGTGCAGACTTTATCACCAAGCTACTACTGGCCCAGGGATACAATGCAATATTAGTAGTATATAACTAATTTACAAAAATAGCCCATTTTATTGCTACTACAGAAAAAACATTGGCAGAAGGGTTAGCAAGGTTGTTCTGAGACCAAGTATGGCAGCTTCATAAACTCCTGGAGAGTATTGTATCTAATAGAAGGCCTCAGTTTGCAGTAGGAGTAATGAAGGAGTTGAATGAGATGTTGGGAATTAAGACAAAATTGTCAACAGCTTATCATCCACAAACAGATGGACAAACAGAAAGAGTAAACCAAGAATTAGAACAGTACCTCTGTATGTTTATTGATCATAGACAGGAGCAATGGCCAGAGTGGTTAGAGATGATGGAATTTGCCTATAACAATAAAATTCACTCAGCAACAAAGGTCTCATCTTTTAGAGCAAACTGTAGACAAGATCTGAGAATGGGATTTGAAGGAAGGAGAAGAGAAAGGTACAAAGCAGCAGGAGAGCTTGTGAAAAGAATAAAGAGGATTCAGAAGAAAGCAAAAGTGGTGCTGAAAAAGACATAGGAGTATAGTAACTTAGTCTGAGATGACTTAATCACCCTCCTGGTCTGAGTTGACAAGGAGAACTCAATGGAGTTCTCATTTGATTTTGGTATACTACTTATACATGTCTTGTGTTTACTTTCATTTACAAAGTCCCATACATCTCCTCTAGGTCATTCCGTCTCACATGTCCATCAATTTCCTAATTAAAAGAAAAGAAAAGGAAAAGAAAAATAAATAATGATTTAGCCATTTTGATTGAGTCATAACACCATCCCCCTCTCAAGGTTCCTCATTCCGAGGATTTTTACAGTTCATAGTAGGGATCAATCATGTTTCCTATTTCATTGTCATCTTCTTCTGTCCACTCCTTTATCCCCAAGTTTCCTTGTTCACTTTCTTCTTCTTCCTCTTTTATTGTTTCCATTGTTCTTTGCCCTCTTTTCCTTCCTCCTTTCCATCTCCTTCAATTTCTTTCCAACCTTGCCTAATATTCTTCATCATACCTTTTGTCTATCCATCCAAATAATTTTTTTGCTATAAATCTTCCTGGTAACTCCCCTCTCTGGAATGTCCCTTCTTTCTTTTCTTGTCTCCTAACATCCTCCATGTCCCTTCTGTATTCCCTTTCATATTCCTCTACCACTTCCTTGGCATTTTCCAGGTTTTCTTTTCCTTTCTAGGTGTCTGATTCTGCTGTGAATCCCTTCTATCGTACCAGATACTTATCCTTTCCTCTAATCCATTGCTTATTCAGTATCCTTTCAACTTCCCATTCCTCTTCTCCTTCAATTATGACTAGAGTGGGTTGCTCTCTCTTTTGTCCCTCTACTTGCTCTACATATTTATGTATTCTACTAACATTTACTACTGGATGTATCTTTATTGTACTTGGTAACTCCAGTTTGACTACATTTGTTGATATGATTTTCTTGATCTTGTAAGGACCCACAAACTTTTCTGTCAGCTTTTCTGTCCTCCTTCTGACCATCTGATATTTCAGATCCTTAGTGCTTAGCATTGCTAAGTCTTCTACTTTATACTCGTTGACTTCTCCTCTTTTCCTATCTGTATACTTCTTCATCTCCTCTTGTGTTTTTTCCAGTGCCGCTTTCGCTTCCTCCTGGATCTCTTTCATCTTTGTCACAAATTTCTCTGCCCCTTTGTATTTCCTCTTCTTTCTTCCTTCAAACCCCATCCTAGGATCTTGCCTGTAATTTGCCTTAAAAGGTGTCATTCGAGTACTCGAGTACACTTTATTGTTATATGCAAATTCTGCTGTTCCCAACCATTCAGGCTATTGTTCTTGCCTATGATCAATAAACATTCTCAAGTATTGCTCTAACTCCTGGTTCACCCTTTCTGTTTGCCCATCTGTCTGTAGGTGAAATGCCGTCGACAATTTACTCTCAATCCCCAACATTTCATTCAACTCTCTCATTATTCCTGCCACAAATTGGGGTCCTCTATCTGAAATGATGCTTTCCAGTAGCCCATGCAGTTTCCATACATGGTCTCTAAACAACCTTGCTAATCCCTCTGCTGATGTTTTCTCTGTAGTTGGTATAAAATGGACCATCTTAGTTAACCGATCCACTACTACTAGAATACTATCATATCTCTGCACTAAAGGCAACTTAGTGATAAAGTCTGCCAATATATGCATCCATGGTTTTTCTGGAATTGAGTTTGGCATTAATTTTCCTGCTGGTTGTTCCATGCAGTTTTTATTCCTCTGACAAGAATCGCAGCCTTCCACATACCGCTTCACCTCCCTTGTTACTTCTGGTCACCAGAAATTCCTGGTGACTAGCTCCACCATCTTCTACTGCCCTCTATGTCCTCCTACAGGCATATTATGGTGTAGCCTGATTATTTCTGCTCTAAGCACCTCATCCTTGGGTACATACACCTTCCCTTCTTTATACATTACACCATTTATGTCTCTCCATTCTTTGTCCCTTAAGACTTTTACTCCTGCCCGTTTCATCTCTTCTACTGCTCTGACTACTTCGTCATCCCTTACTTTCGACTGTCTTATCTTTTCTAATATATCCACTCCTTCTACTATTACTTCCACTTTCTCTGTCCTTCTATTCTCCAGCCATTCTTTCTTTACCAACATCTTGTCCTCGTTGTCTCTTCCCACTTCAACCTCCCAGTCTGGCCTCCTACTCAGGCTGTCTGCCTTTTCTATCTTTGTTCCAGGAATGTGTTTTAGCACAAAGTCGAATCTCGATAGATACAATGCCCATCTAGCTTGTTGTCTATTCAACTTTTGCGCTTTCATGAAGTATTCAAGATTTTTGTGATCTGTCCAAATCTTGAATCTTACTACTGTTCCTTCTAGGAAATGCCTCCATGCCTCTAGACATCTGACTATTGCTAACATTTCCTTGTCATGTATCTCGTAATTCCTTTCTGTATCACTTAGAGATTTTGAAATGAAAGCTACTGGTCTCCATAAGTCATCGGAGCACCTCATTGAGAGCACTCCTCCAGTTGCATAATTTGAGGTGTCTGCCTCTACCCTGAACTCTTTGTCTAAGTCTGGGGCTGCTAGTACTGGTCTTGTCATGAAGGCCCTTTTTAGCTTGTCAAATGTGGCCTGTTCTTCTCCTTCCCACCTCCACTTCATGTCCTTCCTTGTTAGCACATTCATTGGCCTAGCTACCTGAGCAAAGTTCTTAATAAACCTCCTGTAATAATTTGCGAGGCCTAAAAACTTTCTGACGTCTTTCACATTTCTTGGTTCTGGCCAACTCAGCACCCCGTCCACCTTCTCTTTCTCCATTTCTATTCCACTGGGTCCTATAACTACACCCAGGAATCCAATCTTCCTCACTTTCCATACACACTTCTCTGGCTTGACATATAAGTCGTTTTCTTCTAATCTTCTCAAGACTTCCTCTACTATCTCGTCATGTCCCTCCTCTGTTTTTGTCCCAACCAGCACATTATCCACAAATGCTGCTACTTTCCCCTCATTAATCATGTCTCTCAGGATCTCATTCATCATTGCTTGGAACATAGCTGGTGAATTTGTCATCCCAAAAAACATAACAGTTGGTTTGAAGAATCCAACATGTGTAGTGAATGCTCCCTTCCACTCATCCCCCTCCTTTATCCTTACATTGTTAAAGCCCCATCGTAGGTCCATTTTGGTGAACACTCTCTTACTCCCCATGTTGTCGATTAGATCTGTAATTAATGGCAGGAGGTAATTATTCTTCAGTTTGTTCATTTAGGCTACGATAGTCCATAACCATCCTCTTCTTCCTATCTTTCTTACCCACAAAGAAAACTGGTGATGTCTGAGGGGACTTTGACGGTCTAATATACCCCTTTCTTAGCTGGTCATCCATAAATTTTTGAACCACCTCCCTCTCATCTTTGGAAAGAGGGTAGATTCTTCCTTTTCACAGTTTAAACGTCTCCTTGAGATCTATGGTATGATCCCAGATTTTTCTTGTTGGTATTCTCTCCGACTCCATCTTCCCAAACACCTTTTTCCACCTGAGAAATCTTTGCGGTACCATTTCCTTGATTTTCTGGTGGTCTGCCATGACTTCTTCTTCCCTTCCCCAGTCTTCCTTCTCATCCACTGCCCATCTTACAATCTTTTCCTCTTCCAATGTCACTACTCTTTTTACTCCTTTTCTCCCCTTTTCCTTCTTTAACCTTGTATTTCTTCTGCACAATGGTGGGCACCTCATCATCTTGACCTCTCTGGTCTCCCAATTTATTTCTGGGTTGTGTGCTTACAACCATGGCATCCCTAATATAATGTCTGTTTTTCCTAGATCACACACATCCATTCTTATCCTCTCTATGTGGCCTTTGTAGTACATGTTTGCTTCCACCTGATGGGTAATGGCTCCTGCACTATTGTTGGTCCCATCATGTCATGACTTGGCCAAACGACTAAGTCATTATTTATTTTCTTTTTCTTTTTCTTTTATTTTAATTAGGAAATCAATGGACACAAGAGGGGATGACTCAAAGGAGACATGTGGGACTCTATAAATAAGAGTAAATACAGAATGTGTATAAGTAATGTACAGAAAGCAAATAGGAACTCTATTGAGTTCTCCTTGTCAACTCAGACCAGGAGGGTGGTTAAGTCATCTCGGACTAAGTCACTACACATCAACATTCCTAACCATTATCAGCCTCTCTAACTTCTGCAGCCTAAATCCATGTTTTGCTGCTGTCCTCTTGTCCATGAACATTCCTGTCACGCCACTATCCAAGAGTGCTTTTACTGTAACACCCTCATGAGTGTCTAGCTTTTTTATCCCGATATTCAACCACACTTCTCTCAGCATTTTGAAGGTTTATCTGACCTCCCTTTGTCTACCCTCCTCTTTTGCTGCACTTTCCAGGATTCCTGCCCATGTGCTGCTCTGCTGCACCTTTTCTCTCTTGGAGTGCACTGCCTCCACTTCTTTCCTTTTCTGACACCCACACCACTTCTGCCTGTCATTTTCTCTCTTCATTGCCTCAAACTCACTTCTTTTTACCCCACAGATTCTCATCATTAATGAAAGGTTTATACCTTCCCTTTTACAGGCATGACGGAAGATGGGTCTACTAAGCATTGCCCATGCTATTTGTTCATCAAGTGGGGGTATTTCTGATGCAGTGATGAGGAATTCTAGATTGCAGTCGTAGCCTATCATCGCCACTCAGATCATTATCCCAGCTGTAAGGCTGAATATTGGCTTGATACCATCATTCTCCCATCCAGTAAGGAACTGATGGAGTGTAAACAAATATTTTCTTCCATGGGATGCACTAGTTTCAATATCAAAAGATTCATGGTAATCAACCTTGATTGTCTCAGGCTCAGATGCATGAAATGGTGATGTGTTGGTCAGAAAAGAAGCAAGTGGATGAGAAAACAAGGAAGCAACTTCATTAGTGTTAAGTATGGGGTGTAAAGTATTGTCAAGAATCAAAACCACTACAGGGGTCACTACAAGCTCTGTGGCAAGAAATGGTTCCAGAATACACAGCAAGGGAACATTCCAATGATCATTCAGTAGTCCAATTTCTTCAAAAGCCTCCCTTCTGGCAGTTTCTTCAATGTATCAGTCTCCTGAATCCATCTTTCCACCAGGTAAGGACATATCACCTGTATATGTTCTCAGTGTTGCAGATCTCCAACTCAATAGCATGTACAAGTCACCAGTCCTACCCATGAATAATGCAACTAGTACAGCAGCACATCATGAACTTGGTACTTGAATGACTGACTTTGGCAGTCAATAAGAAGCCAAACAGTGTAAACATTCTCTAGACTTAGGCGTCAACTGCTTTATCTGACATGTTGACACTGAGTGTCTCCTTAATTTCAGGATCATGGATGGAGAAAATCCTTGTGAAGCTGAATCCACTTGCTTATCCAGGCTTGGCATAATGCACAATCCCAGATGGAGGGAAGTATACCCCTTGCTAAGATGAGTGAAGAGTATAAGTAAACTATTCAGCCCACTCGATTGTGAGGTCAGGTCTTAGTAGTGATACCTGAGCTTGGTACCACACCTCCACCTGCAGTCCCTAACTAACTGCAAAGTCCCCTTAAGCCTAGGGCCCGGCTATGTTGTAGTGGTCCTAAGTTGTGTCACTCAGGTACCAAGGAAGATAAGAGAGTAAGGGTGAGCAAGGTCCAAGGCGGATGGTGCTCTAGATGTGGAATCGAGTTCTGGTGTAGTGACTTAGTCTGAGATGACTTAATCACCCTCCTGGTCTGAGTTGACAAGGAGAACTCGGTGGAGTTCTCATTTGATTTTGGTATACTACTTATATATGTCTTGTGTTTACTTTTATTTACAAAGTCCTGCACATCTCCTCTGGGTTGTTCCATCTCACACATCCATCAATTTCCTAATTAAAAGAAAAGAAAAGGAAAAGAAAAATAAATAATGATTTAGCTGTTTTGGCTGAGTCATGACAAGGAGGAAATAAAGCAGTATACAGATAGGAGAAAAAGAGAGGGAGAGAAATACTAGAAAGGGGACTTAGTAATGCTAAGCACAAAGGATTTGAAGTAGCAGATAAAAAAGAGAAGAACAGAAAAACTAACTGGACAGTTTGTGGGCCTATACAAAGTAAAAAGGGTAGTCTCAACAAATGCAATCAAGCTCAAATTACCAGTTACTATTAAAATACACCCAGTAGTCAATGTAAGTAGAGTACAACTGTATAAATCACAAGTAGAGGGCCAAAAGGTAGTACCACTACAGCCAGTAGTCATAGATAAGGAAGAAGAGTATAAGATAGAAAAAATCTTAAACAGGAGGAAGGTACAAGTTTCTAGTCTGATAGAAGAGGTATACAGTAAAGGCAGACACATGGAAAGGATGAGAAAATTTAGAAAATATGAAAGAGTTGGTTGAAGAGTTTGAGAGAGAGTATAAAGAAGAGGCCAAAGAAATTAGGCAATAGGAACTGAAAGAAGAAGAGGAATTCAGTTGAGAATTACCAAGGGAGTTTACAGCCAAACTAGTGTATGAATAGAGAAGAAAGAGATACAAGAAGGAAAGGGAGAAGAGATGAAAAGAAAATTGAAATAGATAGAAAAGTTCCTTGGAACAAAGAACCTTGAAAGGGGGGCCATGTTATGAGTTGGCTCCAAAGAAGGAAAACATCTCCTATATATTTATGAACTTGATAGAGAATCTCCAGAAATATAATACAGGAAAGATATGAATAGTGTGGGACAATATTATATAAGAACTATATAGTTATAGTCTTATAACTATAGAAAGTAGGTGTACAGACTATAGGATATTTATATAAGTACTAGTAGAAATCCAACAGGTGTAGGGACTTAGACTGAGATGCCTTAGAACTACTTCTAGTCTGAGTTGACAAGGAGAACTCAATAGAGTCCCTATTTGATTTTGTACACTACTTATACAACTACTATATAGTCTGTGTACTATTTTCCCATACTTATTATGTGATATTATGACATGTGACTGTGACATGCAACATTGTCATGTGATACTTTCCCATACTCCTTTCTTGTGTAGTAAGTCCAAATAAGAAAAGAAAAAGAAAGTAAAATAAAATAATGACTTAGCTATTTTGTCAAGTCATGACACTTGGCAAAACACACCCCAGTATACTGCCAGTATGTTGCACAAAGTGGGCTGAAGAAACAATAGAGTAGGACAGGTAGTTTTGATTGCTGTTGATTGATAACATCCCTTATTATTGTGTGAGTCCAAATTTTACTAGACCAAAATTTGCTAAGTAAGCAATAGACCTACTTGTGCCTTAAAATTGTTATGGGTTAGTCATCATCTAATGGTCTATTGTTTTCTGTCTGAGATGAGTTTCTGTTGGCCTTCTGGATTTTGCTTGAGCACTATGGTTGCTGGCTGGTGTTAAGATTACCATCATAATTTCATAAGTTTAGATATGCAAATGACCAGTTTGTGCCTTATGGTGGTCCAGTTTGCATCATCTGCCTGAGCAACATTTGATAGCTCTTCTGGGTTTTTATTTACTTTGATGACACATTGCTAGACAGGTCTGATGGCTCAGAAAATATAATAGTGGTGACTGGAGAGAGAGTGAAGAGAGTTAGAAAACCTTGCACACACAAGTATAGGGATATATCTACATTGTATCAAAAGCATATTTTCCACTGTATATGACAATTATGGTCAATTTTAGGTGTTGTATAAGATAAAATTGACATACTTTTCATTGGCAAGATAGCCGAGTTCACAATAGCACACTACTGATTGCAGAAGCAGTCAGATAGGGTTTCAAACTGCATCTTGACTATTAAGGTAATTCTATACCAAATGTGTGAAAAACAATTCACTTCAGAATTGTTTTGCCTCATCCTAACACCTTTCTTATCTATATTCTCTGCTCTAATTCTTTATATTTTTTCTTTTTCAGAGACAGCATTATCAGAGATAGTATAATAAGTTGTCACTCCATCAGTGATACATCAAGTCATATATCATGGTGATTTCCTTGAATCAATAATACTACAGTCTAATAAACTAGAGAATCCATAATTGACAAATAAATATGCTCCAAGATCATAGAGGTATAGCTCTGTTATCACTTCTTACTCCTTTATCACCATCATCAATGGTAGCATCTGAGAGTAGCCTAGTAAATATACAGTCTGTTTTAGTTATGCACTATATCCCAAATAATTCTCATAGTAACCAGCCCCTCTCCTCTTACTTTGTGAGGTCTGATAATATGGCCATCAATATACAATGGGACCATCCTGTTTCAAGAGCAAGTGTAAGGGGCCCTCAGAGCCCTTCCCCTTTGCCAATGGATTCCTCTGCCCTATCTGATATGGACTATGCAGAGAGAATAGCCATGCAAAACAATATAGAAGTCAATAAAACTGTGATCAATGATCCATAAGGTCAAGAGCCATGTGAGAAGTCTATGTAACCCTCCATTTTGGTACCAATGCATCTGTATACTCCCAGTGAGGCAACATCCATCAATATGTTGGATCAGAACTCCCTTTCTCAACCATTGCCTCCAGACATTATTCTGTACAGTGCAAATGTTCCAGCTGATCTAAGCCTTTGGGATGAAAACTTTGGCATTACATCTCTCTTTGGCACAAATAAATTTCTGCAAAGTGATCTCAACAACATGGCAATATCCCTACAACATATGGCTACTTTCCTCAGGCAAAGGAAATTAGATAATCAAAGCAGAAACAATATCCAACAACTCAATTCCTTTGGTAAAACTGTATGGTCCTTCATATCTACTATATATGAGTCTGGCTAGGATCAACTAAACATTACAGATGAGATCTTCTTTAGAACCATGGTCAAATTGAAATTTACCAAGAATGTGCCTTGACCCTCCCTGATCTTAAGGCAACTCTATGGCAATATAATCAGGAATATTCCTCCACCTCTTTTTCCTTGTCCTACCAAGGAACAGCTTGAAAAATCCAAGTTTCATGCAATTGAGAAGACTAAAAACAACAGCAACAAAGTACTAGTCAAATTTTTCACTCCAGCTACTATAACAGCCAAAAACATCCTCAAGATCAAGAAAGCTTTTTCTGTACTCTCTAATAGGAAAATAATAAAAATTCATAATGCAGCAATAGAAAAACTGGTGAATAGGAATAAGAAAATCCAAACCACTACCAAAGGTCTCTCAAGAAAGCAAGCTATAGTACCAATAATTGAGAAACATGTCAATCTTATCATGAACAAAGCTAATGTTCATGTCAGTTTCATCAATGGCCTATTAAAGAATGCTAAGTCCAATATTCACTCAGAATTTATTTGGCCTTGCTCTGGTAGAGTATCTATTGTGACTAACAATATCCCTGCACCTAGTGACCTCAGTATTATTGAAAAATATTTCAAGTTAATCAACAGAATTAACAACAATGAAATGCTTTCACCATAACTACTGCAATCCAAGTCCTATCTCAAGATCATTGACATTCCTTTCATCCAACCTAATGGCAACAAGCTTACTCATGAAGACATTGTCAATTCTATCAAACACATCAATCTATTTGAAACTGTCTCACTTATCTCAAAGCCTAGGGTCATCAAAGCATCACCTAAGTTAGATATGGCAATTGTGTGGTTGGATATTTGGGATTCTCAAAACAGTTCTAAAGCTAAGCTACTTATCAATCACTCCTTTAACTTTGGCTGGTATATTAGGGGTACCAACATAAACTCTGGTATGCCCCAGTGTCATAATTGCTGGAAATGGGGACACTCTACATTTCCATGTAGAGCTCATGGCTCAAAATGTCAGAAATGTAGGGGACCATACAAAATTGAGCACCACAGAGATGTGGCTTGGTGTTGCAAGGCAAATTCTAAAGTCAATCCTCCTAGGTTAGAAACTCAAGTAGGCAAACTGTGCCCTTACTCCTTCAAGTGCTTTAACTATATAGGAGACCATATAGTAGACAATAACAAGTACTCCTTCTAAAAACATTGTTTTAACTGCAAATGGTACACCAAAAAAGCTCAAGAGCTCCAAGAAATCAGGGCTAACTTAATTCACTCAACTGTGGGCACCAGCAAACAATGAATATATACAACTTATGGATATTCTCTCAAAATGTCAGAAAAAACAAGATTCTTACTGATATTATTCTAGAAGAACAAAAAAATGTATCAGATGTTATATTCATTCAAGAACCCCCTTGTTACCTTATTCACAATATTCCAAGTAATATCAACCCTGAAGGTGATCTCTTATATAGAGCTCCTAGACATCCAGAGTAGACACTTTTCATCCAAAATGGAAATTCTCAAGATGACATCCTCTAGGTCGCTACATATATCAACAAATATGTTTCAAGGCTTAGATTCATGCTTCAATCTAACATCATTGACCACTGTGACATCAATATCTTATCTTTCCATAACAAATAAGATATCAATCACATTATAAAGATCTATTCAGACAACAACCAAATAGTTCTCCAAGTTTTACAAAATTACATTAGAAACATGGGAAACACAATTGCAATAATAGAAGATTTTAATATCAGAGATTGCAACTGGGATCCAAATTTTCCCCATCACTCCATTTACACAAAGGAGCTCACTTTAATTGCTGATAGTCTAGGGCTTGAATTATCCCCCCCAGTAAACCCAGGACCTACAAGATATGCTGACAACCCTAGAAACACTAACTCAGTACTAGATTTAGTGTTCTTGCTGCATGACAATCGAGAATTCAGCAAACACACTCTACACCCAGATAGAAGAAAACCATCTGACTATGTCTCCATGTCTATCAAAGTTGAAATAAAAGATGAAGATATCAATGTCATCATCTAGTCTATTAAAAAAGACAGCAAAGCTGAAGAAAACTTTGCCAAAGAGATCAGAGAAAATATCAAAAGTCTTAACACCACTGTCATGACTTGGCAAAACAGCTAAGTTATTATTTATATTTTTTTCTTTTCTTTTTCTTTTCTCTTCTTATTTGAACTTACTATACAAGGAAGGAGTACAGAAAAGTGTCACATGACAAATGTCACATATTGCAATCATATGTCAGGATGTCATAGTGTCATATGATGGTATCACATGATGAGTATGGGAGAGTAGTGCATAGATCATATAATAGTTGTATAAGTAGTGTACAGAATCCAATAGAAACTCCATTGAGTTCTTCTTGTCAACTTGGACTTGGAGTGTAATTAAGTCATCTCAGACTAAGTTGCTACACTAGAACTCAATTCCACATCCAGAGCACCATCCACCTTGGACCTTGCTCATCTCAACTTTCATAATCTTTTCAACTCTTAACTGGTGGTCATCATGATCACTAGTCACTTCCATACATAGCTGGGCCCTTGGCTTAAGGGAACTTGTCAATCAGTTAGGGATTGACAGTGGAAGTACAGTACTAAGCTTGGGTATTGGTACTGAGACCTGATCTTACAATCAAGCAGTGTTTAGTAGATACTTGTACTATTCTTAGTATAAACCTTGTACTGGGGTCCATTGTGACTTGTACATGCAGAGAATTGATGGTTACTCTTTAGGAGGCTGTCTAGATTAGAGATCCTATCTATTGGGTGATATTTTAACCCTAGTATTAAGGCAGTAGTTAGTAGGGCAGTAGAACTCTGGCTGGATGAAGATCTTGCACCCCAGCAGATGTAGTATAGCTAGCAAGATCAACCATTCACTCAATACCATTAAGGCATCAACACAATGTCTCAATCCTAATATGATTCCATTATGAGCAACCTACTCAACCAAAAATATGCCCTTGCTAAACTAAGAGCAGAACTAGAAGAAAAAAGAAAGAAGATATATCAATGTTGTAAGAGGTTTGGGCACCTGGCCTGTAACTACAGGAATAAGAAGGTGAAGGTAAAGGGGAAACCAATTTCCCAAAATAAATTTGAGATGATAGCAAGTAGGGTGATGCAATATAGAGTAAGGGAAGAAGTAAAAGTGAGAAGACAAGAGACAGTAGAGGAAGTAAGATGTTTTAGATGCTAGGGAATAGGGTACTACAAGTGGGAGTGTCCAAACATTGAAGTTGAAAGGAAGAGAAGAAGAGAAGAAGAGGCAGCACATGTGGCCAGACCACAAAAGATGTAGCAAGAGAGGAGGCTAGCACATTCCACATGGGAAAAGATACAAGAGTACTATAACAAGTGGAGTATGCCTCCAGAAGGTGCACTCCTACTTGAAAGGGGATAGATCACAGAAGAGACTGTGGCAATGTATGTGGATTGTGGAGGATGCAAAGGCAATGGGGTACAAACTCACAAAAATCAAGAACAAGGATTCCTCCTTGAAAGACAAGTAAAGAACATGTAGTGCAGCTTATACCAAGAAGTATAGAACTAGAGAGAAGAAAAAGCAAAAAAAGGAGAAATAACAAGAGTATAGTATGTAGAATGTGGAAGGAAGGATGGAATTGTGAAGAAGGTGTTAGAGTGGAAAAGAAAAAGAATCTTATGCCCAGAATATAGGATAGGAAGAAAAAGAGAATGGTAGAACTGGAGGGAAGTAGTGCACCCCACAGAGGAAAAAGCACAGCAAAGTGGCATGCAGACAGAGATTCCAAAAGGTACAGCAATAGAGGGGGGGTGGACAGAGAGACTTGAGAAGGATGTTTAAAATGTTGAGAGAGATATAGCTGAATATTGGAGTAGAAAAGGTGGATATACATGTAGGTATAACTATAAAGGTGCTCTTGGATAGTGGCACAACAGGAATGTTTATGGATACAAAGATAGCAGCTAAATATGGATTCAGGCTACAGAAATTGAAAAGACCAGTGGTTGTGAGAAATGTAAATGGCACAAATAACAGTGCAGAAGCAATAATGCACCAAGTGGAAGTAAACATATACTACAAAAATCACATAAAAAGAATGTGGATGGATGTGTGTGACTTAGGAAAAACAAATGTTATATTGGACATGCTATAGCTATAGGCCTATAACCCAGAAATCAACTGGAAAACAGAGAAGGTTAAAATGACAAGATATCCACTATTATGCAAAAGAAATACAAAGCTAAAAGGAAAGAAAGAAGCAAGAAAAGGAAAGAGGGTAGCTACTCTAGAGGAAGAGAAAATTGTGAGATGGGTAGTAGACAATAAGGAAAATTGGAAAAGAGAGGAAGAAGTCAAAGCAGATTATAAGAAAATTGAAGAGATAGTGCCACAAAAATTCCTGAAAAGGAAAAAGGTGTTTGGAAAGGTAGAATCAGAAAGGATACCAACAAGGAAGGTCTGGGATTATGCCATAGATCTCAAGGAGATGTTTTAACTGTGAAAAGAAAAGATTTACCCTTTGTCCAAAAACAAGAGAGAGAAAGTCCAGAATTTTGTGAACAATCAATTAAGAAAGAGGTATATCAGACCATTGAAATCCCCTCAAATATCACCAGTATTCTTTGTGAACAAAAAGAATAGAAGCAAGAGGATGGTTATAGACTACTGTGGTTTAAATAAACAAACTGTAAAGAATAACTACTCATTACCATTGATAACAGACTTGATTGACAACATGGGGAGTAAGAAAGTATTTACAAAGATGGATCTGCAGTGGGGTTTTAACAACATAAGAATTAAGGAAGGAGATGAGTAGAAGAGAGTGTTTACAATGCATGTAGGGTCATTTGAACCAACTGTAATGTTTTTCAGGATGAAAAATTCACCAGCCACATTCCAGGCAATGATGAATGAAATCCTGAGAGATCTGGTAAATGAGAGCAAAGTAGCTGCATTTGTAAATGATATGTTGGTAGGGACTGAAACTAAGAAGGAACATGATGAAATTATAGAAAAAGTACTGAGAAGGCTGAAAGAGAACAATCTGTTTGTAAAGCCAAAAAAGTGTATGTGGAAAGTAAGAAAGATTGGATTCCTTGGAGTTATCATAGGACCCAATGAAATAGAGATAGAGAAGGAGAAAGTGGATGGAGTACTGAGTTGGCCAGAACCAAAGAATGTGAAAGATGTCAGAAAGTTTTTAGGCCTCACAAATTACTACAGGAGGTTTATTAAGGACTTCACTTGAGTAGCAAGACCAATGAATGGGCTAACAAGAAAGGATGTAAAGTGGCAATGGGGAAGTGAACAACAATGAGCATTTGACGAGCTCAAAAGGATCTTTACAATAAGACCAGTATTTGCAGCTCCAGATTTAGACAAAGAATTTAGGGTAGAAGCAGATGCCTCAAATTATGCAACTGGAGGAGTGCTCTCAATGAAGTGCTCAGATGACTTATGGAGACTAGTGGCTTTTATCTCAAAATCTCTCAGTGATATTGAAAAGAACTATGAGATACATAAAAAAGAGATGTTAGCTATAGTCAGGTGTTTGGAGGCATGGAGACACTTCCTAGAAGGGACTATGATAAAGTTTGAGATTTGGACAGATCACAAGAATCTTGAATATTTTATAAAAGTGCAGAAGTTGAATAGAAGACAAACCAGATGGGCCTTGTATTTATCAAGGTTTGACTTTATGCTAAAGCATATTCCAGGGAGTAAAATGGGAAAGGTAGACAGTTTGAGCAGGAGACCAGATTGGGAGATAGAAGTAGAAAAGGATAATGAGAATAAAACATTGGTAAAGCCAGAATGGCTAGAAGTCAGAAAAATAGAGAAAGTGGAAGTAATAGTAGAGGGAGTAGATCTACTAGAGAAAGTAAAACAGTCAAAGGTAAAAGATAATGAGATGTGTTATGAGAGCCCTGAGCAGGAAAAAGTCTCCTGTGCATTTGAACACTTAGTCCAAAACCTCAAAGTGTACAATGGGGTTGAGATATAAATAGCAGAGGAACTTAAGAAGCCAAGTCATGTGATAAGGTCACGAGGTTGTAGAACATTCTGGAGGAACATGTGATCATGGACTAGTAGCGGTACAGCCATTGTAAAAGTAGTATAAGTAGTAGTCCAATCCAACAAAGAACTCTATCAAGTTCTTCTTGAACATCCACCTAGGGTGATCACTAAGGACATTCACTGTCTCTTGATAACAAGGTAATTAAGACAGTAGAAGAGATGAAACAAGCAGGAGTAAAGATGCTAAGAGATGAGGAATGGAAAGAAGTCAATGGTATTATATATAAGAAAGGGAAGGTATACATACCAAGAGATGAGAAACTGAGAGCAGAGATTATTCAGTTGCATTATGATATGCTATTGGGAGGACATGGAGAATAATGGAAAACAGTAGAATTGGTTACTAGGAACTTTTGGTAGCCAAGAGTTACAAAAAAAGTAAAGCAATATGTGGAAGGGTGCGATGCTTGCCAGCATAATAAAAACCACACAGAATAGCTGGCAGGAAGATTAATGCCAAATTCAATTCCAAAAAAACCTTAGACATATATTTCAGCAGATTTTATCACTAAGTTGCTGCTAGCACAAGGATATGACTTGATTTTAGTAGTAGTTGATAGATTGACAAAAATTGTATATTTTATTCCTACTATGGAAAAGACATCAGTAGAAGGACTAGCTAGGTTGTTTAGAAACAATGTGTGGAAGTTACATGGGTTACCTGAAAGTATCATTTCAGACAGAGGACCCCAGTTTGTAGCAGGAATAATGTGGGAGTTGAATAAGATATTGGGGATTGAAAGTAAATTGTTGACAGCATTCTATCCTCAAATAGATAGACAAACAGAGAGGGTTAATTAGGAACTAGAGTAGTACTTAAGGATGTTTATTGACCATAGGCAGGAACAGTGGCCAGATTAGTTAGGAACAGCAGAGTTTGTCTACAACAATAAAGCACACTCAAGTACCAAAACATTGCCTTTCAAGGCAAATTATGGACAAGATTCTAGGATGGGATTTGAGACAAGAAGAAAAGGGAAATACAAGAGAGTGGAGAAATTTATAACAAAAATGAAGGAGATTCAGAAAGAGGCAAAAGTGGCACTAGGGAAAGCACAAGAAGAAATGAAGAAGTATGCAGATAGAAAGAGAGCAGAAGTTAATGAGTATAAAGTAGGAGACTTAGTGATGCTAAGTACTAAGGATCTGAAATATCAAATGGTTGGGAGGAGAATGGAAAAGTTGACAGAGAGGTTCATAGGACCTTACAAGATAAAAAAATTGTATCATTGAACACAGTGGAATTAGAACTATCTAGTACAGTGAAAATACATTTGGTAGTTAATGTTAGTAGAATACAAAGATATATAGGGCAAGTAGAGGGGTAGAGAAAAGAGCAACCAGCTCCAGTTATAATTGAGGGAGAAGAAGAATGGAAAGTGGAGAGAATCCTGAATAAGCAGCAGATATGAGAAAAAGACAAGTACTTAGTACAATAGAAGGGATTTACAGCAGAATCAGATACTTGGGAAAAAGGGAAAATCTAGAGAATGCAAAAGAAACAATAGAAGAATATGAAAAGAAATACTGACAAGATATGGAAAATATAAAACAGCAAGAGAAAGAAGGAACATTTAGAAGGGAAGAGCTACTGAGACAATTTACAGCAAAGAAGTTATTTGGATGGTCAGATAAACAGTATGATGAGAAATATTGGGGAAGACTAAAAAGAAAATGGAGATGATAGAAAGAAGGAAAAGTTAAGAAACAAAGAACAATGGAAACAATAAAGGAGGAAGAAGAAATTGAGCAAGAAAATTTGGAACTCAGGGAGTGAATAGAAGAAGATAACAATGAGATGGAGAACATCTGCAATCCCTACTACAAGTTGTAAAAGTCCTTGTAACGAGGAATCTTGAGAGGGGGGTGGTGTTATGACTTGGCAAAATGACTAAGTTATTATTTATATTTCTTTTCTTTTTTTTTTCTTTTCTCTTCTCATTTGGACTTACTACAAGAAAGGAGTGTGGGAAAGTGTCACATAACAAATGTCACACATTACAGTCACATGTCAGGATGTCACAGGGTCACATCACATGATAAGTGTGGGAGAGTAGTGCACAGACCATATAGTAGTTGTATAAGTAGTGTATAGAATCCAATGGAAACTCTATCAAGTTCTTCTTGTCAACTCAGACTTCAAGTGTGATTAAGTCATCTCAGGCTAAGTCACTACAGTAGTGCCATCCATGTTAATTCCTAAACCAGTTGGGTTCTTTGTGTTAATCAAAAGTAGGCCCAAAGTCCAGGCATTGTGCACTCTCTATTCCTTGGGGGATGGGGTTTCTAAGTCCCAAGGGGTTTCAGTAAGGGGAGCTCCATCAGCTAGTGGAGTAGAGGATTGTTCAATAGATCCATCAAGGTAGCCAAAAGCTCCTTTTGACACAGCTGTTGTGTGAATGAGTCTTTGCCATAATGCCCAGTTGGTGCTGTTAAATTTGTCTAATTCAGAAAAAGTAGTAGTGGTTGATGTCATTCTAGTAAGTTTTGCTTAATGTCAATTTTCTAGTAGAAATTATTGAGCACTTGGGCCCATAACCTATCAGATATGTAAGCTCAGGCGTCACGAAGTAAAGTGGATGACTTGGTATATATTTACCTATCAGATATGTAAGCTATATACATCTGTGAGTTACCATAGTCTAAGAGAACACAACATATAT
>Ga0153926_100055_pt1 | contig 22351 bp, 22 predicted proteins | sample TSNJ010MetaG_FD_104716 | JGI IMG/M metagenome (GOLD analysis project Ga0153926, IMG submission 104716) | Attine ant fungus gardens microbial communities from New Jersey, USA - TSNJ010 MetaG | ecosystem: Host-associated > Fungi > Mycelium > Unclassified | place: USA: New Jersey, Wharton State...
TCATAAAATACTGGAGGTTCTTATGGTCTGTCCAGATTTCAAATTCGAGTTTTGCTCCCTCTAAGTAGTGCCTCCATGCTTCTAGGCACCTTATAACTGCCAGCATCTCTTTATCGTAAATTTCATAATTTCGCTCTGTGGTATTCAGCGATTTAGAAATGAAGGCTACTGGTCTCTACTTCCTATCTTCACACTTTGTCGACAACACTCCCCCTGTTGCATAGTCTGAGGCATCTGCTTCCACTCTCATTTCCCTATTGATGTCCAGGATGGCCAGAACAGGCTCTGTGGTGAACCCTGCCTTAAGTTTTTCAAACGCTTCCTTCTGTTTCTTTTCCCACTTCCACTTTTGCTTCTTTCTGACTAGCACATGTAGCAGTGCTGCTATCCTAGCAAAGTCCTTTATGAACCTCCTGTAGTAATTGGCAAGGCCTAGGAATTTTTGTACTTCTTTGACATTCTTAGGTGCCGGCCAGTTCAGGACTCCTTCCACCTTCTCCTTTTGCATCTCCACTCCTTTTGGACCAATTATTACTTCCAGGAACTCTACTTCTCTTACTTTCCATTTGCATTTCTCTGGTTTCACAAACAGATTGTTCTCTTCCAATCTCCTTAGTACTTCCTCCACCAACTCATCATGTCTCTCTTCCATATCTGTGGCTACTAAAATGTTGTCAATGAAGGTCGCTATGTTCTCTTGGTTTATGAGGTCTCTGAACAGGTCATTTATCATTGCTTGGAAGGTGGCGGGGGAGTTTGTCAACCCAAAATACATAACTGTAGGTTCATACGCTCCGATGTGTATTGTAAATGCTGCCTTCCATTTGTCTCCTTCCTTGATTCTGACATTATTATATCTCCATCTCAAATCCAACTTTGTAAACATCTTTCTCTTTCCTACTCTATCCAATATATCTGCAATAAGGGGTAAAGGGTACCCATTTTTTATTGTTCACTGGTTTATGTGTCGATAGTCTTGTACCATTCTCTGTGTGCCATCCTTTTTTGCCACAAAGTGTACTGGCGATATCTGGGGTGACTTGGAGGGTCGGATATATCCCTTCCTCAACTGGTCTTCCACAAATGTTTGTACTTCCTCTCTTTCCTCTCTCAATAGTGAGTATACTTTCCCCTTTCTTGGCATAAATCCCTCCTTTCATTCTATGGCATGGTCCCAGATCTTTCGTACTGGCATCCTTTCCGACTCCTTTTTTCCAAATACTTTCTTCCACTTCCAAAATCTCCTGGGCACTAGCTTTTTTAACACTTCCTCATTCCTATTCTTTTCCGTCTTTCTTACTTTCTTCTCCTTAACTTCTTGCTTTCTTCTTCTACATATAGGTGGGCAATGCATCATCTTCACTTCTCCTTTCTTCCAATCTATTTCTGGATTGTGGGCTACTAGCCATGGCATTCCCAGTATTAACTCTATCTTCTCTAAGTTGTATACATCCATTCTGGCTCTTTTCATATATCCCTTAAAGAATATATTGCACTCAACCTGGTGCGTTATAGCCTCCCCTGCATTTGCCGTTCCATCCATATTCCTAACTAAGAGGGGTTTTTTCAACTTTTCCATTTTAAACCCCTTTTTCTTTGCAAAGGTCGTGTCCATGAACAGACCTGTTGCTCCGCTATCTAATAATGCCTTCACTGCTATTCCTTCATGACTTTCCAACTTCTCTAACCCTACTTTCAACCAAACTTCCCTTAATGGTCGTAGTATGCGTTGTATGTCTCTTACTCTCTCAGTTGTATTGATGGAGTTCAATTTATTGCCTAATTTTTCTGGGTGCAATACACTGTATATATTATTGGAGGCCAGCCGAGAGCTCACTGTCCTCCATTTTCTTTTGCCGACTTCTGCAGTATTTCTACTACTCTTCTTCTATGTCTTTCCTAGCAGTTTTTGGCCATATGGCTCCACTTTCCACATACATAGCACATCCTGTCTCCTCCCCTTCCTCTGTCTACATCCATTGTATTGGGGTCTCTCCTTGGACCTGTTTGAGCTTTTCTATTAGATGTATTTCCTCCTCCTCCTCCTCTGTATCCTCCTCTTGTTCTCTATGTTATCTGCCCCCCTCTTCCCCCATATGATCCTCCCCCTCTAGACTGTGCATTTCCCCCTAGGCATGCCATGTTCCTCCCCAATACTCTCTCTTCTGCTCTGCTCTGTCTCTGGTTTCTATCTAGTCTTACTGCCCTTTCTTGCTACTCTCCAATAGTGGTTGGCAGTTCCTCTGCTTCTGCTAGCTTTCTCCTAATGGGCCCATTTAGTCCTCTTTTAAATTCTTCGATGAGGGGCCTTCCCTCATAGCTGCTTCCTCTGGCAATCTTTTTGAATTCCTGCATGTATTTGTTGTAGGTTCTCCCTCCTTACTCAATTGTCCTTAGTTGCTCTATCTTTCTCTCCTCCTCCAATATCTCCCCAAAGTCGTCCCTTATTTTTGCAAATAGTTGCTCTGCTGATTCCACCTCTGACTCTCCCTTGGCCAACTCATCCAACAGGTTATCCTTCCATGCCTCTGCTATTTCCCCCTGCACATATGACAATACCCAGGCTACCTGGGTTGCTGCTGCTTCCTCTGTCATCTTCATCCTAATGTATAGGCGAGCTGCGTTAACGAACACGCTCATCTCTTCCATCCTTCCACTAAAAACTTGAGATCTTGCAACCTCCACTCTGCTCCCTTGCTGTTGGAGGAGCATAGTATTGACCTACTGCTGCAGGGTTGCGATCATGGTGAGAAGTTGCTCCTCTCTGGTTTGGGGGGGGTGGGTGCTGAAGGGTGTTCCCTCTGTTGCTGTTGTTGTTGGCGAGATATTGGTGATAGTGATAGTGATGTTGATGTTTCCTTGTAGGAGGATGAGTGGTCTTCTTTGTCTGTACTTATGGCTGACTACTGACTAAGAAGGGTGAAACGATACTATCCCTAAGAAGGGAATCTCTAAGCTAGGCGGACCTTTAAGAGGTTTTCCATTGTTCCTCTGCGTAGACCAATCACAATGGATTGGTAGTACAGAGCTGATAGCAAAGAACTAATTACGAGCCCACTCAATATAGAGGTCAGGTCTCAGGCAGGGACATGAGCTTTGTCCAAGCTGTCTACCCACTGTTCCTAACTGACAGTGAAGTCCCCTTTACAGCTAGGGCCCACTATCCAAGAGGCTTGAGAGCACTGTGCTCCCTAGCGAGAAAGGGTGTGGAGTAAGTGTGGTGGAGAAAATCACTCACGGGGCCGGTATGAAGCCAACTGTGTCTTTAAGTGATTTTGAGCAGGGTTTGAGGTGAACAGTGCTCGGATGTGGTATTGAGTTCTTATGTTATCAATGGACAGTGAATATCCTTAGCAATCACCCTAGGTGGATGTTCAAGAAGAACTCAATAGAGTTCTTTCTTGGATTGGACTACTACTTATACTATTTTACAGTAGCTATACTACTACTAGTCCATGATCACATATTCTTCTAGAATGTTCTATGGTCACTTGACCTTGTCACATGATTTGGTTTTCTAAGTTTCTATGCTATTTATACCTTGATCTCATTATATGACTTGAGATTTTGGATTAAGTGTTTAAATGTATGGGAGACTATTTCCTTCTTGGAGCTCTCATAACATAAAGATAGATTTACCAATATAGGCTCCTATATATACTACAAGAGATAGTCTATACATAGTCATATAAGTTATAGTTTAATAATAGCACTTCCTAATTAGGATAACTAGAATGATCATAACAGCATATAGATAAAGAGATAAGAGAATAAATGAATATATATTATAAGATAAAATCTACTAGACAGATTATAAATTAGATACTTAGCTAAATCTTATCCTAAGGTGACTATTGTTCCCTTATATTTTTCTCTGGTTATAGTACTAGGCTATGTCTTCTTGTATCTTTCTGATTGTGGACTTTGTTTCCTCAATAGCCATTTTTATTTATTTTGTAAATTTATTAATGGTCTCTAGCTTAAAGGGATGTTGTCTTAGTTCAAAGCCCATGCATGGGGTTCATCTAGTATTAAGTAAAAACAAAGTTTGCTGAGTTGCCATATAGACATAGTTATTGTACTGGAACTCTACCAAGGACAAAAGATTATACCAGTTATCTTATCATTTGTTCACAAATATTTGAAGATATTGATCTAGTTCTTGGTTAACTCTTTCTATCTGTCTATCTGTCTGAGGGTACCAGACTGTGGACAACACTAGTTATATATCTAGTAGTCTATAAAGTTCCTTAATAAACAGAGCTACAAACTGCATTCTGCAGTCCAAGACAACATATTGAGAGAGTTTATGGAGTTTCCAGACATAGTAAAGAAATAGCTTTGCTACTTTTTTTACTGTAACTGTTGTATAAGTTGGAATAAAATACACTCTTTTAGATACCAAGTCAACTACTGTTATGATTGCATTATATTCTGTAGACTCAGGGAATTCCACTATGAAGTTGATACTAAGTATGTTCTATCATGCTTTTAGGACTAAAAAAAGATAGAGTTTATCCATTGGAGAATGTCTTATAAGTTTGGTACAGAGACATAGGCCATAAGTACTAATATACTAGTCTATATACCTCAACATCTGAAGCTATCAATAGTTGTAGGATACTAACTCTAGCATCTTCCAGTATCCAGAATATTCTATTACTTTGAAGTTATGACATAGCAAGATAATTTGCTTTTGTAGTTTTAGGTTTTAGGATATATAAATTTTGTCTTGGAAATGGAGTGGCCTATTAATGTTAGACCATTCCAATGAGTGTATCAACTTGCTAGTAGATTGTCCAAGCTCTTAGGCTGTCTTAGTAATAAACTCTTTAAGATTTCATTTGCAATTACTATGGTAGATTTCAGATAATACCTTTTGCTCAACTATTATCAACTTTACTCTTTTAAGAGTATGAATAGCAAAAAGCTCTAGATAAAATAGGATGATCACCTTATTGTTAGTAGTTCTACTACTATGATCCAGCCTCTAAGATAGTGTATCTAGTGTTATGCAACTAGCAAATTTTCTGTGGAAATATAATATAGAATATACTTTATACCCCTGGATTCACTATTTGAATTCATTCTAGAAACTCTTCTATAAGCCCCAAATGTAACCCAAAAATAGGTATTTCTACTGAGCAGCCATCAAAATGTCATATACTAAAATAATATATACCTTAGAAGATAAGAATAATGAGCTAGTATCTGGTTTTTCAGAGATAGACTATTCCTAATAACATCTTAGAACTCAAATACCCCATTTTATCTTTGGAATGTGGTATAATTTCAATCTAGAATGGACTTAAACTCATATGATACCAAAACAATAGATTACAAGTCTATCAATAACTTACAATCCCATCACTATTAAACTCAATCAAAAAACAAATATTATACAAAATGATAACAGTGTTGAGAGCCTTTGCACATAATAGAAATAGTTTCTAGACTGTGTTCAGAATGAGAAATAGCTAATTAGCTAAGTAGAAGAAATAAGTAAAAGAAAAAGCATAGAAGTAGAGTAGAATTATATAGAAAAATGAAAGACAATATTTGTCATAGCTATATAGCAATGTTGGTAGAAAAGAAGCAAGAAAGACTAGCAAAAGAAGATATTTCTCTTTTTATTTATTTTCTAATTAAGTCTTAAACATTTGTAACTTTAATATATTTTTTAGAGTAGAGAATAGTAGGCAGTGTCTTTTTGGCCCTTGTTTTCATTTCAGAAGCTCTAAAGGTCATTAGATACAATTCTTTTGAGTGTATAAGAGGTAATCTTGGTGAGAGGTTGAGTTAGTGGTGTTGCTGCTCTATATATCCTACTCAGTCTAGAGAGTAAGTAGTAGGGATAACTCAAATGACCTTTGGCAAGGTAATAGACTAAAAAAGCCTGGCTAGCCATCTACTTAGACTGTATTATACTCATAAGGTTTGGTGTTAGAAGTATAAATGAGGGCTTGGTTGAGATTGATAAGGCCTATGAATGATATACTAACTATATTTACTAGTGAGCTTATTACAGTGTGTAAAGATTAGCATCTTATAGGCATCATGCTAGGTACAATCTAGATCAATCTTATAATCATTTTGACTATTTTTACATTACAAATAAGCTACACTTTTTTATTTTAATTTCTTCTTAATATCTTTACTATCTATTTATTCCTACAAACTTTTTAGCATACAATTAAAGACTGTTATTGTCCCCTTTTCTATTTTGCTTGTCATAGTAAAAACCTCTTTTGTCTCTTTTACTGGTTTTTCTATAGAGTGACCAGAGCAATAGCAAAGGAAAAAATCAAAATAGATAAGATACAAGAACTAACAAGCTTGACAATAGTTAAGTTTTTTGGCCATCATAAAGTACTTTAGGTTCTTGTAGTCTATTTATATTTCTACTAGATATACTGCTCCTTCAAGAAAATATCTCCACTCTTCCAGAACTTGAATAATAGCCAACATCTTCTTGTTTTAGATCTTATAATTACACTTTACTAGAGACAAGGATTTACTATAAAAGACCACCAGATACCATCTACTATCCAATGAAGACTACTAAGACAAACCTACCTCTATAGTGAAGTTGGAACTGTTAGTCTTAATCCTAAAAAGGTCTAAGTTCTAAGATGACATCAGTACTGAAATAGAGGTTATTGCTATCTTGAGGTCATCAAAGACCTTCTACTTCTTATTGGTTTATGTCCAAGGTTGATTGGAATAGATAAGATCAAAGAGAGAGTATACTATTGTAAAAAAGCCTTAGATAAACCTTCTATAGAAGTTGATGAATCCAAGAAAAACTTGAATATCTGTTCAATTCTCTGGGATTAACCATTTGTGGACTTCAGTAACCTTGATAGGATAGACTTTGTTCTCTGAGATAACAAGTCTTAGATACTTGATTTGCTCTTTTTGGAATTCACACTTTTTAGAGTGCAAAAACAACTTGTACTCAACTAGAATCTCTAGTACTCTCCAGACAACTTGTATATGTTCTTCTATGGACCTAGTAAAGATAAAAATGTTGTCTAGATAGATAACTACTATATCTTCTATAATGAGATTCCAAAAAATGTTATTCATTATTATCTAGAAAGTAGCCAGACTATTGATCATTTCAAAAAATATCATAAAAGGCTCAAACAAACTATAGTTAGTATAGAAGACTGTCTTCCACTTATTGCTAGACTTGATATATATATTATTAAACCTCTACCAAATGTCGAGCTTGGTAAAGTACTTGGTTCTACAAAGTTACGAGACAAACTTGGAAATCAATGAAAGAGAGTACTTGTTTTTAACTGTTATAGAGTTGAGCACTTAGTAGTTCTAGACTAAATGAAAGAAGCCATTCTTTTTCTTGATGAAGAATACTAGAATGACCATGGAGAACTTAGAAGGTCTAATGCATCTGGTTTATAGATTCTTCTCTAAAAAGACGTCAAGCTCTCTCTATTTTACTAAAGACAAGGGATACACTTTAGATAACTTGGGCTCTGAGCCAAAAAGAAGTTCAATAGTGTAGTTCCATTGGCAATACTCCAGAAGAGTATTAAAGTCTTCTTTAGCAAACATGGCTTCGAATTTCTAGGCATAATTGAATAATAGACCATAGATAGCTTAGACTTGTACACTACAATAAGCTTCTTCTACTAGGTATTAAGAAATAATAGTGGTGGCTCAGAGCTCTTTGACAAAAGGGTCTGGTAGTAACTATATTATAAACAACCTGTCTTTGAGCTCCCAATCTTATCTATCAGTTCTAGTTAAAAATTCTTTTTTCTTAGTATTTTCTACTAGTATAGGTGACTCTCTGTTCCAATAGACATTTACTACTCAGACTTTTTGCCTTTTTTATATAGTGTGTTTCTTTTATATTGTTTAATACTCTTTGCACTAGAACAGACAATAAGTTATCAGTACTTTGTCTTTTTGCCAGTCAATCTCTGAATTATTATCTTTAAGCTAGGGATAGCCTAGTATCAGGTCTTGTTTTTCTAGACTGAAGATTACAAAGAGCATCTGCTCTAAGACATTTACCACTTTGAAGATCTGTCTAGCTTCATTAGAGGTACCATTCATGTTAAACATAGGTATTTAGCATAAGATACTTTAAATATTGATTTCTTTATTATAGATGAAATTCCTGTTGATAAAACCTCCAGTTGTTCTATAGTCTAGAAGTACTTTGTATAGTAACTTAGTCTGAGATGACTTAATTGCACTCTAAGTCCAAGTTGACAAGGAGAACTCAATAGAGTTCTCATTTGATTGCTATATACTACTTATATATATTCTATATTTGCTTTTATTTATAAAGTTCCACACATCTCTTTTGAGTCATTCCCTCTCATGTGTCTATTAATTATTTAAATAAAAAAAAAAAAAAAGAAATATAAATAATAACTTAGCCATTTGTCTTCTCTATCCTATTTTCTAGGACATGTTTCAGCATAAAGTCAAATCTTGACAGATATAGAGCCCATCTTGCTTGTCTTTTATTTAACTTTTGTGCTTTTATGAAGTATTCAAGATTTTTATAGTCTGTCCAGATCTTAAATTTGGTAGTTGTCCCTTTTAAAAAGTGTTTCTATACCTCTAAGCATCTAACTACTGCTAGCATTTCCTTATTGTTGAAAGAAGCAAATGAAGTTTTTACTACAACAAGTAAGTAGAGAAAAAGATGGTGATAGTTCTCAATTATATGCTAAAGGGTTTGTGGGGATGAATAAATAGTAGAGATATCAGAAAGAAATTAAAGAGAGAAAGCACAGCTTATCTATAATGTAAAAATAGTTGAAATGATTGTAAAATCAATCTAGATCTGCCTTGTATAGTACCTCTAAGGTGCTAATCTTTATGCACCATAACAAGCTCACTATCAAAGTAGTCAGTAAACTACTCCTGGGTCTTACTATATTCAGTCAAGTTCCCATCCATATTTCCAATACCAAACCTTATAGGTATGATATGATCTGAGTTGATGACTAGCTAGGCTTTCTAAGCCTACTATCTTGTAGAAGGTTATCTGAGAGACCACTATATCTTATCTCTAGAAAGAATAGGGTATAGATATGAAACTCATTTACCAACTCAACCTTCTACCAAGATTATTTCTTATATACTCAAAAGAATTGTATCTGACAATTTCAAAAGCTTCTGAGATGAAAGCAAGGACCAAGAAGGTACTGCTTTTTACTCTCCACTCTGAAAAGTATATTAGAAATTACAAATATTAAGACTTAATTGACATAAAAAGAAAACTTGGCACTAATCTTTTCTCATTACTCTTCTATATAACCTTGCTATATAGACCCTTCTAATTTCCCTTTCTAAAGCAGCATGCTAATCTGTCACTACTATATGCTCTTGTTCCACCTCTATACTACTACCTCTAAACATTTCTTTATAACTTCCTACTCAGCTACTTTCTATTCCAAATTTGATCTAGAAACTGGTTTTAATATGTACCAGTATTCTAGCTTATGTATTGATCTGGCACAATATTGCACTTTTTGACTGAGTTTATGCTGAGGTAATCAGAGCCTGTTGATAGACTTGTTGATTGGTTATCTAGGTTTTATGCTCATCTAAGTCTATTCTAGATTCAAAGTATATAGTACTCTAGAATATAACTAAAGTTTCTGAGTTCTAGAGGATAATCTCTAAATAATCTACTCCCAATCAACCTAATGCTAGTCTATTATATTTGTCTCTTAAAGTATACACTAATTGGTAAATGACAATTTGGTTATTGTATAGTAAAAAGGGCCTTTCTAAAGGTTCTCTTGTATAGCTAAGAACTTATAGAAGACTTCTAGAATGAACTCAAATACTAGATTTAGGAGTATAAAGCATATTCCATATCACAAATCCACAGAAAATTTACTAATGGTATAACATCATATATTTCATAATTTTGTTTTATATCACTTAACAACTTGGAAATAAAAGTATATTACAAACTTCATTCAGACCATAACTCTGGGAATACTTGACTAAATTTGACAATCTAAATGGCCACCAAAAGTTCTTAAGAAGACCTTTCAAACAGTACAAAAAATATCTCAAGACAATCAGTATTTACTGAGTTATCAGCAGATCAGTCTGTAATCACCAAGTTACTAGACACTAAATTTGTAAGGACTTAGACTGAGATGTCTTAGAACTACTTCTAGTCTGAGTTGACAAGAAAAACTCGATAGAGTTTCTATTTAATTATGGTACACTACTTATACATCTCTTGTGTTTACTTCTATTTATAAACTCCCATGCATCTCTTTTTAGTTGTTTTATTTTACACGTCTGCCAATTTCCTAGTTAAAAAAAAAGAAAAAGAAAAAGAAAATAAATAATGACTTAGCTGTTTTGGTTATGTCATGATACTACCCCCCTCTCAAGATTCCTTGTCCTGAGGATTTTTACAATTCATAGTAAGGGTCATAGATGTTTCCCATTTCATTATTATCTTCTTCTATCCACTTTCTAAGTCCTGAACTTTTCTGTTCAATTTTTTCTTCTTCTTCCTTTATTATTTCTATGGTTCTTTACCCTCTTGTCCTTTCTCCTTTCCATTGTACCCAATTTCTTTCTAACCTTGCCCAGTATTCTTTATTGTACCTTTTATTCAACCATCCAAATAACTTTCTTGCTGTGAACCATTCTGGCAATTCTTCTCTTTTAAATATCTCTTCCTCTTTTTTTTGCTTCCTTATATCCTTTATATCTTATTAGTATTCCTTTTTGTATTCTTCAATTGCCTCTCTTGTGTTTTCTAGGTTTTCCCTCCCTTCCCAGATATCTAATTCTGCTGTGAATTCCTTCTATCATACTAGGTACTTGTTTTTTTCTCGTATCCTCTGCTTATTCAGAATTCTTTTTACTTTCTACTCCTCTTCTCCCTTGATTACTACTGGAGCTGGTTGCTCTTTTCTCTGCCCTACATATCTTTGTATTCTACTAATGTTAACTACCAAGTGTATTTTTACTGTACTAGATAGTTCTAATTCTACTATGTTCAATGATACAATCTTTTTTATCCTGTAAGGGTCTACAAATCTCTCCATTAACTTTTCTGTTCTTTTACCAGCCATCTGATATTTCAGATCCTTAGTGCTTAGCATTACCAAGTCTTCTACTTTATACTCATTGACTTCTCCTTTCTTTCTATTTGTGTATTTCTTTATTTTCTCTTGTACTTTTCCTAGTGCTGCTTTTGCTTCTTTCTGGATCTCTTTCATTTTTGTTATGAATTTCTCCACTCCTTTGTATTTCTCCTTTTTCCTTATCTCAAACTCTATTCTAGGATCTTGTTTGTAATTTGCCTTGAAAGGCAATACTTTAGTACTTGAGTATGCTTTGTTATTGTAAGCAAACTCTGCCATTCCTAACTAGTCAGGCCACTGCTCTTGCCTGTGGTCAATAAACATCCTTAAGTACTGTTCTAGTTCTTGGTTAACCTTCTCTATCTGTCCATTGGTTTGAGGGTAGAATGCTATCGACAATTTACTCTCAATCCCCAATATTCTATTCAACTCCCTCATTATTCCTGCTGCAAACTATGGTCCTCTATCTGATATGATACTTTCAGGTAGACTATGTAACTTCCACATGTTGTCCCTAAATAGCTTAGCTAGTTCTTCTACCATTGTTTTCTCTGTAGTTGGTATAAAGTGAACTATCTTTGTTAACCGGTCTACTACTACTAAGATAGCATCATATCCTTGAGCTAAAGGCAGTTTAGTAATAAAGTCTGCCAATATATGTGTCCAAGGTTTTTCTGAAATTGAGTTTGGTATTAGCTTACCTGCCGGCTGTTCTGTATAGTTTTTATTCCTTTGGCAAGTATTATAACCTTCTATATATCACTTCACTTCCTTCGTTACTCCTGGTCACCAGAAATTTCTTGTGACCAGCTCCACCATCTTCCACTGTTCTCCATGTTCTCCTACAGATGTATTATAATATAGCCTGATTATTTCTGTTCTAAGCACCTTATCCTTGGATACATACACCTTCTCTTCTTTATACATTATATTGTCTATGTCCCTCTACTCTTTGTTACTTAGGACTTTTACTCTTGCTTGTTTCATCTCTTCCATTGCTTTAACTACTTTGTCATCTCTTACTCTTGACTGCCTTATCTTCTCCAATAGATCCACTCCCTTTACTATTACTTCCACCTTTTCTGTTCTTCTATTCTCTAACCATTTCTTCTTTACCAACGTCTCATCCTTGTTGTCTCTTTCCACTCCAACCTCTTAGTTTGGCCTCCTGCTTAGGCTGTCTGTCTTTTCTATCTTTGTTTCAGGAATGTATTTTACTGCAAAGTCAAATCTTGATAGGTATAGTGCCCATCTAGCTTGTCGTCTATTCAACTTTTGCACTTTTATAAAGTATTTAAGATTTTTATAATCTGTCCAAATCTCAAATTTTACTACTGTTCCTTCTAGAAAATATCTCCACTTCTCTAGACATCTGACTATTGCCAACATTTCCTTGTCATATATCTTGTAATTCCTTTCTGTATCACTTAGAGATTTTAAAATGAAAGCTACTGGTCTCTATAAGTCATTGGAGCACTTCATTGAGAGCACTCTTTCAGTTGTATAATTTGAGGCATCTGCCTTTACCCTAAACTCTTTGTCTAAGTCTGGGGCTGCTAGTACTGGTCTTATTGTGAAGGCCTTCTTGAGCTCATCAAATACAGCCTATTCTTCTTCTTCCCATCTCCACTTCATGTCCTTTCTCGTTAGCACATTTATTGGCCTAGCTGCTTAAGCAAAGTCCTTAATAAACCTCCTGTAATAATTTGCGAGGTCTAAAAATTTCCTAACATCTTTTATATTCCTTGGTTTTGGTCAACTCAGTACCCTGTCTACCTTCTCTTTCTCTATCTCTATTCCACTGGGTCCTATGACTACACCCAGGAATCCAATCTTTCTTACTTTCCATACACACTTTTCTGGCTTGACATACAAGTTGTTCTCTTCTAACCTTTTTAGAACCTCCTCTACTATCTCATCATATCCCTCTTCCATTTCTGTCCCAACTAGTACATCATCCACAAATGCTACTACTTTTCCTTTGTTAATTATATCTCTCAGAATTTTGTTTATCATTGCTTGGAATGTAGCTGGTGAATTTGTCATCCCAAAAAACATAACAGTTGGCTCAAAGGATCCAATGTGTGTGGTGAATACTCTCTTCTACCCATCTCCCTCCTTTATCCTCATATTGTTAAAGCCCCATCATAAGTCTATTTTGGTAAATACTTTCTTACTCCCCATGTTGTCGATTAGATCTGTAATTAGTGGCAGGGAATAATTATTCTTTACAGTTTGTTTATTTAGGCTATGATAGTCCATAACCATCCTCTTCTTCTCATCTTTCTTACCCACAAAGAAAACTGGTGATATCTGAGGGGATTTTGATGGTCTGATATACCCCTTTCTTAACTGGTCATCCACAAATTTCTGGACCTCCTCTCTCTTATCTTTGGAAAGAGGATAGATTTTTCCTTTTTGTGGTTTAAATGTCTCCTTGAGATCTATGGCATGATTCCAGATTTTTCTTGTTGGCATTCTCTCTGACTCTGTTTTCCCAAACACCTTTCTTCACCTAAGGAATTTCTGCAGTACCATTTCCTCAATTTTCCTATAGTCTGCCTTAACTTCTTTTTCTCTTCTCCAGTCTTTCTTATCATTCACTGCCCATCTTATGATCTTCTCTTCTTTCAATGTTACTACTTTTTTTACTCTTTTTCTCATCTTTTTCTCCTTTAGCCTTGTATTCCTTCCACACAATGGTGGGCACCTCATTATCTTGACTTCTCTGGTCTCCCAATTTATCTCTAGATTGTGTGCCTGCAACCATGGCATCCCCAATATGATATCTGTTTTTTCTAGATCGCACACATTTATTCTTATCCTTTCTATGTGGCCTTTGAAGTACACATTTGCTTCTACCTGATAGGTAATGGCTCCTGCACTGTTGTTGGTTCTATTAATATTCCTAACCATTATCAGTCTCTCTAATTTCTGCAGCCTAAATCTATATTTTGCTACTATCTTCTGATCTATAAACATCCCCATTGCACTGCTGTCTAGGAGTGCTTTTACTGTTACGCCTTCGTGTATATTTACCTTTTCTATTCCTATGTCCATTCATACTTCTCTCAGTATTTTGAACATTCTCCTTACTTCTCTTGCTGTACCTTCTGTCCATACCTTGTCTTGTTGTGCTTTTCCCTTTGTGGGGTATACCGCTTCTTCTTCCTTTCTCCTTTGTTATGAGAGCCCCAAACAGGAAAAGGTTTCCCACATATTTGAACACTTAATCCAAAACCTTAAAGCATACAATAGAGTAAGGATATAAATAGGGTGGGGACTCAGTAAGTCAAATCACGTGACAAGGTCAGGTGATCATAGAACATTCTGGAAAGAACATGTGATCATAGGACTCTAGGGTACAGCTACTGTAGTAGTAGTATAAGTAGAGCAGCAATCCAATGAAGAACTCTATTGAGTTCTTCTTGAACATCTACCTAGGGTGATCACTAAGAACATTCACTGTCCATTGATAACATCCTTTGCTTTGGGCATCCATACCACTTGGCTTTCTCTAATTTCCTTTCTCTGAGAACTTCTTGTTCTCTGTTGTTTTTCCTATGCATTCCTTTTCTTTTATACCACTTATATTTTATATAGGTCACTACAACTTTTTCTGTCTTTTATCCTAACTCCAACAGCTGTGCATCTTTCAGTACATTCTCTACTCTATAGTGTTTTTGTACCTTTTCCCACTTGGGACATACTGACCTCTCTCCCTACTGTACCTTTTGTGGTCTGGCCATATGTACCACTTCCTCACTTTTCCTTTCTCTCTCCATCTTAATATTTGGACACTTCTACTTGTAGTGTTCTATCCTCTAACATCTAAAACATTGTACCTCTTCCTCAACTGTCTCCTACCTCCTTACTTTTGCTTCCTCCCTCACTCTACATTGTATCACTCTACTCACTGTCATCTTAAATCTATTCTGAAGAACTGGTTTCCCTTTTGCTTCTTTTGTATTCCTATAGTTATAGGCCAGGTACCCAAATCTTCTACATCCCCAACATACCCTTTCTTCCCTTTCTTCTATTTCTGCCCTTAGCTTAGCAAGGGTGCGTTGTTGGTTAAGCATTCCACTCATGAGAGAGTTATATTATTCCAGAGACATAGTTTTATATCTCCAGAGAAGTCAAAATAGGAGTGATCTTACTAATGCTATGTCTACTGGGGTACAAGATCTTCACCCAGCTAGACACCTACTGCTCTACTTACTACTGCCCTAATACTATGGTTATACTATCACCCCAAGAAGAGGATCTCTAACCTAAATGCCTTCCTAAAAATGCGACATTATTCTTCTGCATATATAGTCTACAATAGGACTTCAGCACAAGGTTTATAGAGTAAAAGAAATACAAGTAAACTACTGAGTACTGCTTAATTACAAAGTCAGGTCTTAGACATAATACCTGAGCTTGGTACTGTGCTTCCACTACCAATCTCTAACTGATTGACAAGTCCTCTTAAGCCAAGGGCCTGGCTATGTATGGAGGTGACTAGTGATTGTAGTGACCACTGGTCGAGGGTCAAGATAGTTGTGAGAGTAAGAATGAGCAAGGTCCAAGGTGGATAGTGCTCTAGATGTGGAATTGAGTTCTAGTATAAGGACTTAAACTAAGATGTCTTAGAACTACTTCTAGTCTGAGTTGACAAGGAAAACTCAATAGAGTTCCCATTCAATTGTGGTATACTACTTATACACCTTCTATGTTTACTTCTATTTATAAACTCCCATGCATCTCTTTTTAGTTGTTTCATTTCACGTGTCTGCCGATTTCCTAGTTAAAAGAAAAGAAAAAGAAAAAGAAAATAAATAATGACTTAGTCATTTTGGCCATATCATGACAAAATTACTGATATCTCAGGAACTGCTTAACATAATTGTTTGCTTTAATAACCATTGTAAAGCTCTCTTCAATATGCTTCTTTTGGCTATAGTTTGTTAGAGTATTTCATTGATAAAACTTCTCCAGTAGTGTAATTTGAAACATCTGCTTTTACTCTAAATTTTTTGTCTAAATCTAGAGCCACTAATACTGGTCTAGTGGTAAAGACTTGTTTAAGCTTATCAAATGCCTTTTGCTATTCACTTCTCTACTACCACTTCATATTTTTTCTCATCAATATATTTATTGGTCTAGCTACTTATGTGAAATCTTTAATAAACCTCCTATAGTAACTTGCAAGGTCTAAGAACTTTCTGATATTTTTTATATTTTTTGGCTCTATTCAACTTAGTACTCTATCCATTTTTTCTTTTTCCATTTCTATTTCATTAGGTTCTATAACAACCTCTAGGAATCCAATCTCTATACATACTTTTCTGGCTTAATATACAAGTCATTTTCTTCTAGCCTCTTCAATATTTCTTCTATAATCTCATTGTGTTCTTTTTTTGTCTTTGTTCCTACCAACATATTATCTACAAATGCTATAACTTTTTCTTTATTTATCAGGTCCCTCAAAATTTTGTTTATTATTGTTTGGAATGTAGCTAGCAAGTTTGTCATTCCAAAGAATATTACTGTTGGTTTAAAGGAGCCTATATATATTATAAACTGTTACAAACTTCATTCAGACCATAACTCTTGGAATACTTAACTGATTTCAACGATCTAAATGGCCACCAAAAGCCCTTTAGAAGACCTTTCAAATGGTACCAAAAATGTCTCAAAGAGATCAGTATTCACTGAGTTATCAGCAGATCAGTCTATGATCACCAAGTCACCAAACACTAAATTGCTGATATCTCAGAAACCACTTAATATAATTGTTTGCTTCAATAACCATTGTGAAGCTCTCTTCAATACGCTTCTTTTGGCTATAAATAGATCCCAAGGCAATAAAATCCCATAGAAATACAAGGTCCTTAATGTTTATACATGACATTAATCTTTATCTATAGATTATTATTTGTCCTTGAATAGAACAAAGGACTGCTCTAAGATAGTTAGGTTATCTCTATTTCAAGAACAATAGCACTCCTATATATAGAACAATAGGTAGTGATTATATGGTAGACTGTCCTGGTGCACAGACTACTACAATTATATATTTAAGGACTCTATGTCTGAGGATAAACCTCAGACTTAACAACATCTTTTGCTGCTTGTCTAACTTTGCTTTTTTGAGCACTTTGATTATCAAATCAACTAATCACAAATCAGTAAGTGGCTATTTGTGATAGTAAATATTTTCTTCTATTCATCTTCTTCTTTGATTCTTATATTATTGAACCTCCATTGCAGATCTATCTTTGTAAATACTTTCTTACTCCTTATGTTGTTGATTAAGTCTGTTATCAACAGTAATAGGTAGTTGTTCTTTTTAGTTTATTTGTTTAAACTGTAGTAGTCTATAACCATCTTTTTGTTTCTATCCTTCTTGCTTACAAAGAACACTAGCAATGTCTGAGGGGATTTAGATAGTCTAATATACCCCTTTCTTAATTGGTCATCCACAAAATTCTAGACCTCTTTTCTCTCATTTTTGGATAGAAGGTAAATCCTTCTCTTTTATAGTTTAAATATCTTCTTGAGATCTATAGTATAATTCCAAATCTTTCTGGTTGGTATTCTTTCTGATTCTATCTTTCCAAATATCTTTTTCCACTTTAAAAACCTTCTAGAAACTATCTCCTTGATTTTTCTATAGTCCACTTCAACTTCCTCTTCTCTTTTCCAGTCTTTTTTATTGTTTACTACCTATTTTATGATTTTCTTCTTTTCTACAGTAGCTATTCTTCTCCTCTTCTCTGCCTTTCTATTTTCTTTCTTCTTTGTATTTTTTCCATACAATAGTAGGTACCTCATTATTTTAATCTTCCCTATCTCCCAGTTTATTTTTAGATTGTATACCTACAACTATAGCACCCCCAATATTACCTTTGTTCTTTCTAAATTGTATATATCTATTTTCATTCTCTCTATATGATTCTTGTAGTACACATTCACTTCTACTTGATGTATAATTGCACTTGCTCTATTGTTTGTTCTATCTACATTTCTAACTACTACTGGTCTCTCTAGTTTTTGCAGTCTAAAACCATGTCTTACTACCATTTTCCAATCCATAAACATCTCTGTAGTACTACTATCCAAGAGCACTTTAACTGTTATACCTTCATGTATATCTGTTTTTTCTATTCTAATATTCAACTACATCTCCTTTAGCATTTTGAAGGTCCTTCTTACTTTCCTCTGTTTACCTCTCTCTTTTGCTGTGCCTTTTGGAGCTTTTGTCCACATGCTACCTTACTGTACTTTTGCCTCTATAGACTTTACTGCTACTCTCTAGTTCCACTATAATTTTTTCTTTTCAGTTTTACACTTAGAACATAAAATTCTTTCCTGCTCCTCCTAGCATATTTTCTCTTCTACAACTGTATTCTTTCTTTTACATTCTGTATATTCTACTTTACTTTCTTTTCCATTATTTCTCCACTTCTACATTTTTAAACAGCTCTTATACTATATATTTCTTAGCCACTCCCCAGAGATAAATCCTTATCTCTGGTTGACTTCTGTTTTAATACCCTTATAGTCATATCTACTATACTTTACATATATGACTACTTTCTATCTGGTCTTCTATCACTTTTCTTCTATTGCTGTACTTCTTGGGAGTGTACTTCATACATTACCATACTCCTGTACTTTTATCTATAAAGAATGCACTGGCCTTTCCTACTATACCTTTTGTAGTATTGCCATAAATACTACTATCTCCTCTCATCTTCTCTTTTCTACCTCAATATTTGGACACTTTCACTTGTAATACCCTATTCTCCAACATCTAAAACATTTTACTTTTTTCACTGTCTCTTACTTCCTTACTTTTACTTCTTCTCTCACTTTATATTGCATTACCTTACTTACTATCACTTTAAATTTATTTTGGGAAATTAGCTTTTCTTTTATCTCCTTTTTATTTCTGCAGTTATAGGCCAGATGTCCAAACCTCTTACAATATCAATACATTCTTTCTCTTCTTTTTTCTAACTCTACCCTTAGTTTAGCAAGAGTACACTTTTAGTTGAGTAGACTACTTATGAGAGAATTGTATTAAAACTGAGACATTGTGTTGATGCCTCAATGGTATGGAGTGAATGATTAATCTTATTAGCTACACTATATCTGCTAGGGCATAAGATCTTCATTTAGCCAGAGTCTTATTGCTCTACTAACTACTGTCTTAATACTAGGGTTAAACTATTACCTAACAGATGGAATCCCTAATCTAGACAGTTTTCTAGAGAGTAACTGTCAATTCTCTATATATACAAGTCATAATGGACTCCAGCACAAGGTTTATACTAAGAACAGTACAAGTATCTACTAAACACCACTCAATTGCAAGATCAGATCTCAGTACTAATACCCAAGCTTAGTATTATACTTCTACTATCAATCTCTAACTGATTAATAAGTTCCCTTAAGCCAAGAGTCTAGCTATATATGGAGATGACTAGTAATTATGATAACTACTGGTTGAGGATCAAAAAGATTATAAGAGTAAAGGTGAGCAAGGTCCAAGATAAACAGTATTCTAGATGTGGAATTGGGTTCTAGTATAGCAACTTGGCCTAAGACGACTTAATTGTACTCCAAGTCCAAGTTGACAAAGAAAACTTAATAGAGTTTCTATTTGATTGCTGTATACTACTTATACACATTCTGTATTTACTTCTATTTATAAAGTTCTATGTATCTCTTTCAAGTTATTCTCTCTTATGTGTTTATCAATTATTTAAATGAAAAGGAAAAGAAAAGAAATATAAATAATAACTTAGCCAATTTTAGCCATGTCATAACACTTTGATGAAGTGAACCTTACTGGTCTCAGTGGTGTAGAGCTCTATAGTCAGGATTAAGAAGGCTTCACATGTATCAAGTATACTCATAGAGAGTTGTTTTAGGAATCTCTTCTTTTATTTCAGTTTTTGAGTTACCAGTGTTGCAGTAGGAGAAGAAAAAAAAGAGAGGGTATAACTATAAGTTTACATATACTTGTATTGGATTCTTCTATGTCAAATACACAGAGCCTATTTACTAAAAGCAACCAGGGCATACTATTTACTAGCCATACTATGCAAAATTCTCCTTTGCCAAAGAGTTTTCTTTTTTCAAAACTATATCTTTCAAGACCAAGAGATCTTCTATCAGTTCTTCCTGTTGCTCTGCTGTTAACAGTTTTATGTCTATATGGTAAAGGCAGTTCTTTACTAGGTAGTTTGTATCTTTATATCAATAATAGCTCTTCAGAGATACAAGGTAAAGCTTTTGAGTAGCATTAACATCCATAGTCATAAATAGAGTCAAAGAAGAAGGTCAGAGAGGCAGAGGGGTTGAAACTGGCAAGAGATGAGCTGCAGGAGGAGAAAAACAGACAACTGACAAGAGAAGTAAATAGACTAGAGTAGAATGGAGAAAGAGTTGCTGCTAGTTAGACTAGAAGATCTTGTTTACCAGACAAGTTTGGTTAATCCTTCTGGTAGCTTTGTACCATACCTCTGGATCCATATCACTAGGGTATCTAATGGGCATAGTTGTAATCTGGTTTTGAATACTTATTTGCAACACTCTTTGGAATTTGACAACAAGTGTCCTTTATAAGAGTGACTAGAGTGGAGTAGACTCCAGGAGAATTCTTAGTAATATTATACTCCTAAATAATTTACAACTCATCTCCAGAAGAATCCTTAGAGATTAGGATAAGGCTCCTAGGGTATACTTCTATAATATATATACTCTTACTACTAAGACATTCCTGATCCTATAGTCTTGTTAGTTAGGGTCAAAAGTCTCTGAGTCAAGCTAAAGAGAATTAAATATTACATAATAATATTTAATTAAGTACAGGGCTGCTCTAGGCTGTGAGTCTGGTATTTCAGAAGTGACATTAGTAGAGTCCTCTTACATCTTTAGACCAAAGTAGCCAGTATCTGAGACTAGGGACTAGAAGAAGTCCAGGTAGTCTTTTACTTCTATGAGCAAGAGAGAGCTGGTACCAGAAGAGACAAAGGTGATAGCTGAGGTACTGGAGATAGAAGAGTGTTCATGACTGGGATGGGAGAGAAGTGCAAGACTAGCTGAGTAAGTTGCTGGAGCTGGGTTGTCAAAGAGATAAGGGCAGTATTAATATTACTTTCTGAGATATTCTGTCTTTTGGTGAGCTTCTATAAACAGCTAAGTTATTATTTTATTTTACTTTCTTTTTCTTTTTTTTTCTTTTTTTATTTGGACTTATTATACAAGAAAGAAGTATGGGAAAGTGTCATATAACAATGTTGCATATTACAGTTACATATTAGGATATTACAAGGTCATGTCACATGATGATGTCACATGATGAGTGTGGAAAAGTAGTATACAGACTATGTAGTAGTTGTATAAGTAGTGTACAGAATTAAATAGGAACTCTATTGAGTTCTTCTTGTCAACTTGGACTTAGAGTGTGATTAAGTTGTCTTAGACTAAGTCACTACACTAGGAATTACTATGAATAAACTGTAAATACACACTCCAGGTTCTGGAAAGTAACATAAAGGATGGAGTCAGAGAGTAGAACATGCTACTAGATAAAATAAGAGATGCTGCTCTCTGGTCCTGTGGTTTTACAGCTGGTCCAGAGAGAATGTTGGTAACAATGAAGAAACAGAACAACCTTGGCCTTAGCTCATGTACTGTGTCTTGATCTCCTGTCGCTTGTTGTGGTTGCATATTTCAGAGTAATGGAACATTGTCCAAAGGACAGGTAATTCAGGAGTAATAGAGTTAAGAAATATATAGCAAAGAGAAAGAGTGCTACAGAGCTATGGAGAAAGTGACTTTATAACTTTAATCTATGAACTTGAGAATTACAATGTACTGGTAGAGTACTTATACAAATCCTGGAATAGGAGTGCTGGTACAGGTGCTTGGTCTACATTGTGATCCTATAGGAGTAGACAAATTAGGATTTCAGGAGCAGAAATTATAAAGAAAATGAAATGAATATGAATATAATTAATAAATAATACTGAATTTCCAGTATATGACAGTAAGGCAAACCACATTAGATTTGTGAAGTCATGACATTCTTTGCTTGAACACGGAATATCTTCCCAATTGCTCAGACTTATAAACTGTAATAAAATAGCTCAGGTGTCACCAGTGTGGTAGACAACTGAGTGAGCTTAAGTACAAAACTGGTATTTATAGTATAAGGAATGTTTCACATTTGTCATGAA
>Ga0153926_100059_pt1 | contig 21925 bp, 15 predicted proteins | sample TSNJ010MetaG_FD_104716 | JGI IMG/M metagenome (GOLD analysis project Ga0153926, IMG submission 104716) | Attine ant fungus gardens microbial communities from New Jersey, USA - TSNJ010 MetaG | ecosystem: Host-associated > Fungi > Mycelium > Unclassified | place: USA: New Jersey, Wharton State...
GTAGCTCAATGAAGCCAGTGTGAAGTACAGGTATAAGGGCCTTCATAAAAATGTCTGCAATGTTGTCTCCACTTGCAACTTGCTCAATATTGACTTCATTGTATTGAACAAATTCTTGAAGTTAATGATACTCAACTTGAATGTACTTTATTTTTACTACTTCTTTATTACTTCTTATAATATCAATGGATGGTTTATTGTTACCATAGACTATAATCAGTTGTTTGAACTGAATGCCAATTGCTTTGAACCACTCTGTTATCTATAAGACCTGTTGAGTAGCTTAGTTCAAACCTGTATATTCAGCTACTATAGTTGATTAAGCTATAGTTGGTTGATGTTTTGAAGTCCTGAAAACAGGGCCTTCAGCTAGCATAAAGACATGTCTATCTATTGAACAGCCTGTATCTAGGTATTTTGTATAATTGACATCAGAAAAGATAAATAGGGAGATGTATCAAGTAGAAAGGGATATAGCAGTATGGGAAGACTAGAATATACTATGAATTACTATAAATATACTATGAGTGCACTCTGGGTTCTGGAAAGTGACACAATGAGTGAAGTCAGAGAGTGGAACATATTACTAGGTAAAATGATATATATTACTCTCTGGTCCTATGGTTTTACAGCTAGTCCAGAGAAAATGCAACAATGACCTTGGCCTTAGCTTATGTACTGTGTCTTGATCTCCTGTCATATGTATAGTCACTTATTTTGGAGTAGTGGAATGTCATCTGAAAAAGAGGTAAATTTAGAAGTAAGAAGTTTATATAGTAGAGAACACTACAAAAATATAGAGAAAGTAGCTTTTATGACTTTAAGACTTTAATTTATAAACTGAGTTACTCCCATATATCTACCTAGTATATATATACTATAATTAAAATAGAAGAGAGTTAGTCTAAAATACAATACTCCTTCTAGTCTAAAATACAATACTCCTATAGGAGATAAATAATAATAATCAAGAAAATGAATATAAATATTAATTTATACTGAATTTCCAGTATATAACAAGATATCAGGATATATTAGTGACCCATGATTGGCTTCTATATTAATGAGTTATTGGAGATATTTCAAATTGATATAACCAACTGGAAAAGTATTCTTTAAAGAGCTTCAATAAGTGGTATGGTAGTGAGTTGTTCTCTAAACATATGCAAGAATATGAATAAGAGCTTTCCAATACTGTGGGCCAGAAGTAGATTGATATTGTGCTAGCTACTTATACAAGTATACTATTTGCCCTCATTTATATTAATAGTATAATGATATTCTACAACCAGCCAAAAGACTACCATTTCAATTCCCTTGTCTATCATTCTATAAATAGATATTCTTTGGTCATAGTTAAGGCAGCTCATGACACTAGAACTGAAACAGTATAGGCAAGATCTGGTCATGTACAAAGTTGTAACTATTATAGTGATCCCAAAGCTTCTTAATAGGGTTTATTGTGTATATATTGGTGATCTACTTCAGTTTTAGGTAAATTATTGTCAGAAATATTTATGCCTGGTGAAAAAGGTATTTTTTTTGGATTACAATTTCCTATTTCAAACTAATCTAAGATTCTTTATGCAAAAATCTCTTGGGACAAGTATATATCTCTAGTACTGTCATCTCTTGTCATTTGTATTCTAAGAATTACTCTTCCCTCTTTCTGGTCTTCAATCTGTTTAATCTCATATATTTTCTCTAGTTTTTTCTGTGTCTTTTGTTCTTTTTCATCTCATGAAGATAGTATAAGAGAACCTTACCAATACTGTCCCTGATGCTAGACCAACTTCCTAGAGCAACTCTGTAATATTTAATTACTCTTAGCTCACTTCTGAAACTCTAGACCCTGACAACTAAGACTATAAAGACAGGGAAGTACTAGTACTAAAATGTATATATAGTATAGAGTACCCCTCTAGAAGCCTTATCCTAATCTCTGAGAATTCTTCTAGAGATGAGTATAACTTATATTTTCAGACTGTAATTTAACTGAGGATCTTCCTAGAGATGAGTATAACTTATATTTTCAAACTGTAATTTAACTGAGGATTCTCCTAGAGTTACTCCACTCTAGTCACCCTTATAGATAGTCTAATAATATCATTAGTATATGTCTTTGTTATTGTCTACTCTCTATTTCTCTTCTGAAATCTGACACATAGGTCAGCTCTAGACCATGTATAACCTAGTGCTTTATATAATTCATCTAGTTCATGTTTCTAGTTATGTACTCCTTGTATTATCCTATAAATTGTATAATACAATGTCTATACTATGTTCTTTTCTTCCACAAAGCCTGACAGTTGCTCTATATACATCTTAAATTCATTTTTGCTATTTAAATAGACAATAACAAAGTTTATCTGCCATGTTTTTTACTGTTAAATTACTAAAATTGCAGTAATTATCCAAATTGATTCTAATCTTGCCACTGATGTATATGTATTTTCATAGTCTTCACTATAGATCTGAGTAAAGCCCTTTGCTACCAAATGAGCCTTTTGTTTTACTATATTTCTGCCTGGTCTATATAAGGGGATCATACTAAGTTGCACTTCTAATACACTAGTGGTGTTACAACTCTATGACACTATAACTGTTACTTCAACCCTTAATGCCATCAAGGATAACTATATAGTCAGTCATTAGTCTAGGTCACCTTGTCAGTAGTCTATTTTCTAGTTTTGTTGTTTCTAAGCATTCCAGAATATTCTTCTAGACTCTTTGCTCTTGTTTTTTAAATTGGGGTTGTATAGGGAAGGGCACAATTAAATTGAAGCTAACCCCTTTGTCTAGGTTACAGACTTAACAGTACAACAAAACTAAAATACTTCTCTATGCACTACCAGAATATCTCAGAACCCTACTCCTGATTTCCACTTGGAATAATATATCTACTAAGAAATTAACTACCTAGATACCCTGCAAGAATGTACTACCATACCTGTTAAAAGACCTCTTACAGCCACCCAGGAGAGAAATCAATAACTCACATTACAAGAAGTACTGGAGAAGGTTGGAGAAAACCAAGAAGAAAAAAGAATAGAGGAAGAGGGCTTAGTCCCCAAATTACCTCTTCTAGAACCTTTTGAAGCTTTACCAGTTAGTTAGAAAGAGATTTCCAATCTCAAACTTTGTACTGTGCTATTAGTCTTAGCTAGAAATAGTAATTCCCAGCCTAAAAGAAAATATTATGCCATTAGAGAACTAGACCTATTCAATGGGGGTGGTCTAGACAAACTTTGAGCCTTTTTGTTTCAGTATCAGGTATACTTCAGAGCAAGTGAAGAGAAATTTACTGAAGATTTGGAGAAGATCTTCTTTGTGATTTTATATCTAAGGAACATTGTATCAGACTACTTTGAACCATTTATCAATGAGCTGGATCTCTACTATTTCCTAGATTTCTTGGAGGATTTGTCAGCCTTTGTTCAATGTCTATCTAATGTCTTTGGCTTGTACTCACTGGAAAACAATAATGAAGATACTATAGTCACTATATCCTTTCTCCATGATAGTAAGACAACTAAGTATCTTATCCACTTCACCAAGTACCAAAACCAGATTCAATGGGATGATTGATCTTTCTATAAAGTGGTAAAGGACACCATACCAATAAGAATTAGTGATGAGCTTTGGTATATGTCACAGTTATACTATGGACCAGTAGTCACATATTGTATAGTTTACCACTACACCAAAAAGGCAACATTAGCAAGGCCACTTGCTAATAAGAGTCCAGCTATTTATATAGTTCTTTGAACAGGTATTTTATCATATCTTTATATCACTAATTAGTAGTCACTTTTTTGTAACATTACCTCTGCTTCTAGGGTATGTGGTTCCTATATGTAAACAGAACTAGTACATTTATATACTACTCCTAAAGGTCTATTTATACCTCTTAAGCCAGGTTTAATTGTTCAGAAGCTATTCTGGGCTAATAAAGATATTAATTTTAAATTATACCTATCTCAGGATTTGAACCTCTGATCTCTTAGCTTTGCTAAACTGTTATAGTTGTACTATGGACCAGTAGTTACATACTGTATGGTTTACCACTATACTAAAAGAGCAACATTAGCAAGGCTACTTGCTAATAAAGGTCTAGCTATTTATATAGTTCTTTGAATAGGTATTTTATTATACCTCTATGTCACTATTTAGTAGTCACTTTTTTGTGACAGTATAGTAGAAAGGACCTATTGTCATTTGAGGGATATAAGAGAGCAGTGATGAAGATTAATAACAACTATTGGAGATAAGTTTAGGACAAGAAGAACAAAGTTAGAATTGCTCATACCTTGTAGCACTATCTGCCCATAATCCATGTCACAAAAAAGTGACTACTAAATAGTGATATGGAGGTATAACAAAATACCTGTTCAAAGAACTACATAAATAGCTGGACCCTCATTAGCAAGTAGCCTTGCTAATATTGCCCTTTTGGTATAGTAGTAAACCATACAGTATGTAATTACTAGTCCATAGTGCAACTGTGACAGTTACTATCACAAATGGCTACTTACTGATTTGTGATTGGTTGATTTGATAATAAAAATGCTCAAAAAAGTAAAGTTAGACAAGCAACAAAAGATATTGTTAAGTTTGAGGTTTATCCTCAGATATACAATCCTTAAATACATGATTGTGGTAGTTTGTGTACCAGAACAGTCTACCATATGATCACTATCTATTGTTCTACATATAGGAGTGCTATTGTTTTTGAAATAGAGATAACCTAACCATCTTAGAGCAGTTCTTTATTCTATTCAAGGACAAATAATAATTTATAGATAAAGATTAGTGTCATATGCAAATATTAAGATTGCCTTGAGATGTTTTTGGTACCATTTGAAAGGTCTTCTTAAAGGCTTTTAGTGGCCACTTAGATCGTTGAAATCAATTAAGTATTCCCAGAGTTATAGTCTAAATAAAGTTTATGATAATCCAGAGGTAAGAAAATACTTGAAATATCCCTGAAGATTGACCCTTACCAACCAAATACACTCTGTCTGGCCAACTCAAAGGGAACAGTTACCCTGGTATTGCTTAGCAGCAAGAACTAACCCTTTCCTCAAGTATCCTAGGATCTAATAGCTGTTTGATATTGGCAGAATGTACTTATTGAATGAACCTAGGACTCTGTCTGTATTGTGGCCAGTCAGGTCACCTAGTAAGTGTTATTGCTTAGTCATAAAGGCTTATGGACCACTCAAGGTGAGTGTTCAGGAAGAACTCAATAGAGTTTTTTATTGAATCTCTCTAAGTACTTATATAAATATTAGATGGTCTATATACCTCTCTTCTGTAATCACATGACCCTTACTAAGAACTATCTATCCATATCTTACATAATCCTTCCTATATTGTATTCTTGGATATTTTCTATCAAGTTGATAAATATATAAGAAATAGTTTTCTTCTTGGTTGTCTTATAATAGTAAAGTTGTATCCTAGATAAGCAGGAAAGAGTGTAGGAGTATTGGGGACCTGAGCAGCTTATGTTGAACTGGTCCCTGTATTGTCTAAGGAGCCAAAAAATAAGGCAGTGGTTGTTTTAGCTCTTAGGGAATTGACTACCTAAAGAATACTTAGAACTCAGGACTTTAGTTGGATATAGCAATACTCTCAACTATAAAAGCACTGATTGTTGACCTTTGTTCATGATTGGTGTCAGAAATCTTTAAGAGACTCATCGACTCTGGATTATTAGACTATTTTGTAGACTCAGGATTTGTAATTAGGAACAATCTCAGAATACAGAAAATTAATCCCTTCTCTCATACCTTGATAGATAGTACTGTTAATTGTTGTATACATTAAGTAGTATTGTTATTAATCTAGCTTGTATGCAGATTATTGTATGTAATTGAGTACTATGCAATACCTCTAGATGGTTCTTGTAAAGTGGTACTGGATCACAGCTGGCTCAGAAACTGGAACCCTACCATAGATTGGTAGAATAGTATCTTATCCTTACCAAACTAACAAGAAGTTGCTTTTCCCTCTCTAAGAAAACCTGTAAACTTGTTGGTTATCTGTCCTTTGTTAGCAAACAAGCTTTATATTTTCTTTATCAATGTACTAGCTTATTGAAGAGCATACTACTCTGAAGGGACCATGTTATTCTAACTGTAACTGACTGGAAAACTGGAAATGACTGAGGCAAGTGGGTGAGTTGGTCAAGTCAAAGAAATGATGCCTAACTTAGAGAGAGTACCTATGGAATACCATTAGTATACAGAAGTGTTTAGTAAGGACAAGTCCAGACAGATGCCCTCTCACTGACCTTATAATCTATCCATCTAGTTAAAAAAGGGAGCTACACCTCCCTAAAACCAATCTATTCTTTATCTATATTAGAACTCCAAACACTAAGAGAGTTTATTAATAAGAATATCTATACAGACTTTATCTGCTTCTTACAATTGTCTTGTAGTGCACCAGTGCTATTTGTCAAAAAAAAGAACAGATTGCTAAAGCTTTGTATGGATTACTGTGGACTGAACTAACTCACCTGAAAGAACAGATACCTGATCCCCCTGCTCTTGGATCTCCTAGATGTCCCCAAGAGAGCAAGAATCTATACAAAGATAGATTTGCACAATGCTTATCACCTAGTATGCATAGCAGATAGTAACAAGTAGAAAATAATGTTTTGCACCTGCTATGGTTCCTACAAGTAGATAGTAATACCATTTGGCCTCTTAAACACCCCAACAATGTTCCAGAGGTTCATAAATAAACTGTTTGCTGACATGTTAGGTGTTTGTGTAATTATCTAGTTTGATGATATTCTAATTTACTCTGAAGAGATAGAAGAGTATAGAAGACAAGTCAAAGAGATCCTTAAGAGATTAAAGGCCAACAAACTGTATGCATTATCTAACAAATACATATTCTACCAGGAACAAGTTAAGTTCCTGGGTTTTATCTTGAGCCCAAGAGACCTGTGCATGGATAAAAAGGAAGTATAAGTAATCTGGAAATAGCTATTCTTCTGTTGAGTAAAGAATATATAGTTTTTTCTGGAGTTTACAAATTTCTATAGGAAATTCATCCACAACTGCTCCAAAATTGTTACTCCATTGACATAACTCACTAGGAAGGACACATCCTAGATATGGAGCAAAGACTATTAACAAGTATTTACTATACTTAAAATGGCCTTTACTTCAGCACCAGTTCTAATATATTAGGATTTAAATACATCTATTGTGATAGAAATAGATACATCTGATTATATCTTGGCTGCTATTATCTCTGCACAATAAAGAGCTATTAGTGATCTATGAGGCCTTCTGCAAGTAGAAACATTACCTTGAAGGGACAACCTTTCCAGTTGAGATTCTAATAGACTATAAGAACTTAGTCTACTTTGGGGAGTCAAAGCTCCTGTCCAGACACTAGACCAGGTGGTCAGAATTCCTCTTTCACTTTAATATGACCATTTGGTTTTAGCTGGGACACTTGGAAATCAAGCTAGATACCTTGACTCAAAGATAGAACCTATATTCAAAGGACAGTAGTAGTGGGTTTTTGGAAGTAAACCTTTAGAACTACTATTCCATATTCTCAGCAGAGCAACTGGTGCTAGCTACAAGATCCATACACCTGAGTAAGACTACTTCTCAAGAGACCTTTGATCTCAATACTCTCTATCAAGAAATCAAAGAGACTATTCTTGTTAGTCCAGAGCACATGGGATTAACTAAGACTATATTATCTTGAGGCAATAACTGTTAGATAGTAGATGCAATTAGACTTCTTCATTGGGAAGAACACATTTTCATACCAGATAGTCCTAGACTATAGCTACAAGTGTTGTGTTTGAAGCACAATTACATGCTGGCAGATTACTTCAATCAGTCAAAAACTCTCTATCTTATACATAAGGACTACTTTTGGTCCAAGCTCCAGGAATTTATAATAGACTATATACAGTCTTACAATGTGTGCATATGCAATAAGACTAGATAATACCACTCTTACAGACTCTTAAAGCAACTACCCATTCTATTCTAATCTTAGGATTCATTATTGATAAACTTCATTGAGCAGTTACCTCAATCAGATAGTTTTGTGGACATTCTTGTAATCATGGACAGGTTAACAAAACAGACTGTATTTGTTCTAACTCACAGGTCAATCAATGCTATAGAGCTCACTAACCTATTCATTCAATATATATTCTCTAAATACAAGGTCCCATTACATGTAACTTTAGACAGAGGATTAAAATTCATTTCTAGATTCTTCTAGTCACTAGTGGCAGTATTATAGATAAGACTATACCATACCTCAGACTACCATTCTAAAGCTAATAGATAAACCAAGAGAATAAACTAAACCCTTGAGCAATATCTTAGGATTTACTGTAACTACCAACAATCGGACTGGATTTGTTTACTGCCTTTTGCAGAATTTGTCTATAACAATGCACTCTTAGCTACTATAGAAAAGTTTCTCTTCTTTGTAAACAAAAAATACTACCCTCAACTACAAATCCAGACTGAAATAGAATAGCTAGCCAAATTAGCAAAACTATTTGTAGTAGAACTTGAGTTAGTATATAAAGAATTAAAAAAGAATATTATAGAGGCTCAGACTTGTTACCAGAGAATAGCAGATGCTAAACAATCCCTGGTACCAGATATTCGAGTAAAGGATCTTGTGTTTGTACTGGCTAAGTTTATTTATACTACTCACCTATCCAAGAAATTATCAGAAAAATTCCTAGAACCATTCAAAGTGATAGGGAAGTCTGGTTCCTATTTGTACTAGATTAAATTACCAGCCTATTTTTGATCTATTTATCCAGTCTTTTATGTAATGTAACTGGAGCTAGCAATATCAAGCAACATTGAGGACCACTATAACCCACCTTTTCATCTATTGAAGTTAAGAGTAATGTCGAATATAAAATTGCATAAGTTCTGGACTCAAAATTTGATCATTAAAGGAAGAACCCCCTTTTTTACTACATGCAGTAGGCTAGTTACAAAAGAATAGCAAATGAATTCTTATGGCTAAAAGCTGATAAGTTGAACCATGTATTAGAACTGGTGCAAGAATTTCATAAGCAGTACCCTAATAGATCTAGACCTTACCAGTTGTCTCTAGATTAGGTTATAAGTTAAGTTGTTATAAGAGCCCCAAAAATGGAAATAGTTTCCTGTGCAGTTGAATACTTAATCTAAAATCTCAAATCATACAAGAGGGTCAAGATATAAACAGCATGGAAACTTAGGTAATCAGATCACATGACAAGGTCAGGTGATTGTAGAACATTCTGGAAAGACATGTGATCATGAGCTAATAGTAGCACAGCCACTGTAAAGTAGTATAAGTAGTAGTCTAATCTAATGAAGAACCCTATTGAGTTTTTCTTGAACATCCATCTAGGGTGATCACTAAGGACATTCACTATCTATCGGTAATATAAGAACTCGATTCCCAAACAGTGACCTCGCACCTCGCAGCCTCACCACCCACTTACTCTCTTATCTTCCTTACTAGTAAGTATAGTACTTACAAGCATTTTGGATAGTGGGCCCTAGCTGTAAAGAGGACTTCTCAGTCAGTTAGGGACTAAGGGAGAAGACTAGATACTAAGTCCAGGTATTCTGTTTGAGTCCTGACCTCATAATTGGATGTTGTTCTTTACATTTTTCTCTATATAAACTCTGTGCTGCGCTCCATTGTGAGTGGTACACGCAGAAGAGTAGCAGTCATTCCTTAGAAAACTGCTTATCTTAGGGATTCTCTTCTTAGAGGTAATTGTATACCAATTCAATTAGGGTAGTAGTCAGTAGGGCAGTAGGAGTTCAGACAGATGAAGGTTGTATGCTTTGTTGGACATACCCTTAGCTAGTCACCCTAGATCAAGAATTATCAGAATATGAACTATCATCCCCATTACCACCACCATGCAATATGTCCCGCCAACAACAACAACAACAGCAACAAAGAGAGCCTTCTCTAGCACCTGTTCCTCGAGAGGAACAACTTCTCGCCATGATTGCAACTCTGTAGCAGCAGGTTAACACCATACTCCTTCAGCAACAAGGGAGCAGAGTAGAGGTCACCAAATCTCAAACCTTTAATGAAAGAATGGAGGAGATGAGCACATTCATTAACATGGCTCGCCTATATATTAGGATGAAGATAGTAGAAGAAGCAGTAGTGACCCAGGTGGCCTAGGTATTGTCATATATGCAGGGAGGAATAGTAGAAGCATGGAAGGACAATCTGTTGGATAAACTGGCAAAGGGAGAATCAGAGGTAGAATCAGTAGAGCAATTGTTTGCAAAAATAAGGAATGACTTTGGGGAAACATTGGAGGAAGAAAGGAAAATAGAGCAGCTGAGAACGATTGAGTAGGGAGGAAGAACCTACAATGAGTATGTGCAGGAATTTAAAAAGGTTGCCAGGGGGAGCAGCTATGAGAGAAGACCCCTTATTGAAGAATTTAAGAGGGGACTAAATAGCAGTATTAGAAGGAAGCTGGCAGAAGCAAAAGAGCCGCCAACCACCATTGGAGAGTGGCAGGAGAGAGCAGTGAGATTGGATAGAAATCAAAGACAAAGTAGGATAGAAGAAAGAATGCTGGGGAGAAATGCAGCATACCTAGGGGGAAATATGTAGCCAAGAGGAGGAGGATCATATAGAGGAAGAGAGGGACAAATAACATAGAGAACAGGGGTAGAATACAAAGAGAGAGAAGGAGAAAACATATTCAATAGAGAAGGAGCTCAAACAGGTCCAAGAAGAGACCCAAATACAATGGATATAAATAGAAAAAGGGGAGAGGATAGGACATGCTATGTATGTGGAAAATAGGGCCATATAGCCAAAAATTGTTGGGAAAGACACAAGCAGAGGGTAGTAGAAACGCTGTAGGAGTTGGCAAAAGAAAATAGAGGACAGTAAGTTCTCAGCTGGCCTCCAATAATTTGTACAGTGTATTGCATCCAGAAAAGCTGGGCAATAAATCAAATTTCATCAATACAACTAAGAGAGTGAGAGATGTATGGCTATACACTATGGCCACTAAGAGAAGTCTAGATGAAGGTAGGACTAGAGAAGTTGGAAAACCACAAAGGGGTAGCAGTAAGAGCACTGCTAGATAGTGGGACAACAGGTCTATTCATGGATACAACCTTTGCCAGAGAAAAGGGGTTTAAAATGGAAAAGTTAAAAAACCCTCTATTAGTTAGAAATGTAGATGGAACGGTAAATGCAGGAGGGGCCATAATACACTAGGTAGAGTGCAACATGTTTTTCAAAGGACATATAGAAAGGGTGAGAATAAATGTATATAGTTTAGGAAAAACGGAGGTGATACTGGGAATGCCATGGCTAGCAGCCTATAACCCAGAGATAGATTGGAAAAAAGGGGAAGTAAAAATGACACATTGTCCACCTATATGTAGAAGGAAAAAGCAAGAAGGGAAAAAAAAGGAAGTAAAGAAGGTAGAAAAAGATGAAGACAAAGAAACATTGAAAAGATTGGTACCCAAGAGGTTTTAGAAGTGGAAAAGGGTATTTGAAAAAAAGAAGTCAGAAAGAATGCCAGTGCGAAAGACCTGGGACTATGCCATAGAATTGAAAGAGGAGTTTATGCCAAAAAAGGAAAAGGTATACTCATTGTTAAGGGAGGAAAGGGAAGAAGTACAAGTATTTGTGGAAGATTAGTTGAGGAAAGGATATATCTGGTCTTCCAAGTTGCCCCAAATATCACCAGTACACTTTGTGGCAAAAAAGAATGGCACATAGAGAATAGTGCAGGACTATTGACATATAAATCAGTGGACAATAAAGAATGGATATCCTTTACCCCTCATTGTAGACATACTGGATGGAGTAGGAAAGAGGAAGGTGTTCATGAAGCTGGACCTGAGGTGGAGATACAATAACATCAGGATCAAAGAGGGAGATGAATGGAAGGCAGTGTTTACAACACATATTGGGGCTTATAAGCCCATAGTTATGTATTTTGGGTTAACAAACTTCCCTGCTACCTTCCAAACAATGATGAATAACCTGTTCTGCAATCTCATAAATCAAGGAGATACAGCAACATTCATTGACAACATCTTAGTAGCCATGGATACAGAGAAGGGGCATGATGAGCTGGTAGAGAAGGTATTAAAAAGACTAGAGGAGAACGACCTGTTTGTAAAGCCAGAAAAGTGCAAGTGGAAAGTGAGAGAAATAGAGTTCTTGAGAGTAGCAATTGGGCCAAAGGGAGTAGAGATACAGAAAAAGAAGGTAGAGGAAGTCCTGAACTGGCTGGCATCTAGGAACATCAAAGAAGTACAAAAGTTCCTGGGCCTTGCCAACTACTACAGGAGGTTCATAAAAGACTTTGCTAGGGTAGTAGTACTGTTATATGTGCTGGTTAGGAAAGAACAGAAATGGAAGTGGGAGAAGAAACAAAAGAAAGCATTTAAGAGACTTAAGACAGTATTTACCACAAAACTAGTCTTGGCTATCCCAGACATTGATAAAGAGATGAGAGTAGAAGCGGATGCCTCAGACTATGCAACAGGGGGAGTGTTGTCAACAAAGTATGAGAATGGGAAGTGGAGGCCAGTGGCCTTCATCTCCAAATCGTTGAATACTACAGAGCGAAATTATGAAATTCATGATAAAGAGATGCTGGCAGTTATTAGGTACCTAGAAGCATGGAAGCACTACTTGGAGGGAGTGAAGCTCAAATTTGAAATCTGGACAGACCATAAGAACCTCCAGTACTTCATGACGAGCCAAAAGTTAAACTATAAACAAGCAAGATGGACTCTATACCTATCACAATTTAATTTTACATTAAAACACGTTCCAGGAAAGAGCATGGGAAAGGCAGACAGATTAAGCAAGAGACCAGACTGGTAGAAGGGAGTGAAAAAGGATAATGAGAACCAGAAATTAATAAAGCCAGAATAGATTAGGGAAGTGAAAACAATAATAGAGGAAAAAAATCTAAAGGAAAAAATCAAAAGGGCGCAGGAAGGGGATGAGAGAATAGTAAAAGCAGTAGAGGAGTTGAAGAGGGCAGGAATAAAGATGTTAAAAGATAAAGAATGGAAAATAGAAGATAAGATAGTAATGAAGAAAGGAAAGATATATATACTAGAAGGAGAGCTTAGGGGAGAAATAATACAATTGCACCACAACACCCCAGTAGGAGAACACGGAGGGAGATGGAAGACAACAGAGTTGGTTACCAGGAATTACTGGTGGCCAGAAATAACAAAGGAGGTGGGAAGATATGTGGATGAATGCAATACTTGTCAAAGATACAAGAATCGAAGCAAAGCACCAGCAGAGAAGCTAATGCCCAATGCAGTCCCAGAAAAACCATGGAGCCATATCTCAGCGAATTTTATCACCAAACTGCCATTAGCCCAAGAATATGATGCTATCTTAGTAGGATGCAACCGCTTCAGTAAAATGACATATTTTATAGCAACAACAGAGAAAACATCGGTAGAAGAACTTGTAAAGTTGTTTTGAGATTATGTATAGAAGTTGCATAGACTTTTAGAAAGCATCATATCAGATAGAGGAGTACAGTTTGTGGCAGGAATGATGAAGGAGCTGAATAACTTGTTAGGAATCCAGATGAAACTCTTGACAGCCTATTATCCTCAAACAAATAGGCAGACAGAAAGGATAAACTAGGAGTTAGAACAATATCTAAGGGTTTTTATCGACCATAGACAAGAGCAGTAGCCAGATTGGTTAGGAACAGTAGAATTTGCATATAATAACAAAATTCACGTGGCAACAAAAATATCACCATTCAAAGCAAATTATGGTCAAGATCCAAGAATGGGATTTGAGAGGAGAAGAAAAGGAAAGTATGAAGCGGCAGGAAAATTTGTAGAAAGAATGAAGAAAATACAGGAGGAAGCAAAAGCAGCACTAGGAAAAGCACAGAAGGAAATGAAGAAGTTCGCAAACAGAAAGCAAGGAGAGGGAGAGGAGTATAGAATAGAGAACTTAGCACTGCTAAGTATGAAGGACTTGAAATGGCAGATGAAAGAAAGAAGATCAGAGAAGTTAACAGAGCATTTTATAGGCCTCTACAAAGGCAAGGGGGTTGTCTCTAGTAATGCGATAGAATTAGAGCTACCTAAGTCTATTAAAATACACCCTATAGTTAATGTAAGTAGAGTACAGCTCTATAAACCACAGATAGAGGGACAGAAGAAGATACCACCAAAACTAGTCATTATTGAAGAGGAGAAGGAATTCAAGGTAGAAAAAATCCTAAACAAAAGAATGGTTAGGGGGAAGAAAAAGTTTCTAGTAAGATAGAAGAGATATATAGCAGAAAAAGATACTTGGGAAAACAGGGAAAGCTTAGAAAACACAAAAGAGTTGGTAGAAGAGTTTGAGAGGAAGTATGGGGAGAAGGTTGAAGAACTAAGGCAATAGAAGCTGGAAGAAGAAGAGAAGGAATTTAGTTGGAAATTACCTAGAGAGTTTACAGCAAAATTGCTATATGGCTGGGGGAAAAAGAAGGTACAAAAGAGAAAGGGAAAAGAGGTGGGATAAGAACTGGAGCCAATGGAAGAGTTCCTTGGGATGAGGAAACTTGAAGAGGTAACTATGTTATAAGAGCCCCAAAATGGAAATAGTTTCCTATACAGTTAAACACTCGATCTAAAACCTCAAATCATATAATAGGGTCAAGATATAAACAGCATGGAAACTTAGGTAATCAGATCATGTGACAAGGTTAGGTGATTGTAGAACATTCTGGAAGGACATGTGATCATGAGCTAATAGTAGTACAGCTACTGTAAAGTAGTATAAGTAGTAGTTCAATCTAGTAAAGAACTCCATTAAGTTCTTCTTGAACATCCACCTAGGGTGATCACTAAGGACATTCACTGTCTATTGGTAACATCCTCCTTTCTAAATACTTTCTTTTACTTCTAGAACCTTTTAGGTACCAGTTCTTCTACTGTTTTCTCTTTCTCTATCTTTCTTACTTGTTTTTTCTCTTGCATTTCCTGCTTCTTTCTTCTACATATAGGTAGACACCATATCATTTTCACCTTTCCCTTTTCCTAGTTAATCTCTAGGTTATGGGCAGCTAGCCAGGGCATACCCAATATTACTTTTATCTTTCTCAAATTACACATGTCTATTTGTGCTCTCTCAATATGTCCTTTGAAGAACATATTGTACTCTATCTGATAAGTGATTGCTTCTCCCATGTTAATAGTTCTGTCCATGTTCTATACCAACAGGGGTTTTTTTAGCTTTTTTAGTCTAAATCCCTTTTATTTTGCAAACTTTGTATTCATAAATAGTCCTGTTGCCCCACTATCTAACAATACCTTTACTATTATTCTTTTATAATTTTCTAGCTTTTTTAATCCCACTTTCATCTACACTTCTCTTTATAGCTGAAGTATATGCCATATATCTCTTACTTCCTCAGTATTATCTTGACAAGAAACTTTATTTTCTAGCTTTTCTGGGCACAATACACTATATATATATTTGAGGAGGCCAGTTGGGAGCTTACTGTTCTCCATTGTCTTTTGTCGACTCCTATAGTACTTTTATCACTCTCTCTTCTTTTTCCTTTCTTTGCCAACAGTTTTTAGTCATATAGCTTCACTTTCCACACACATAATATGTTTTACCTCCTCCTCTTCCTCTATTGATATCCATTGCATTGGGGTCTCTTCCTAGCCTTTATCCTTTCTGATTGTTCTGTGCTCCTTCTCTAAAGTTCTGATCCTCTGCTTTCCATACAATCTGTTCTCTCCTTCCTCTATATGACCCCCCACCAAATCCTTCTCTCTATTGTGCATTTCCTGATGGATGTGCTACATTCTTTCCTAATATTCTCTTTTCTGCCCTACTCTGCCTCTGATTTCTATCCAACCTTACTACTCTTTCCTACTACTCCTCTATTGTACAGAGGGAGCTTTTTGCCTCTACTAACTTTCTTCTAATCCTCCTGCTTAACCCTCTTTTGAACTCTTCTATGAGGGGTTGCTTCTTATATCTACTTCCTCTTGCAATCTTTTTAAACTCTTGGACATACTCATTATATGTTCTTCCTCTCTGTTCTATTGTTCTCAACTGCTCTACTTTTCTTTTTTCCTCTGCTGTCTCTTCAAACTTGTTCCTTGTTTTACTAAACAATTCTTCCGCTGTCTTTACCTCTGATTTCCCTTTTGACAATTTATTCAATAGATTGTCCTTCCAAGCTTCTACCATTTCTCCTTGCATATAAGACAGTACCCAAATCATCTTTGTCAACTCTGATTCTTCTTTCATTTTCATCCTCAGATATAGATAGGCTGTATTGATGAACATGCTTACTTTCTCTATTCTTTCACTAAACAAGGGAAGTTTTATTACTTCCACTTTTGCTCCTCTATTCTGTTATAATAGAGTGGCTATCTGCTGCTGCAGACTGTTAATCAAGGTAAGGAGTTGCTCCTTCTGAGTGAAAGGAAAAGATATAGAAGCAGTAGGTTGTTCTACAGATTATTGTTGTTGTTGAGACATATATAGTGGTGGTAGTGTTGGTGGTAGTGATAGCAATGATAATGTTTCTTCATATGAGGAATAGCGGTCTTTTTTGTCTGAACTTATGACTAGTTACTGACTAGAAGAGTAAAACAATATTATCTCTAAGAAGAGAATCTCTAAGCTAGGTGGGCCTTTAAGAGGTTACTGCTATTCTCCTACATAGACTGATCATATGTTATTGATAGACAGTGAATGCCCTTAGTGATCACCCTAGGTGGATGTTCAGGAAGAACTCGATGGAGTTCTTTATTGGATTGCAGCCCTACTTATACTATTATTACAGTGGCTGTACCCTAGAGTCCTGCAATCACGTGTTCTTTCCAGAATGTTCTATGATTACCTGACCTTGTCATGTGATTTTACTTGCTGAGTCCCCACACTATTTATATCCTTACTCCATTGTATACTTTGAGGTTTTGGATTAAGTGTTCAAATGCATGGGAAACCTTTTCCTGTTTGGGGCTCTCATAACATCATAATAGACCAGTAGCATAGAGCTAATAGCAAAAGACTAAATACAAGCCCACTTGATATGGAGGTTAGGTCTTAGGTAGAAACACAAGTTTTGTCCAGGCTGTCTATCCACTGTTTCTAAATGACAGTGAAGTCCCCTTTACAGCTAGGGTCTACTGTCCAAAAAGCTTCCAAGTATTGTGCTTATTAGCAAGAATGATGAGAGAATAAACAAAGAGTGAGATATTAAGGCTGTGAGGTACAGGGTCAACAATGGATATTGAGTTCTTGTATTAGCATATAGTCATGAGAACTTAGAGCTCAACCAAGATAGTTGTTCAAGAAGAACTCAATAGAGTTTTCTATTGGATTATACAACTACTTATACAAATATCTGTTGGTCTATGTACCTATCTTCTGCAATTACATAATCCTTACTAATAACTATGTATATCTTACATAAGCTTTCCCATGCTATTTATATTTCTCTTGTGTTATACTCCTGAATGTTATCTACTAGGTTGAGGAATATATGAGAAATAGTTTCCTTTCTTGGGACTATTTTATAACATAAGCTACACTTTCTTTCTTTAATTTCTTTCTAATACCCTCACTATCTATTCATCTCCATGAACCCTTTAGCATGCAATTGAGGACTATTACTACCTTTTTCTTACTTGTTTGTCATAGTAAAAACTTTTTTTGCCCCTTTTAACATATACTCTGAGATATTTTAATCAAGGAGTAGAAATTCAGAAATGACAATAGAAGACAATCTTGGCTTTAATATATGTGTTGTGTCCTAATCTCCTATCACAAGTAATTATCAATTTTGGAGACAAGAAGATATTATCAAATAACTGAGGTAAGGTCCAAAGTCTGAGTTAAGAAGTATATAGAAGAGAAAAAAGAATATAGACAAGTATGAGTAGATGTTAATGTTATGAGAGCTCCAAACAGGAAAAGGTTTCCTATGCATTTGAACACTTAATCCAAAATCTCAAAGTATACAATAGAGTAAGAATATAAATAGGGTAGGGACTTAGTAAGTCAAATCACGTAACAAGGTCAGGTGATCATAGAACATTCTGGAAAGAACATGTGATTGTGGGACTCTAGGGTACAGCCACTGTAGTAGTAGTATAAGTAGGGCAGCAATCCAATGAAGAACTCTATTGAGTTCTTCTTGAACATCTACCTAGGGTGATTGCTAAGGATATTCACTGTCCATTGATAACAATTAATCTATAGACTAGATTGCTATTATGTATCTACTTTGTATATATACTATAACTAGAATAAGAGAGATCCGGTCTGTACCACAATACTCCTACAGAGCTAGGAGTAATTATTTAGGAGATAAATAATAAATAAATAGATAATAAAATAAAATATAACCAAAAATTTAGTATATAACAATCTCAAGTCTTTATGATTTAGTGTTAACAAGTGACCTCATACTTGTTTGATACCAAATAACTATAAAACTTACATAAAGCTGCATATAATTTCTGATACCCTTCTTTAATCCTCTATTTCTGCTTTATCCCCTTGAATCTTTAGCATGCGATTGAAAGTTAGTACTATATTTTATTATTTATTCCAGTAAACAATTTCCTTTTGTACTCTTTTAGTGGAGGGGCCTAACAATAAGTCACCCCTATCATCTCTCTCTTTCTGTTACCCTAGAGCTCTACTGCTATTTTTGAGTAATTGAGTTTCTTCTTACTTTCTCTTTTATAAAAATCTATACAAAAATATTCCTCAAGAGAATATCTTATTTTGAGAAGGACTTGGGCATTTGCTTGGCTAGGAGTTTAACTGCTTGCTATATATTTTCAGAGTAGATTTCCAACTGTATAGTTAGTTAAAGTAGAGCCTATATGAGGGCATGGGAGTTCTAGGTAGTACTGCTGTATTAATAGCAAGCTAGACTGCTAGACTAGACTAAGAGGGGTAGTGTTATGGTACAAGATGAATGCATACCTTTGAGATCTATAATCAGTTGAGGTCTTCTTGAGAGGATACTAAAAACAGTATTCTTTTCTGGTTTCTATTAGATTCTTTATTATTTATTATTATTTGTGAGCTCTTTCTTTTCTGATTTATTTCTTCTGTACTTACTTGTTTGCACATAACTATAAAATAGCTTGAAGATTCTGTCTTTCTGATCTGTTATATTTACTCTTGTTATTTCATTTTTATCCCTATCAATATCACAGAAGTTGCTGTAAGGAAACCATACCAAACTATCACAAATGGCCACTTACTGATTTGTAATTGCTTGATTTGATAATCAAAGTATTCAAAAAAGTGAAGTTAGACAAGCAGCAAAAGATGTTGTTAAGTCTGAGGTTTATCCTCAGACATACAGTCCTTAAATATATAATTGTGGTGGTCTGTGCACCAGAACAGCCTACCACATGATCACTACCTATTGTTCTACATATAGAAGTGCTATTGTTCTTGAAATAGAGATAATATAACCATCTTAGGGCAGTCCTTTGTTCTATTCAAGGACAGATGATAATCTATAGATAAAGATCAGTTGTCATATACAAACATTGAGAATCTTGTATCTCCATGGGATTTTATTGCCTCTGGATCTATTTATAGCCAAAAGAAGCACATTGAAGAGAGCTTCACAATGGTCATTGAAGCAAATGATTATGTTAAGCAGTTTCCAAGATATCAGCAATTTAGTGTCTAGTGACTTGGTGATCACTGACTGATCTGCTGGTAACTCGGTGAATACTGATTGCTTTGAGACGTTTTTGGTACCATTTGAAAGGTTTTCTTAAGGGCTTTTGGTGGCCATTTAGATCGTCGAAATCGGTCAAGTATTCCTGGAGTTATGGTCCAAATGAAGTTTGTGACACAAACTCTACTTCTGATATACTAGTAGAAGTATACTAGAGCAACCCTACAACTAATTAAGTAATAACTACCTCATATTTAATTAGTTACCCTCCTCTGTATTTCGGTCTCTGATTACTGAGACGTTCCATAACTAGGAAAGTTGTATATATAGTATAGATTACCTTCTAGAAGCCTTATCCTATTCTCTGAGATTTCTCCTAGAGGTGAGTTGTAAATATATCTTGGAGTCTATTTATATACTGAGGTTTCTCCTAGAGTTATTCTGCTCCAGTTGCCCTTATAGACTATACTAAGTTGTACTCCTGATATACTAGTGATAGTCTACTAGAATGACCCTGTACTAATTAAATAAAAATTACCTAATATTTAATTAGTTGCTTCATTTCTATATTCTAGGCCCTGACCATTGGGATATTCTATAACTAGAGGGACTTATATATAGTATCAATTACCTTTCTAGGAGCCTCATCCTAATCTTTGAGAATTCTCCTAGAAGATAAGTTGTAATATACTCCAGAGTATAATTATAACTGAGAATTCTCCTGGAAGTGTCAGGAATGTAAAACAGAGTAGGGGTTAGCTAATAGTATAACTCTGAAATAGTATGGATTACAGAGAAGAAGTATTAGTTAATAACAGAAAGAGAATATACTTATACTCTAAGATATATAAATCAAGGAGCAGGAGTTCAGAGATGATAGTAGGAGACAATTTTGGCTTTAATATATGTATTGCACCCTAATCTTCTATCACAAGTGATTGTCAATTTTGGAAACAAGGAAATGTCATTAGATAACTAAAAGAAGATCTGAAGTTTGAGTTGAGAAGTATATAGGAGGAGAAAAGGAATATAGACAAATATGAGTAAACGTTAATCTATAGACTAGATTGCTACTATATATTTACTCCATATATATACTATAACTGGAATAGGAAAGATCCAGTCTATACCACAATACTCTTACAGAGCTAGAAGTAATTATTTAGGAGATAAATAAAAAATAAAAAAAATATAACCAAAAATTTGATATATAACAGAAAGCTTTACTCTGGTTGCCCTTATACTATAAATACAAGTGTGGTTATCTTAGAATATCCTAGTAGTTAGGGTAGAGAGTGAGGGAACTAACTAAACTAATTAAATATTAGATAATAGTATTTAATTAGTATAGGGTTGCTCTGGTGGATTGCCACTAGTAGATCAGGAGTAAAGTTTAGTATAATCCTCTTACAACCACAACAAGTAATAGAAGATTGAGGTATAGTGTATGAGCTAAAACCAAGGTTATTTTATTTCTTCTTTGTTACTGACATTCCTTCTAGACTAGCTATAAAACCACAGGACTAGAGAGCAATATCTCTCATTTCTTTTAGTAGTGTATTCTTTACTCTAATTTTATTCTTTGTGTCACTTACTGGAACCTGGAATGTGCATTCACAGTATATTCACAGTAATTCCTAGTATATTCTTAGCTATTCCTATGCTGCTCCCCTTCTATTTAACAATAGTATAACATAGTCTATTCTCTAACCTACTCTCTTATCAAGAATGTGGAGTGAAGTAGGTGTTAGCTAATAGTATAACTCTGAGATAGTGTAAATCAAGGAGTAGAAGTACTAGCTAATAAGAAAAATGAAATATACATATACTCCAAGATATATTAACCAAGAAGCAAAGAGTTTGGAGATGACAGTAAAAGATAATCTTGGCTTTAATGTATGTGTTGTACCCTGATTTTCTATCATAAGTGATTGTCAATTTCAGAGACAAGGAGATGTTGTCAAATAGCTGAGTAAAGGTCCAAAGTCCAAGTTGAAAAGTATATAGGAGAAAAGAAAATATAAATAATAGATGAGTAGACATTAATCTATAGACTGGGTTGCTACCATATATCTACTCTGTGTATATACTATAACTGGAATAAGAGAGATCCAGTCTGCACCATGATATTCCTACAGAGCTAGGAGTAATTATTTAGGAGATAAATAATAAATGATAAATAAAATAAAATAA
>Ga0153926_100061_pt1 | contig 21827 bp, 14 predicted proteins | sample TSNJ010MetaG_FD_104716 | JGI IMG/M metagenome (GOLD analysis project Ga0153926, IMG submission 104716) | Attine ant fungus gardens microbial communities from New Jersey, USA - TSNJ010 MetaG | ecosystem: Host-associated > Fungi > Mycelium > Unclassified | place: USA: New Jersey, Wharton State...
TTACTAGTCACAGTAAATGCAGCATCGGTAGATTTTTATTCTCTTCGAACTATAACCCAAAAGACTCCAGGCTTAAGCCTTCTTGACGGTCGGTTGAATACCATGATGGAAATAGGGAAGGCTTGAGACTCAACTTGACACTGAAAGTGTTTAAAACCAACCTTGTATGCTGTCACCAGGTGCGATTGGTTGTCGTCTTCAGGTCAAGTACCTTCATACCTGACTCCATGCGGATGTTCGTAAGTGAAAATTTTCAACTTTATCCTGATCTATGGTACCAGTAGGTGGGCTCGGGACGGAGTAAACTGAATTTTGAAATTTGAAGGTCTTCACAAATTAGTTCCATCCTACGGAACATCTAGTACCTCGGGTCGATAAACCTCGGTCAACTGTGTGTTCGCTGATTTCTTGCTCCGTCACATCTCACGTTATTGATTCTGGAATGTCAATGCAATATCAAAAAGCGACTTCAATCAGAAACAGAACCCTCGAAATTTTGAGACTGAGCAGCTCCATTAGCGTTAGGAATGAGGAGAATACTATCCTATTAATGCTCTGCATTGACCAGTGATATGATCATGGTGTTAGGTGGCGCGATATGGGTGAGTATGAGGTTGGCTACAGATATGTCACCTTTGCTGTTATGGAAGATGCGCGAAATCTAACCAACCATTCGTCTTCTGATGAGTCAAAATTCAGATCCCAGGCCTAAGTGGTGACAAAAACAAAGGTGCTTGATAATGAGGCTTTCAGGCCAATCTAAAATCTTTTTGTGTTCCATCGTGCGGGATACAATCAATTTTGAAGTGAAGGTGTTAATGAAGTGCTCCCTGCATGTTCAGGTAAGAGCTTCGTTGTGGAGTAATTGCATACCTAAGAAATCAGGATCTTCATTGCCTATGGGAACAGTTTGTCCATATGTCCGCTCCTAGGGAACTAGCACGGTCGTACCCTTGTCAAAGTCTGTTGTGTTGGAATATCAAGCCGACGTCGTGATCCGGCTGAAGGTTCAAGAACCTTCTAGAACTCTTCCTTAGTATATAAGCTTGGTAGTTCGTTGTATGTACTCACTGGTTTGCAAAGGAATAAACTCTTCTCTTTTATTCCAAGCCAAACCAACCAACCTGCAACTCCGTTTTGACGACATGTTGGGTCATACGAGACACATGGAATCAATCCAGTAAGGTCCAAAGATCAGTCAGAATCAATAAGATCATGAAACCGATTGATGATAATAGGAGGAGTGAGGCAAGCCGCGAACTACCCTAACCTATTCAATGCCTTGCAAGCTCTTGTGACATGGAATCTAGAGGAAATTTGCCAATAGGACAGCGACTAGAACGCATTTCCGTTCACCTCTCGATCCATGACAAAGCATCCATGGCCTAGACTTATCGTTGACTGCGACTGAGGGTCTACTATTATATTAGATTCGCAGATCGGCCTCCAATCCGTTTGACCCTGCAATCGAACGTCCTCGCCCTGTGTACTTTGATTCTACATCCCTTTTTTAATATTATTCAGTTCTTTAGATGTGCGTCTCATTCATTTTCCGAATGAGTGAGATATGGGATCATCCGAGATCTGTATTTAGAATCAGTGATTCTTACATATTGTGCGCCACAAGGGATGACTTGGTGCTAAATGTAAACCTCACTAGAATCGCCGTTAGTCAAAGTTCGCTAGTCAAAATTGGACATAACCACCAGTTGTATATCAATATCATGTCATCAGAGCAGGCATCTAATTAGCCTCCGTCAGGTGGCAAACATACTTTTGGTATGTGTCTAGATCCTTACCCATCTTCATCGTTCCCTCAATAGGTAACTAAGGGATCTACACGGTATTGCAAATACGCATCGACAAATAGGTGTCCGTTACTAATTGTGGACTAACAAGATTTTTCAAAGTAATCCATCTTTGACAAATGGGCCCTGATATATCTCAGGAGTTCAAGACATCACCAACGACTTTTGAATGATTGAGATCCCATAATATCTAATCATATACTGCTATCAGAATCCCAATCTACTCACCTCTCACCACTTGAGTCATTGGGATGGGGACGTTGCATTTTTCGTGCCTATCCGGCGGAGTATCGGCTTCACCATACCTCAAGTTTGTATATTGTGCTACTAGTTGTAGTGCATTTGTGAATAGAAAGGGGGACAATTATCCCTCCGAATGTTGAAATGCAGTTCGGCAGGAGGGTAGATGCCACCTAATCTCTGAGGATTACTCTCAAAATCTGAAATGAATCCTGTCACAACGATGAGCGATAGAACGATTGATAGAATGGTTAAACCATGTCATTTTTGAGCGGATACGGTGGTAATCCCCACTGCTCCGGTACAAAATCCTCAAGGCTTTTCAAGGTCTGGTCGGCTCTCTCTTCCCCTGAATAACCGATATCCAAGAGATTTTGATCAGGAACCCACACGACTTTAAGAGTTCAGCACCTCAGAAGTGTCTTTAAATTACTTGATACGAACCCGACATTCCCGCTCTTTTCCCTGCCTGCAATCCGAGCACGGCATCCTCGAAGACAAGCCCTTTGCCCCTTTCCATCCTTTGCTTATCCGTGATTGGGACATTGACTGAACCAACATCTCGGTAAAGGAGCTCTTTCGCGGCAGCAATGAAAATATCGGGCGCAGGTTTCCCCCTGATGTTGTAATGAGTGTCATCACCACATATCACTTTACCCTCGAAACAACTAAAAGTTGTTTGAAGATGGGCTGTTTTTAATTCATAGTTTCGTCTTCGGGATCCTGTAGCGACTGCAATGGGGATACCATGAGCCCTTAAATGTTGGACCAGCTTGTAGACTCCAGGTAATAGTTGGACTGAGGGCCATCGTTCATCTTGGAGTCGATTCCGTTGTGATCGATAATCTTCAAGAGTCAACTCTATGTCAGGAAAGAATGATAGTAAGTATTCTGCAGCTTGGCGTTCAGCTATACGAGAAAGTAATGATAGGTCAGTAGAGAAGCCCGTGTAATGCCCAAAACTCATCTTACGTTTACCCATACATCCAGCTTTGATTACCCAAGTCATTTCTTTTCCATGTTTACCAAGAATTTCATCTTTTCAAGAATTAGTCTGTAACTTCGGGAGCACAACGCGAGACTGACTCGTCACGTCGGTGTAGATTTTCTCTGAGTCTATCATCAAGCCTGGTGTTGCCAATGAGAATACGGATCGGAAAGCACAGCAATAGTAGCAGCTTGCCATCCATGTCGAAGAGAACATACTCAATTTTTTGGGAAAACCCAGTGGTATCGGCCATGTAAGGAGGATATGGTTAGAATGCTATAACAATATCCTTACTCGTTTGATCACGCATCAGTTACCTCACACTATTGTACGGCCAGAACCTCGGCAAACATAGGGGGTCTATGACATCTTCAATGATTATGCTATGTATGGCACGCGTGGTAGACATAAAGCTGCTTTCATTTCACAGATGGGATCCACCAGGGCCATGGGTCCGTGTTAATTATGTCAGCACCAACACTTGAATAAGCCCAGAATGCATTTATTAGAACCGTTATCAGAACGAACCTTGGGACCCAGTGCCTGCAAAATCAGCTGCAATTGCTTCTCGAGCCTTGCCAGGGGATTGAGCCAATCATGGCTCGAAACTTACTCCCAAGGTCGAGGACAAAGCGGGAGCCCAGCGGGCTAATATAAGTGTTTGTGCTGACATAATTAACACGGACCAATGGCCCTGATGGATTCACAGATAGTTCTATGTCACTTCTCCGTCGGTCAATCCGTTTGTTCATCTTTATCTGTGTAATCTTCGGCCTTTCATGGACTTTTGGTTTGTCTTGGGAGCTCCCAGAGTTTAGGAAGGACCCAGCTATCTTCACCTCATCACGCGCTAAACTAGCGGCGGCCTTCCGCTCAAGGAAGCAGTCCAACGTGGCTGAGATATATGGGTTACTCCATCTCGTTACTGCTGATTCGGATGAGTACCAACATGTGTTGACCAACAATATGGAACTGGATCCGACCAAACGTATCAGTTTAAATGACTATACCACTGGAAACGAAGACCTGAATTGGACTGCAGAGATGGAAAGGCTGGATAAGGAATTCCCTCTCGTTGTGTTCAGCAAGGTATGCTTTTGACTCGGAAGAGCACAAATTTTCTTGATCAGTCCAGAATTGATACCACCTGCAATAGACCTTTTGTCCGTGTGTCGCTTTCCCCAGATTCGTGGGCTCGCTTCGATACTCACACCTTCTAATTTCTCAGTTATTCCAGACAAGCTAAAAATCTCCTTTCATCATACGAGCTACAACCCCAAGCCAAAGTAATTGAAGTCGATCTGCGAGGCAAGTCACTTGCTTCTTATCTCATCCCGATGCTGTGCAATCTGAGTATAACCAATAGATGACTCTGCAGCACTCAAAGCCATTCTCACTCGCCTTACTCAGCACTCCACATTTCCCAACGTTCTCCTTCGTGGAAAATCACTTGGGGGGTGGGACGAGCTACGTGCATTACATAGTACTAATTCACTCAGAACGGTATTAGCAGAAGGCAGAGTCCTTGTGAAAAACAGCAAATTTCATTGAATGTCACACTTCCATGTATTTTTGTATGATATTTCAAGGTGTCGCATCATGAATATCTCTTACATCATGAAGTCCAACAGCTAGTAATCAAGAACCATTATTCTGTCACCGCCGTTGTTTCCGCTTCAATCATTGACTCCAGATTCAGACACCGATCATAAGCACTATCCATCATCAGCTTTCGTGTAAATAACGTGCCAGGAAGCTGAAGTATACCTGAGAATACCATTCATTCAAGGCTTGGCAGGTATAAGGAGCAGCGCAGACGGTAGGCCCCACCCACCCCACTCTAAATTATAGTGAGTTAGTATCTCCCGAAATCGAGTTACAAGGATGTTTCGCACCCGCCACACTGGCCCCAGTGCGTCTGAGTTGCCCCATTGGCGGGAGCTGTAGTGGTGGTTTGGGGTGGAGTGGTGGTGTCGGGAGGAGGACTGCTGCCACCAGTGATACCGAACCAATTAAGAACATCATTGGCTTGAATCGGGATATTGTGGTCTACGTTAGCAGCACTGATAGCCTGAAAATCGGGTCCGTAGGTTGATCGGGTCCAACCAGACAAGGGTGAGTTCTGTTGAATCGATGTGGGAGTCTGACTATAGCCGAAGACGTTAGTCCATTGCTTGACACCTTCACCGAAGTTATGATAATTGAGGGTAGTATCCCTCCAGAATCAGTGTCAGTATCGATTGGAGGGATGGTGGGGCTCCACGTACAAAGTACCTTGCCAGATTTGCATCTTCGGTCGAGCACCAGTGTAGCCTGGGTAGCCGGTACGTACGAGGTCACCCTAGAAGTGAAGCAATGATTGATTTGGATACTGATTTAGCTATGAAAGGGTGGCCGCACTTACCCACTGTTGGGCAGTCATCGTGATCTGGCCGGTAGCACAAGGGGTGTTCCACATGTCGGGACCCGCAAAGCAGCCATAAGGAACGCCAGCAAATGCAGAACCGGCCATGAACAAGTCGGGGTAAGCGCCAGCCAGGACGTTTGTCATCATAGCTCCAGAAGAGAGCCCAGTCATGTAAACGCGAGACGCATCAACACCCCAACTTGAGATAGCGAAGCGTACCATGTTTGCGATGGCGATCGAGTCACCACCACCATTGTGGGTGAGGGTGGCGGTGGTGTGAACATCCCAACATCCCCCGGAGTCGGGGGCATTGGGATAAATGACAATGTACTTATATGTGTCAGCTAGGTTGGCATACTGGGTGCCAGTGAAGAAAGCCTGGGCAGTGCCTGAACAATAATGTATGGCAACGATGACAGCTGGATTTGCTGGGAGGTTCAGGGGCTTGTAGTAGTAGAACCCAACATTGGTGGGGTTTGATCCCCAATTACCGGTCTGTTGTTGAAGAGTAGATTGAGCAGCATTAGCACCCAACGCGGTGGCTAACACAAGCAGGGCTTTTGAGAGCGAAGAAAACATACCAGAGGTTGTTAAGGTTAAGAATGGATCCAGTAAGTTGCCTTTTATGAGTCCTGAATTGTCGTTCCATCATATACGATGTGCAAACCTCGTGAGCTGCTTTCGCCGGGGTTGGTGCGTCGGAAAATTGCACAATCAGAATTTTGATGAAACGTGTTACTCTAAGAGGAAGTCTAGGGAAATTCCTTTGTCGGAGAGAACAACACATCATCTTCAAGGAAATGGAGCATACAGCGCACAGAGACAGCATTGGTCGCCCGCGCCAGAGAGTAAGAAACCCAATGAACAGTTCATGATCACTGGTAATTCAGGTTATGTCCGATGTCCGATGATCTTTCGACAAAATGCCGGAGTAAACTATCCGGGTGGATGTCAACTTCTTTTTCGGAACATAAGCACAAGGAAGCTGGAAAGAACAAAGATGAAGCATCTCAATATAGAGAAGTCGAAACACTGGTTGACCGAAAGGAGATATCCTGTTTCTGTCGAGGCTGGATTATCATTGAAAGGACTTCAGTGCTTCCATCATATTGGAGTGAACAAAGAAATAGAATTCAGTCTGGAGTTCACGGCTTGTTTGGACACCGTAAAGTAGAGGATTTGCTTTACACACATCGTTTTGGAGGGCAACTTGCCAATATAGCGCAACACTTAGCCTCATATAACCAGTACTGAGTTTCCTGTCAGAGTTGCCTATCTTTTCAATATACCCAGACGATCTTCGAGGGATATATCTGGAAAATTATATGAGGAGAAGATGAAGCCCCCCATTTCGTAAAATCGTTGGAAGGTAAGTGACAGTGGTTCTTCAAGCCATTTATCTGATAAGTCTGCTGCTATACACCTCTTCTAGTTGTCTTGTAAAACGGGTTAATGGATCCCAAGCATGATGAGACAGACATCATAAATATGGTCTGTGATCTACTGAGGTTTAAGAGTGCTTTGCTGAGTCATATTAATTAACCAGGCTTCCTGACGTACTTTGGGGTAGTAGTATACTCCCGAGCTTAGTTTTCAAATCATTCCACTAGAACACAGGGAATACTATTTGGTAGAGCAGGGACCCGAGTCAACGACAGCACATGATTTATGGCTAGGACGCTGGAGTCTCTAGACCTATATTTCCGCACTAATTTTTGTGAGACATGTTAATGTCTGTGATTTGACGTATGAGAACCATTTTAGTGTATCGTAGTGTTAACAAGTCAATTTCGATTTGTCGCATTTGCTCATTCATGAACGCATGCACATCAGCGGATCAAATTGATACATTCCGCTACCCTACATTTCTTTGAAATACTTCCTCGTTAACCGGGAATTAATATTTCACGTATATCTATTTCTCCCCTCGTTCATCTACCCTGTGGTGAGATAGCTAGTGTTTTTAAATTCAATCCCATGACACATGTGTTCATTCAACAAATCATAGTGATGTCTCGAGTTCTCAGACATCATGCTAAGTGGTCCTTCTCGATCGATGGCACTATATTGCCCCAATTTTGACATACATTTGGCGTGCAATGTATGGGCACACTCTATGTCAGTGGACAGCTATCAATCTTGTAACAAATTTTCTTTGGAATATTGACTGGGTTCTCCATAATTTAAACGACATCATCAGGGTCACTAACTTATAAAAATTCATAAAACCAGCTAACATACTATTTTTGAAGAAGGATGCATCAAGCGTAGGAACTTCTCAGATCCGCCTAAGGACCTGGGTGTATAATGGTTGCGCGCGAGATGACATTGACAGGAGTATTATGAACAATTTCTGTCGCACATCAACAGACGAAACAAAGACATGAATACAAAGGTAAAAAAAACGTGATGAATTGATGAAGCGAAGTAGGGACCATAATATATTGATCAACCGGACCCTGTTCATTATTGTGTTCTTTACTCTCGTTCGTTACTAATGTCCATCCTTCAAGTCCCTGGCCATATTTCTCGCAAAGAACACCTACCCCTCCACAAATCAAGCAGACCATTTCACCAGTCCCCATTTATTGTCCTGCTCCGAAAGCCAAGGCAGCAGGCAACATTTATCGCCGCCCTAGCCATCCTCCTCCTCACTGTCTATATTTCTTTGCTGCATCACTGGGCTGGCCCCGGCTCACAGATTCTGCCAGATCCAGAGAGTACAAGATCAAATCAGATATCCTTAATTCTTCAGTCCATCCACAAACATGGCACGTCTCGAATGACAAAAACAGCTGCTGATCAAGTTCATCTGACCAAAAAGGAGGAGCTTGCTGCAGTATCTAGTTTCCTGGCAAGTTTATCAAGCCGGAACCACATTCCTCTCTTTGTCGATCCGTCCAGCCCCATCGATCCTCAACTGATACTCGACTTCGACACCAGGGCTCCATGGGCTGCAAAGGAGGTGCAGGCGATGGTTGATGATGTCTGGTCAAGGAATCCGGTTTTTCTCTACTCCAAGGTTTGCGTATTGCCGGCCCGATGCAAATCAGTTGACTGACTTCTAAACCTTCAAATAGCATTATTCTTCAGCTTCGCGTGATGTAAAAGCGATCCTAGATAAATTACACCTCAAACCATCACCGACTATTATCGACGTTGATACTCGGGATGATGCTAATGTCCTCATCCCGATGCTTCAGCGCCTCACGTCGGTTCCCGATTTTCCAATTCTAATCGTCGCTGGAGAGGTCATTGGCAGCACCCAGGACGTTCATCGGTTGAACGATGATGACACATTGCGCAAGATGATCATACACTCAGGTGCATCAATTGGTGTTGGGAAGAGGAGGAAACACAAACACTAAGCCGCAACCTATTGCTTATGCCTTCACTTATGGCGCGGTTCATTGATTTGATACCGTTATAAATTTTACGGACTATTAATATTAACTCTCTGATTCAATTCCCAGACATGTGTCTGTTTTGCGAGAAATAATTCATCAAAAGATCTCTCGTACTGTCTCCGTCCACCATCTTTCATGTAGTCAGTTATTGACGAAATATCGGACTCAAGTTAAGCCTCCTTATGATATCAGGTTACCGTATGAGAGTCAATCGAGCGGTGTGGTCATTTCCTTGTTAATCATTCTTTGGATTACGATTCAGGTGATGGATTTCCGTGATAAAAGGTAGCAGAGAAGGCCTAAAGATCATGTGAACGTGAGAAGATCCTTGACTTTGGGCCGAGGTGTACGAGAAACCGCGTAAGTCTTGAACCACCATTTGGTCTAGTTTTCCCCGCAGCTCCGTGAGGGGGAGGAAATGAAGGCAAGTATCGCACAGAGAGCCCTACACTCTCATATTTGCTTCCTTTCAACAGGTAGATCTCGCCTTGTCGCACCATTAATCGACTAGACCAGCTTCATATCTAACTCTGTCACATAAGCTGCCAGCATGCCTGCTAGCACCCCACCTGCTGTTGTCCCGCCATCAGCAACATCCAATCAGTTTCGGTCATTGTGACCTCGAAACTGGAGCTCACATCATGAACAGCTGCAGCTGTTTCATGTATAAACCTGAAAATGGAATGATCAATTTTGCCTCTTTTCTATCTGACAATCCTTCAGTGATTGCTTGAACTAAATAACTTAGTTGGCGTTAACCCGTTTACTCACAATTCCTTCCTCCTTTTTATTTTCTTCTCGTTTGCTTTCCCTATATGATTCAGATTAGTTGCAAGCAATCTGACCTTCACTTGTGTTTGTGTAGATAGGATGTATTTTGTGATGTATTTTGTACGCTACCGCGAACTATCGAGCACTGCATTATAAATTTATTGGATAGAAAAAATGATAATTCAGTCGTTCACATGGTTTGCTTTTGTCCAAGATATGAATCTAGGGTTCAACAGAGAACACTGTCATAATGAATATGGCTAGTGTGATCATGCATAAGATCCACAAAGAATAGTCACGAGGAGAGACCATCCAATATATGCTATGTCCTGATGGTCGTGTGTTTACCAAATCCAAGTCGACGGAGACGGAATTTATTCTAGTTGATTTTGATTGGATTTATTAATAGAACCCTCTTCGTAAATCACGCATCACGTCGTCAGTCGCAGAACATTCTTTTTGCGATCTTCAAGGCCGTATTAACGATGGACGAGCATTGTGCCCGCATTGCGCATATAGGAAACATACCATTTGTTGCTTCCGGTTTCTGGAAACCCGCCTGAAGGGACATCAGCAAGTGGATACCCTCACCGCTCTGTAGCTACATCACATCAATCCATCACTACGAAGCTAGTTTGAAATACAAGTGCGTAGGAACATAGATCTGCTATTTTAGGGACCCTGTATTTATTCTCATGCGAGATACACGTGGGATATGTGCCGGAACCGCTACCTGAGGTCCAATTCTGGACGGGCTCGTTCTCATGGGAGGTGTTAAAGTTCATGCGGAGAAACGGAAGGTTATATGTAATAAGTCTCCTCAAGCATTTGACGTGCGTGGGACAAATGTTATCGCAGATGGATCTTCTATATGAACGATGGTATGTTGTAGATCAAGGGGTTCATCAGAAAGCTATGTATTACTTGGATCTGATCGGGTAGAACTGGATACCTCTGGTCCTCACTGACGCTATGCAGAATTGCCTCCATTCCGGTGTATAACGTACCTGGAGTCTTCGAGCCGCTGGTTGGAAATATGCCTTAGCCTTCAATGTCCCGTGTATACAGGTTGTTCAAATTTCGTCTATGACAAACTCAAGAATTTGCCGAGTTCTTTATCAGTTTAAGGGCGTTAGCGAAAATATTCGTTGCGGTGTTATCCGGGGGTTTCCGATGCCGCATTAAACTATTGGATTACCTCACTAGTTTTCTGTTCGCTTTCTGTTGGTATCAATTGAATGTGAAACACTTTTTGCAGATACATGGGGTCATGTGTATACAAAAATGTTCATCATAGCTGTCATCTTGGATTCAAGCCACTGTCAGAGGACATCGTGGCGCACAGTGGCGCGCAAAAGAATGATAGGGTAACACGGACTAATTCCAATTAAAAACCTCTGATCTGCCGCGAATCATGTATCTTGTTACTCCTTATGAAGGTCTCAACTAGATTAAAGCTCGAAGCGACTCGGTGACCAGTCCAGCCAATGATTATAGAAATGGGCGCTGTTAGTTGCCGAATGACGGAGAACTGTAGAGTTTGATGGAGTCGGTTGCTCGGATAAAGTGACATCTGGTAGAGGACAAGGGTATGCTTCTGAACGAGCTTGCCAGTTAGAAGAAACGATTTCGAAGCCAACATAACCTCATCGGTCACCGTTCGCGGAGTTTGAATGCGACCTGGTCGCCGATGGTTCATTTGAATTCCAATCAAAATCTTGTTGAATCTGCAGACTAATCTGCAGACAATCTTGCCATATTCATTTCAATCTCATCCATCACAGAATCGCAGTTCACTATGGTCTTCCCTGCACGAACCAGACGAGAATTGGCAGTCAAGCCCTCCATCGACCAGAATGTTCACTCATACCGCAGGCCATGCTGAACATCTGATGATTCTACTATCCCCATATGATATGTGCTACATATTCCCTGACAGTTTTGTAGCCCGATTTGGCACAGAATACGGCAATAGAAGCAGTCAGACACGCACCTCAAATTCCGGGGTCTCTATCTTGTGAGTGGGCTCACCGTAGATGGAAAAGGGATAGTGTGGTTTCCCCATCCTATCATCGGAGGAGCGGCCAGTTTGGCTCTATTAATTCACATTGACAGAATGGACCAGGCACATCTGTTATTCTCACCCTTCTTCACCCCTTCCCATTACAGTGTTTCTAAAACTCTAATAATTATCTAGTTAGCGATAATTCAGGTCCTTCGACGATAGAATGTGTCGTTAACGGTCCGAAAACCCCATCAGCCTTTCATTCGCCTGGCCTGTCAGTTTTCCGTTAAATCGGAGTGGACCAGCCTTGACCGTTCTCTGCTCCTTTTCACACCAGTGACCCTCCGCTCTAGCAAATGGATCACCAATTTCTACCGTTCATTCCTGGATCCTCCACTATGCAGCGTGCCACATGCACCGGCATCCGCATCCGTTCTCCATCTGATGCTCGGGTGATATTCCATGCCGTCCTCCTTGGCATCCTCCCAATGGTTACGCGACGACTTGATACGGAAGAACGAAGTATGATTTCTCCTGGTGCTGTTTATGTATGGGAAGAACGCGGTCCACAGGCGGAGTTAACTGGGGTAAGTAGACTACCAGTATCTTTTATTTTCAAGCACCTCTAACATGTTTGTCATACTGAAGGTCGGCATCGAGCGTTGGACTGATGGTGCGATGCTTTTGATCTATTAATCACATGGGCCTTAATGAGATATAAAAAGGTATTCGTTGGGGCCCTTCAAGAGTGCGAGAAGTAGGCTACTATGTTACCCACTTATGCCCCTGCCAATTGATTGCTTCCCTAGGGGTTCCTTTTTTATCATGAGAAGCAACCACAGAAACATTTGTTTTCGGAGTCACAAAGTGCTCCCGACGATTCGTAAGTGTTGTATCACTTAGTCATCATAATCTCAGGGGCTCAACTCTAATGATTCCTTCCATATGATTTCAGATTCGATCCTAATCTTCATATTTTAATCAAACAAACATACACTGTCTTCGTGGATACTCCAAGGGGACAAAGAAAGTGGCATCTGAGTGAGTTCCCTTACAGATATCCTTTTGGCATGGTTTTATTCGCGATCCAGTCGCTTACTTCACAGAAGACTCGCTAAAGCAACTTTGTTCTATTGATGACATACCTCCCTTAAGCAGCATACTCGTCCCTCATGGCAATTACAAGAGTGCACGGTCTGCCAAGGGTAGGCCAGATCATATCTTTAATTCCGAGTCTGAATCCGAGTTTTCCCGGATCGAACATGTTCCCTATAAGCATGGATGCTCTCATACATCACGACTGCAGACGCCATCTTCTCCACAATATTCTTCTACATGGCCTGGATCTCCGCTTCAACCGGGAAATTCTCCCTGTCCCTCGTATACTTGGCAAGGACGTGGGAGCTCATTATCGTTGAATGATGCGCTTGCACCACTGGAATACTTACAAAATATTCAACCTCTTCATCGACATCCTGTTGATGAGAAGGTCCTTATGCGGTTTGATTCCACTGGTCTTTTGTAGTACTACTTATTTTGTTGTACCAGCAGTCCTCACAGGTTACACCATACCTTTGTATCATATCGAAATTCACTTATACTGTACAATTCGTCATCCTAGTATCTCAATTTCTTCGTTTTATTCCTATTCATTACTTTGGATACATCTGCGTTACTGCACCTGTATGGTTTTACTGATAGTACTTAAATTGTAGCTGAGCTACTCCCAGGACCAGTCCCTTATTTTTGGTCCTAGGTAGGTTTCTTTGACATCCTTACTACCTTCAGATAGTTCTTGGTCCTAGTGATCATCGTTATATATATATTTTTATCCTAAGTCACTGTGTACCTTTTCCTTGAGAGGTTATGGGCCCTCTGGGTGTTTATGTCCAGGACTCTTTGTCTGAAACCCTTCATTTTCCCAAGTTAAACAGCACAAATTATTATGTTTGGTCCAATAATATGAAGGTGGCATTCCCATACTATCAAGGCCATAACCCTCCAAGTATCAACCAGGGATATATTCCGCGAGTGTGTAGCAAGTTTTTCAGCCACATCTCTATGAATCTTTTCTTAACAAGATGTCCCATAATCTCTTTCTCATTACTGTGCATGTTGAACATAACGCGCCTCCGCATATTTATCTTTATTTATCTCATTATTTCAATTCTTGTTTCGTCTCCATCATTACTCTGGTACTACATTCCTTTTTGTATATAAGAACTCGACTCTCTTTCACAATAGACAGCTTCGCTTTTGCCTCTCAACACACAACGACTACTCAAGGCTTACCTAGGTGAGTTAGCTGGTGCACTACACCGTTATGCGATGATCGCTGGCTCCACTTGTACAGTGTAGTTAATTGTCTATTTAGTTGTTCACCTATTCTGGTGACAACTGAGTTAATTGTCCCATAAAGAGCATAATAGTACACATAAGACATCAACCGAGGGATGAATAATTGAAATGAATCAGAAAGAAGTAGAAGACAAGAGAACAAGGACAGCATGATTTAGAACTGATACAAGAGCATAACACAAGTGTGTGACTAAAATGACAACAAGAATAAGAATAGAAAAATAAAACTTGCCAACCATAGTTGAGCCATCCATTATCCGAAATCTTTGCTCAGTGGACATTGTCTTCTGGTGTTTTACCTATTCTAGTTCTTGATATCTTAGATATTTCCGTAGAATTGATCTCTACAACGGGTTTTAGAGGCTACTATACTGGTAAACTTGTGCAAAATTGAGGATACTGATGCAATCCATACCATATTTGTGGATATTTTGTCTAGAGCCTTCTTGGTCCTAATACTTCGATGCGTTTCCGTCCCAGCCCAGTGTATCCAACCTCCTATTATCAGCTCGTTCAGAAAGTTTATAGATGGCCAGTTTTCTTGGATTCCCTCGAGTTGGCAACCTCACTTTATATGTAACCCTCTATGATTGTCTTTTCTTAAAACCACGAGTATGATGATATCCGCCTTTTTATCGAAAATCATGATCATTCCTCAATCTCCATCGACCTCCAAAGCCCCGCTCCTTGCCTCGAACCAGAACCAGATAGTTCGCATTGGCGTTTTATCGTAGAACACGTCAACATGTTTTTGGAATCAAATGCTTGCTCCAATTTCATTTCGCTCGTAAATTCCGATACCTCCAAACCGCTTTCGCCCTCTATTCATGCTAATCTCAGACGGATTGATCTACGAGGTTTTCGAAGAGCTGAGCACCTTGATCCGAGTAAATCATTCGTTATAAAAGTATCACCTAGAAGGCATCACAGCCAAATTATACCCCCCGTCCGCAAGAAATCCGTATAATTGGGTACCTCGTTGCTGCAGAAATGGACTAACTTATGTCTTTATATGGTGAGTGAAGTTTGAAGATGAAGGAATCTGTTAGATGGAGAAATGTGCTTTGGGTGTATACGGATTTGGTCGATATGGGGCTGGGCACGAAAGGTTTTTCAGGATTTGATTGTAGGCCTTGATTTATGAACAGATCCGAACCCTCGTTCATGTATCCGTGAAATCAGAGCTAGGGTTTGGTGTAGTCTTCTGGGCAGGATTGTCGATCCAAAATGCTGTACGCTTGTTTAACTGTACTTTCTAATCCTGTATCTAAAGAGACATGGTCCATCACTAATTTCCAAGAGACAGCAGGGATAGTTTCAATAAGTACTCTGTGCGGTCTAGGACAACTCCACAAGAATGTAAGCCCATGTCTAGGTAGGTATCTATTTTTCACAATCCCATAACAGAGTCCTGAGCCTGGCTTACGGCTCATATCCGGTCAAGCCATCGAGCCATTATCTCATAACCGAAGAATGTGGCTCCGTTGGCAAAGGGAGAGCTTAAAGACCATGAGCACTCGAGTTCTGTCGACTCTCAAGGCACTTACCGAATCAGAGTTGGACCCAGACCTCTCGTGAAGGCACGAACGCCCTCGGTCCTCCAAACTGTTTTAACACAATCTAGCGTGGATTTGTACTTCTGACCTGTAGTGGGAGTAAATCCATCTGTCTGCATCCTTGACTTGATCACATCGATAGGATATATAATGGCCCAGAGCTATCCAGGTAACCATTAGGCCAGGGCAAGGGGGAGAGGAAGAAATAGTCAACGAACAGCGTAACCAGCAGCTGCGCCATATAGTATTGCATGTGCAGAACTGATCTGATCACGCCTGATATCCTTCTGTATCATTTCCCTCTGTACCAGTTTCTCATATGCTAAGAAGTAAACACCGTAGCCAGCAGCTTCACGTAGAAATGTCACTACTTGACCTTTGTAAAGCCCTTTTATGCCATGGGCAGAATAAATTTTTCTGATGGCATCCCAAGGACCATTCCATATGGGATTTGAATTTGACTGAGTTTGGAGACCTATTCTTAATGGAGTGTTAATTCGGATTTTCTAGCAAATTTTACTCACGAATACGGATGTGCTCAACTGGCCCAGAGACAATGCCGTTGGAGAGGCCTGCAACCATACCAGCGCATAATAACTGAGATCCGGTCAATGTCTTGCCTCCCTGGCCACCAGTCCCCCGAGTAATGTTACGCGCAACAAAGAGCCGTTTTGTATATTCCAGAGCACCAAACTGGATAGACACACAGAGTCCAATGCCTGCTAGTGGAGTCAAAGTTCCCTGGTAATAGCTTTATCAAAGACGATGAATCTCGAAAAATGGGTGCGAACCTTGTAGAAAGCCAGAGGTCCCTCATTCCTGAGAATCCCACCAGCACAATCCAACATCCCTGAATATGTACCTTGGGCTGATGTTTGCATTCTCTATGTAATACTTCTTGTAAATATACAAGAATCAGATGTAATAGGCGGGACGCACGACTTTGACGATATCAAAAGGCTGTCCGACAAATACCTAAATAGCTCTTTTAATTCATGCTTCTTCTTCTCAGTATGTTTTATTTATCACCTGGCAAACACCACCAGCAGTCCCAGCAGTCAGATCTTTAATAGTCTTGCCCATGGTTGACAGAGATACAAAGAATTCACGAGTGCATATTGGAAAAAATAATACAAATAAGTACAAATCGTTCCCCTAGTAGGAACTTACTAGCTCTCTTGGCGTTTCTGCTAATGGCCGATAGTCTTTCCCAGGCGTTGACGGCTGCACAGGCTACTGCGAGTGTAGAATTAGCTATGGATGATGACCAGTCAGTAGACATGGAAGAAGAAGAGGAAGAAGAGGAAGACGACGACGACGACGACGACGATATCGATGCCGAGGCCCAGGAAATCGCTCGTAGACTTGGTCAGCAGTTGTGGGAGGACTTCAACAAGGCACAAGCAGCACAAACTGCACATGGTATCTCTCACATTCTGCCTCCGGCACAGAAGCAATCACGCAAGGAAGAGTCTGTTCTATCGACCATGAAATCCATCCTATCCCTTGTTGATCGGGATCCAGTTGCTGAAAATGCTCTTGAGACAGCTCTGCTACCTGACAGCGCTGGAAATGTGCTAGAGATACTTCGACGGAGCGTCTCTGCTAATAATGTCTTCAGCCACCTATGTATGCCTCTGAGCCATACCCTCGTGTCTTTGGCAAAATCAGAGTCCCTTTTCGGCAGTCTACGTCACTCGAACATCCCATCTCTGGAGCTTGACAAAGGGAAGCGCCGACGCGAAGAGGGCGACGAGAACCTGGCTCTAAGTGATCAACGACCCCTTAAAAGACCTTTCCTCCCGGCCGGAGACTTATATACACGAGTGTCCGAAGCAGTTCATATGATAACTCAAGCCCTGATCGCTGCTCCTCCCCAAGCTTTGGAGTCAACTCTTGTCGCTTCAATTCGTTTACAGTTGCATCAAGTTTTCTTGTTCGCCGTCACATTATCAGCACGTGGTGGTCAAGATATGCATGCCCTACAAGAGATTAGTGGGTTGATACAAGTTATTGGAGTTCTGAGTGGCATACAAATAGGTCAGCCTCATGAGGCTCTACCCGCTCATCCACCTTTGACAACTTCATGGATGAATCAATCCAATTTATATTCTCCAATCACTGATATCGGGACGGCTGTCTACCCTTGCTTGACAATCGGTTGCAGCAAAACCTTTGCTCGCCTTTATAGCCTCCGTGCTCATCAGCGTAATCATTCTATTAATCGGCCCTTTTGTTGTACCACGTGTCCCGCTTCTTTTGCTCGAAACCACGACTTAAAGCGGCATGTTAGACTGCATGACAAGAAGGCTTGGAAATGCGGAGGTTGCCAGAAATTTTTCTCTCGCCGAGATGCCATCAAACGGCATAAGAACGGAAGCAAAACACGAGGCCCGAAGAGTGAGATATGTATAAATGCAGAGGTATTGGAGGTAGATCTAGATGAAGAAAATGATGGGGACTCGCTACGGGAAGAAAGGAGAACAAGACTGTGGACCAGTATTGCGACTCAAGGTATCAATGCCCAGCAGGCACCTTATCGGGACTCTGGTATTCTGGAAGAGGGCGAACTTCTTCCGACCATTATCACCAATACGCAAGCCGTTGTTTTGAGCCTACAAGGGCTATTGCAGTCACATGTGGGAAGTGCACTTGGCATGCCTCAAGAACAACCAATGTCTATCAACAATGACCCTACCAATGGACAGGCAACACTCGCTAGTGTCATTGCTCGTGCTCAAACACAAGCTCTCCCTGCAAACCAAGTATCCGGTCCTGTTTCCACAGACCCAGCCGTCTCAACATTAATTCCAAGTGTTTTATCTTCCCCAGCTCTGACAGAGAATATAGAACCTCAAGATGTTGCAATGAACACTCCGATTCGGGATATGTCCATGATGCCTTCATTGTCTCTGTATGGATTGTCAGATGAGCAAGCCAAGATGCTAGAACTTGCTATAGCAAATGCTGCATCTGCTGCTCAGGCTCAGGCAGAAGCAGAGGCAGCCCTGGAGGAGGAAGAGGAAGAGTCTTCAGATGAGGGAAGTGGCAATGATACCGATGATCAAGAAATAGTGACATGAGAACTACTACGAGATGTCGCATTCTGCTTCTGTCACGAGGTATGAAGTTCTAATACTAGAATACAACGGTCGCTAATGTTGAAAAGATTTCTCAGTTCATGATTGGTCAAACGGGACAAACAAGTGACTCTGCAATCTCAGTGTTAGTCCCGAGGTGTATTGAGGATCAAGAAGCTCACCATTTTTGTGTGGTCCCGATTTACATCTTGGATTGGATTTTCTGCTTCTTTCGAACTTCTTCAAATTGCCTTTTCGCCTCTGCCTCTATTTTACGCCATATTTCCCGACTCTCCAGGGACTCCTGTCTCCATGCATCTGCTATCGCCTGCGCTGGTGATTTGGGTTGCCGACGAGTGGGATTCTTCCTGGAATTCTGTGGTACAGGTGGATTTGAAGCCATCTGACCGTTAAATGAAGCATGCAATGAGAGAAAACCAGGATACAGTTAGAGTGGCGTACAGAAACCGGGATGATATCGTATGTGGTGGGAGGAAGGATGGGCTGTACAGATTTATATTAACGTCATATTTTCCAGAAGGGGATGTTGAGACGCTTGAACCAGAACTATAGCACGAGCAGACGGACAAACACAAGGACTCGCTGTTCTCACCATCGAATAGTCAGAACAAAGGGTGACCTAAATTGGGAAAGTTGAAAGGACGCACTCGACGGACGCGATCGGAACGGCATGTTTTGGGTCAAAACTTCGTGTAGCAAGTGCGGGCAATGAGGCAAAGAGGGGAGTGGAATGTGCGATGCGGATGAGGTGGGAGAAGAGAATATTAGGTCTTGGTAACAAGTGTCAATATATACAAGGGAAGTCCTGCAATCATCACGTCTGATGGATCAAACTGCATTCTCCGGTGTCTGAAATTTGTCATGAGGTTCGGGCATAAATGCGTTTTCAGCGTGGCGCGTCTTAAGTACGGTCACCGGATCGCGATTGTGCTATAATGACTGATTGAATGTCCGCGAAGAGATAAGCGTTTTCGTGATTTTCAGGGTTTACCATTGACAAACAGTTGTGCATTCGTCCACGGGATTTTACTGGCACGGTGTGCTGTTCGGAAGAGCCATTATCTGTGCCACGCATCCGGATTCGAACCGAAGAGCATTCCATGGCCACTACACTATACGTCAAGGTAGTTCTGATCAGAGCTATATATTGTTTTAGTACCTCACTTCACCCCTCAAAACAGTACTGCAGCTGATCAAGAGGTGAGGACAACTCTAAACCATAGCGTTTGGACATGTATTTGCGAAAATGTTCAAAGGTTTCCAGGCGTACACGCTGCATAGGTAAAGTATACATCTGACTTGAAAAACGAAAAAGGTTAGACTAGATTTCTCAACAGGTAGCCGCCGGCAAATCGCCGTGTTCAATGGAGGATGGACCCGTGCCTTTTTTCCAGTTAACTTTGCCTTGGAAAAAGAGTCAAAAATTTGGATGTGAGGTTGTCAACGACTTGAATAAACCAGAAGTTTCTCTCATAAATCAGAGTGAGAGTATCCAAATAGTTGACAGACCGCGCGCGAAGCATAGATTCAAGTATGGAACGTTGGAAGGTTGGTACGGATTTCCTATGTCGTATCGAATACCACGTTGAATGGACTGAGTTCTAGACTTTGAAATGTTCCGCAAACTCACGGACAGAATGGAGACTGGTTTAACGATTCACTCCAAGCTCATAAATGAACGTGAAAATGCCAGTTTCGCTTGATAAACATGGAGATTTAATCCATTATTCTGATAGGAACGGAAACAACTTTTCATTATGGCCGCGGATATATCCGTCCGTTCATAGTATGACTCCAACAATTGTGGAACAAATCTCGGGATCCTCCTTGCAAAATAATATGGGGAGAGCAGCCAGTAGGACCCGACGCGTGTTCCGGTGAACTAGATGAACTTCACTGGACCAGCTTGTCATCACACTATTCAAATTTTCATCGGTTTGATAATATGGTCAATTTGACGCGCGTCACAATTATCAAGGTTCAACAGACCTAAAAATTGATGGACGGAATAATATCTCGATCGACTCACAGGATGTGGGTTGCATAGAAAAATGTCAGGGCGTAACCCAACATGTGGAAGGAATTTTTTCATATTTTTAACATCAGCAATTCAGTGTGATTTATGAGGTTGATCGGCATTTACATGAGAGGACGATATGGTGTGTTGCCTCATCACTTAGTATCACTCAAATTTGTTTCTTGAGAGTAGGTGCAGAAATCATATATTAATAGGCTCTCTGAAAATACTATTGTCATGTCCTCAGAACATATGATGTCAATGCTGTCATCTGTCACATGTCAATTTTCGGTAGAGTTTACCTTGACTTATGTCCAACTGGTTTCATAAATACCTATGTGTCCCAACCATGTGCAAAAGTTTCGACATCAGATGATACCAAAGGACTGTATTATGTTTTCCCAGATGTGAATCAAATTGAAATGTGACAGATGACATTGTTGGCAGAATTCAAGCTGGGATTAAACAGTATGGATGGATGCTCCAGTATGATTCCAGTAGTCTTTCCAAGCGTTCTTTTTTGCACAGAACATAGGGCGTGATAACGGAGTGTAGCCATCACCTTGGCTAGGTAAACCTAATGAAAGCAAGATCACTCCACACGCGAAGAACAATCAGATTTTTGGATTTCCATGTGCTGACGAAGAATCACGGAGGATGTCGTGCTCCACTGTGTGTAAGGTTGGCCGGCGCTCGGTGTTACCCGGAGTCATGACGAAGTAATCTGGACACACAACTTGTATCAAGATATCTGTCAAAGACGACGGCAGAAATAATTAAGGTTTGTCTCGTGGGCGATGATCATGATTGTAGGAAAGCAAAGCAAGCTAGGTGCTTCAACAATACTGACGAACGCAATCCGAATTCAGTATTCATTCTTTGACATTGGATGAAAAACAAAATCTAGGTGTTGGAGAGAAATCTTTACATGTTGAAGAGCTGCGACAAGCTTCCACAATGATGATATGGATTCAGGGTAATCTGTCTACTGCGCAGACGTAATGAGCCTTGGGATTGAATTTTGTCTCCGACCCAGATAGGGTAAAGACATGCAAACCGTTTTTGGCGATGCAACGATGTCATTTCCACAATCACGAGTATCAGGCAGAATCATGAATTTGCACCTCCTCGCACAAAGAATCGAGAAGAATAAGGTAGAATTCAGAGAA
>Ga0153926_100062_pt1 | contig 21798 bp, 14 predicted proteins | sample TSNJ010MetaG_FD_104716 | JGI IMG/M metagenome (GOLD analysis project Ga0153926, IMG submission 104716) | Attine ant fungus gardens microbial communities from New Jersey, USA - TSNJ010 MetaG | ecosystem: Host-associated > Fungi > Mycelium > Unclassified | place: USA: New Jersey, Wharton State...
TGGACTAGTAGTGTACAGCCACTTGTAAAAGTAGTATAAGTAGGTAGTCCAATCCAACGGAGAACTCCATCGAGTTCTTCCTAAACACTCACCTCGAGTGGTCCTTGAGTCATCAAGACTTAGTGATAACAGGATTCTTTTGGAAGGTGAGTTGTAACATACTCCAGAGTATATTTATAGAACTGAGGATTCTCTTGGAAGCTCTACTCTAGTTACCCTCATAGCAGAATAGGATCTTCTGAATGGAATCTTGGAAGAATATAGTGAATAGTCCCTACTTAGTCGCCCTCTATTATCTACACTCAACCCTCTATATCTCTACTCTGTGTTAGATGTCACATACAGACACCTCCCAGGGTGTGTGTTATGACTTGGCAAAACAACTAAGTCATTATCTATATTTTTTTTCATTTATCTTTTTATTTGGATTTATTACACAAGGAGGAAGTATAGAAAAGTATTACATGACAAATGTCACACATTATGGTCATATGTCAGGATGTCACAGTGTCATGTCACATAATGAGTGTAGGAAAGTAGTGCACAGACTATGTAGTAGTTGTATAAGTAGTATATAGAATTTAATAGGAACTCCATTGAGTTCTCCTTGTTAACTCAGACTTGGAGAGTGATTAAGTTGTCTTAGGCTAAGTCACTACAGTGTGGCTGATGCCCTGGCTTATCTATAGCATCACATGCATGAAGTCACCAAGAGATAAAATAACTCGAAAACTAACATCAACAATGCCTTCTCTACTTTGACTGTCTAGCCACAACAACTCATATAGCTAGTATCAAACTCTCCCTCCTAATCCCTGGCTCTAGTGGTAAACTCTTTACCACTTTCTGTATTGATATCTCTCTCCCTGGCAAATCCCCACTCTTGAGCCTGTCTCAAGCTTTTTTCCTCTCTAGATTTCAATAGAGATTGTGATACTAAATAAGCATTCCTGAGCTCCTGTGTGTTGTATATACACCTGGCTCCAAAACAATTCAGCTACAAAGAGGAGAAGGCTCTGTAGACCCTTACCTTTTTCAAGAGCAGTCATGTGGCAAAGTAGTTTGAAAACCTATTTTACCAAGAAGTAGATACTGGATTCTTTTCAATCCAAACCTGAACTGACTTTGAAGCTCAGTTCAAGGCACAGTTCTTTCTAGTGAATGTAGAAGCAGACATAGTCAATACTCTAAAAGGGGTCTTCTATTACTAGAAAACTTGAATAGTAGACAATTATCTCAATAACTTCCAGCCATTGGTCTCTAATACAGACTATACCAGCCTCTGGACTCTTGTAGTTAAGTTCTGCCAAGAACTGAGAATTGATATTCAGAACCAGATCACAACTATGCCCTATGGACACCTCTCAGATATAGACCCAGAAGCTTGGTACTGAGCTGTCTAGAGAATTGACCAAGCATGTCTCACCAACAAGGCCTTTCAGTCAACTCAGTATAGTATATCCTCTGCCCTAGTTAGAACTCTCCTATTATGGCTCTCTCTTCTCTTAGTAGTTCAGACCCCTTCTGTTATTGCTCTGACTCTGATCTTGATTCCAAAGACAATGCTCCCTCCTCCTTCTATGGGTGTCCCCATGGATATAAATGCCACTAGAAGGACAAAACCCTTACTCCTATGAGGATGCTACCAGTGTAGAAACATAAACTATCTAGTCAAGAACTATTTCCACTGTCTTGACATAAGACAGCTATTGTCTGAGCAACAAGAGGAACTCATAGAGGGCCTCTTAGTAATACATAATATACAAGAAGTGGAAGCCCAGGAGGTTAGAGGAGATAAGGATTTTGTAGAGTGTAACTAGTGACAAGTGTGCTCCAGCTACTTGTAAATAGGTTCACTGTACTCAAAATAGAGACTAATATAGATAATAGTGAACCTATAGATGTATTTTCTTTCTCCACCCCTAAATGTAACCCCTTCTCTTGGAGACCAAAGTAGAAAAGAAGACTGCCTATCTAACTCTCTACCAGTGCCTTGGACATGCATAGAACCTTCTTGCAACTTGCTATAGAACTAAGCACTATGGACACAAGCAAGCTCCACTCTATAAAGATCCTCTTAGACAATAGAGCTATGGGAAACTTCATAGACTAAGGTTTTGTCTACTTTAAGAGACTTAATACCTAGATAATCTTGCACTCTATCCCTGTCTTCAATGTAGACAACTTTCCAAACAAAGCTAGTGAAATCTTTAAAGTGGTAAATGTCCTCCTGTAGTATAGCACCCACTCAGAAAGGATACTACTCACTATCTTGGACCTCAGAAAGCAAGATTTAATCTTGAGATACAACTAGCTGAAGGACTACAATTCAAAGATCAATTGGGGAACTGATAAGGTTGAAATGACATGCTATCCTTAATGCTATAAAGGAAATTGTGCTTTATACAAGGAGTAGACATGGCAGAAGAAAGCAGAGCTCTGTGTCCTCAATTTGTACAGAGACAAACCTCTCCTTTACTCCTGGAAGATAATACAAACAAGTTCCCTCCTCCCCTCCAGTACCAATGGTAGAAACTAGGAACCCAGAGACTACTTGTTTATAATGTAGATACTTCCAGAATCCACAGCCACCAATCTCTGAACCACTACCACTAACTTTTACCACTGGGCTGAAAGAGCCCAGTATAGCATAGAGACCTAATACCCTACTGTTCAATTGCCAGAGTACACCCAGAGGTTTGAATCTATCTTTGCCAAGAACAGCTTTAATATCCTTCCAGAGTATCACTATTAAAACTATACTATTGAGCTGATTTTAGGATCCAAGCCCAAATTATTGAAGGTATACTCTTTGTCTCTGGTAGAGCAAACTAAGTTAGATGCATTTCTGAAGGAGAACCTATACACTAGTTATACTCACCCCTTTAAGTCACCTATAGCTACACCAGTCTTCTTTATCAAAAAAAAGAACAGTTCTCTCTGGCTAGTACAAGACTATTGTGCCCTGAACTCTATAATGGCCAAGAACTAGTATATATTCCCTCTCATCTCCCAGCTCATCTTCTAGCTCTGCAGAGCCAAGTATTTCACCAAACTAGACATCTGCTAGAAATTTAACAATATGTATATCAAACCCAGAAATGAGTGGAAGACTACCTTCTAAACAAACTATAGACTCTTTGAGCCTTTGGTAATGTTCTTTAGAATAACTAATAGTCTGGCTATCTTTCAGACTATGATGAATAACATCTTCCAGGATTTAATCATAGAAAGGATTGTGGTTGTGTACTTGGACAACATTTTCATCTTTACTAGAACAGTAAAGAAGTATATTCAGGCTATCCAAAGAGTATTGGAGATTCTTGCTAATTACAAGCTATTTCTCCACCCTGAGAAGTGCAAGTTCCAGAAGACAAAAATTGAGTATCTAGGCCTGATAATCTTAGAGAATAAAGTGTCTATAAATCCTGTCAAGATAGCCAGAGTCTAAGAATAGCCTATTCCAGAAAATTGAACTGATATGCAAGCCTTTCTGGGGTTTGTCAACTTCTACTACTAGTTTATCTATGACTTCTCTACACTAGCCTATCTTCTGTTTGACCTTACAAAGTCCAACATGCTCTGGTCATAAAATAATAAGAAATGTAGAGCCTTCAAAGCACTTAAGGCAGTAGTCACTAGTGCTCTAGTCCTTATGTTACTCCAGGATTTGAAGCCTATTTATATCAAGACCAATAGTTTGGATTTTGCTACTGGAGCAGTTTCCCAATGGCTATCTGGAGACAAGAAATAGTACCCTGTCACATTCTATAACAAGTCCCTATCTCTAGTAAAACAGAACTACAAGATCCACAACAAGAAGATATTAGCTATCATCTGTGTACTAGAAGAGCAGAGACACTTTCTAGAAGAAGCAAAGTACCTGCCAAAAAACTTAACTATTGTTAAGTCTATTGGTTTCTCTACTTGGCTCATTTTGACTTTATGCTTGTCTACTGCCCAGGCTATTCTATAGAGAAACCAAATACACTCTCTTGGAGACTAGACCATAGCACAGGAACTTCTGACAACAAGAATGTCACTCTTCTCCATCTAAAGATATTCACTGCCTGGGCCTTGGAAGATGTCGAACTAGAAGGGGCAAAGAAGAACATATTCTCCAATATCTGCAAAGACAACTACAATAGAGACCAAGAAGAACTCATAGCCTAGGTAGCTTATGAGCTCTAACAGTTCTCAAGCTGAACAGTATACTCTACAGAGTAGTTGAATGTCAATAGTCTACTCCACTTCTGAGACAAGATATATATCCCCCAGAACCCAGAGCTTTATAGATATATTATCTTGCTATGCCATAACACAAAGATCACAGGACACTTTAGCTGGTGCAAAACTCTGGAGCTAGTATCTTGGAGCTACTGGTAGCCTCAGATATTCTAGTATATCAGATAGTACATCAGCACATGCAATCTGTGTTTAAGAACAAAGTCCATGTGATATCCACCAGTAGACAAACTTCATCCTTTCCTTGTCCTGAAAACACAGTAGAGTACCCTGAGCATAGACTTTATGGTAGAACTCCTTGAATTGTCCAGACATAATACAGTAATAACAGTAGTAGACTCAGTATCAAAGAGGGCACACTTCATCTTGACTCATATCATAGTAATTGCAGAAGGAATGGCTAGACTGTTCCTTTACTATATCTGGGAACTCCATAGACTCCCTAGATAAGTAATCTCAGATAGAGGTTTATAGTTTGTCATACTCTTTACTTGGGAATTCTATAGGCTTCTTAGAATCAGGTTGGCCTCCTCCACTGCTTAATACCCTCAAATGGATAGATAGATAGAACATGTTAACCAGGAGCTAGACCAATATCTCTACGTCTTTGTAAACAAATGATAGAATGACTAGTATGATCTTCTTCCAATAGTAGAGTTCCAGCACAACAACTATATCCACTCTTCCACTCAACAGTTTCTATTCCTACTAAACACCAGAAAGATCTTTTGTATGGAATTCAAACTGCGATAGTGCCCTTCTGGCCTAGAAACTATTAACAAGTTCACAAAGAAGATAAGAAATGCTACTGAAAAGCCAAGTTTACAATACAAAAGGCCCAAGAAGATATAGCAAGGTATTACAACCAACAGAAGACCCCAGCCCCTATCTTTAAGCCTAGAGATAAGATATTTCTAGACATATTGGACATCTGGACTACCTACCCCTCTCAGAAGCTCTTTCACTGAAGGTTAGGTCTGTTTGCTATAGAACAACAAGTTGGACCTATAGCTTACAAACTGAAGTTACTCTATTCAATGAAATAGCTTTATCCCATCTTTAATGTAGTCAAACTGTCTATCACCCCAGAAGATCTAATACCAGGCCACAAACCAGAAGAATATCCTTTACCTATACTCATTGATAAAAAAGAGGAGTGGAAAGTAAAAAAGATCCTCAATAGCTACTGGTACTAGAAATGGTTCCAATATCTTATCAAGTGTAGGCTATAAATACAACTTCTGGAAGCCTACCTTCAAAGTTTTCACACCTAATCTTGTGGTAAACTTTCATTGCAGACACCCAGGAGCTTCCAGGTATATCTACTAGACTAAATTTAACATGATTTTTCTACCTCTGACCTATTACTTTGAGATACAGTAATCTTGGAGAGGAGGTGAATGTAAGAGAACTATATTAAGTTGCACTTCTAATATACTAGTGGCTGGAGTAACCCTACACTAATTACATAACATTTAATTAGTTGCCTACTCCTGTATTTCTGATCCTGACCCTTAGAACATTCTATAGCTAGGAGAACTTATATATATAGTATAGAGTACCCTTCTAGGAGCCTCATCCTATTCTCTGAGGATTCTCCTGGAAGATGAGTTGTAACATACTTCAGAGTATATTTATAGAACTGAGGATTCTCCTGGAAGCTCTGCTTCAGTCACCTTTATAAACACTCTATACTATATCACACCTTCTTTTTTTCTTTTACCACTATTATTCTCTTCCTATGGTGGGAACAAATTCCCCTTGGGGGCTACTATACTACCAAACCCTTTACATTAATATTGTTATAACTTACTATCCATGTTTAGACTTTCTTTACTTATATCTTAATACATGATCATTACAATACATATTGAACACATTGATCTGGAAGAGGCTCATCTCATTAAGAATTCTTCTAGTTGGGAAGTTAGGTTAGTAGTATTGCTTGGTACAGATAGTTATCTTGGACACTATCTAGCTAGGTGTTCTTTTATCTAGAGGCCCTGGATCAATCAGGTAGTTGCTTATAGGGTGGCATAATAAAGTTACATTCTCTATAGTCTTGTAGTTCTCTTTGCTATATACTATAAAGGGACCCTACCAATACTATCCCTAGGATGCTAGACTCATATCCTAGAGCAATCCTATACTTAATTAAATATTACATAGTAATATTTAATTACCCTTAGCTTGACTTGGCAACTCCTGACCCTGCTAGATAAGACTATAGGATCAGAGATACACAAACTATATATCATGAGTTGTCTTGACTATTAAAAAAAGGCTATAAATAGAACAGACATGGACTAGAGTCAAACTGGTAGCTAATGGATAGCTGTAGTTTAAACAAGAACAGATAGTATACTTATATATATAGTAGACTACAATTAAGTGAGAACTCTATCAAGTTTTCTTCTAATTCTAAAGAGCTATCTTGAATTAATCCCTAACTTAAGGTTCTTGAGTCAGTTGCTGATAGAAGAAGTTGATCTTCTATACTTTAGGTACTATTTGCTTTGAACCCTGTCTAAACTTTACTCTTTTATTATTCTTGATTAGTGATTAGCTCTATCACAAATGGCCACTTACTGATTTGTGATTGCTTGATTTGATAATCAAAGTGTTCAAAAAGCAAAGTTAGACAAGCAGCAAAAGATATTGTTAAGTCTGAGGTTTATCCTCAGATATACAGTTCTTAAATACATGATTGTGGTGGTCTATGTACCAGAACAGCCTACCACATGATCATTACCTATTGTTCTATATATAGGAGTGCTATTGTTCTTGAAATAGAGATAACCTAACCATCTTAGGGCAGTCCTTTGTTCTATTCAAGAACAGATAATAATCTATGGATAAAGATCAATTGTTATATACAAACATTGAGGATCTTGTATCTCCATAGGATCTTATTGTCTCAGGATCTATTTATGACCAAAAGAAGCATATTGAAGAGAGCTTTACGATGGTCATTGAAGCAAACAATTATGTTAAGCAGTTCCCAAGATAACAGCAATTTAGTGTCTGGTGACTTGATAATCACTGACTGATCTGCTGATAACTTGGTGAATACTGATTGCTTTGAGATGTTTTTGGTACTGTTTGAAAGGTCTTCTTAAGGGCTTTTGGTGGCCATTTAGATTGTTGAAATTGGTCAAGTATTCCTGGAGTTATGGTCCAAATGAAGTTTGTGACAAGCTCGATCACTGGTCTTTTTGGATAGTGGGCTCTAGCTATAAAGAGGACTTAGTAGTCAGTTAAGAACTACTAGTGGAGACTTGGTACCAAACCCAGGTATTGTGTTCAAGACTTGACTTAGCAATTGGGTAGTATTGTTGAGTAGATTACCTGTACCTTTTTCTGATTAGTAGAAACCTTGTACTGGGGGTATATTGTTATCCATATATGTAGAGGAATAGCATCAACCCCTTAGAAATATAGTGTTTCAGATACTGGAGAGTTGGGCCCTAAAAATGGGAGTGTCCAAACATAGAAGTAGAAAAGGGGAGGAAAGCAAAAAAGGAGATGGCATATGTGGTCAGGCTACAAAAGATATAGCAAGAGAGGAGACTAGCATGTCCTATATAGGAAAAGATATGGGAGCACTGTGACAAGTGGAGTATGCCTCCAGAAGGTGCTCTCCTACTTGATAAAGGATAGATTATAGAGGAGGTAGTAGTGACCTATATAGATTGTAGAGAATGTAAGGATAAAGGAGTGCAAACCCATAAAAATCAAGGACAGGGTCCACTCCTTGAGAGACAAGTAAAAAACATGTAGTGTAACCTTTGCTAGAAAACATGGAATTGGAGAAATGGAGAAGCAAGGAAGGGAGAAATAACAAAGGTACAGTATATAGAATGTGAAAGAAAAAACACTATAGAAGGAAGAGTATTAGAATAAAAAAAAAGGAAGATCTTGTGTTCAGAATGTAAGACAGGAAAAAAGAAGCTATAGTAGAACTGGAGAGTGGTGGTCTACCCCATAGAGGGAAAAGCATAGTAGAGTGGCATATGGGCAGAGACTTCAAAAAGTATATGTTATGAGAGCTCTAAAATGAAAATAGTTTCCTGTGCAGTTGAATACTCGATCTAAAAATCTCAAATCATATAATGGGGTCAAGATATAAACAGCATGGAAACTTAGGTAATCAGATTATGTAACAAGGTCAGGTAGTCACAGAACATTCTGGAAGAACATGTGATTGTGAGCTAATAGTAGCATAGCTACTATAAAGTAGTATAAGTAATAGTCCAATCTAATGAAGAATCCTATCGAGTTCTTCTTGAATATCCACCTAGGGTGATCACTAAGGACATTCACTGTCTATCAGTAACAGTACAGCAAAGAAAAAGAATAAACAAAAGAACATCAGGAAAACATTCAAAATGTTGAGAGAAGTATAGTTGAATATTAGAGTAGAAAAAGTAGACACATATGAGGGTATGACAGTAAAGACACTCTTTAATAGTAGTGTAACAGAGATATTCATGGACAAGAAAATGGTAGCAAAACATGGATTTAAGCTACAGAAGCTAAATAGACCAGTAACAGTCAGGAATGTAAATGGAACAAACAACAGTGGAGGGGCTATTATACACCAAGTAGAAGTAAATGTATATTGCAAAAGCCATGTAGAAAGAATGAGAATGGATATATATTGGGGAGAACTAACATTATACTAGATATATCATGATTGCAAGTGCATAACCCTAAGATAAACTGGAAGACAGAAGAAGTCAAAATGATAAGATATCCACCAATCTATAGAAGAAAAATAGCAGTAAAAGAAGATATAGAAAAAAAGAAAAAAGTAGGGAGAAGGGTCAAAGCAATAGAAAAATTGGATAGAGACAAATGGAAAATGTTGATGAAAGAGAAATTTGATAATGAAGTCAAATTAGATAAAGAAAAAGTGAGAAAGATAGTACCACCAAGATTTCACATATGGCTTAAAGTGTTTGAGAAGGCAGAGTCAGAAAGAATACCAGTAAGAAAACCTTGGGACTATATAATAAATCTAAGAAAAGATTTTGTGCCAAGAAAAGAAAGGACATATTTAATATCAAGGGAAGAGAAAGAGAAAGTAAGAGAATTTGTAGAAAAACAATTGGAAAAAAGGTATATTAGACTTTCAAAGTCACTCCAAACTTCACTAGTATTCTTTGTAGGAAAAAAATATGAAAAGAAAAGAATGGTGTAGAATTATCAATACCTGAACAAAAAGACAGTCAAGAATAGCTATTCATTGCCATTGATTTTAGACTTAATCGATACTATAGATACAAAGAAAGTGTTTACAAAGATGAATCTGAGATGGGGGTACAATAATGTACAAATAAAGAAAGGGGATGAATAGAAGGCTGTATTCACTATATATCTAAGAGTATATAAACCTACAGTTATGTTTTTTGGTTTTACAAACTTACTAGCAACTTTCCAGACAGTAATGAATAATATTCTTAGAGACTTAATTAATACTAGAGATATAGCAGCATTCATAGATAACATGTTAGTGAAGATAGAGGATGAGAATAAGCATAATGAAATAGTAGCAGAAGTATTAAAGAGAATGGAGGAGAATAATCTCTATATAAAGCTGGAAAAATGTGTTTGGAAAGTCAAAGAGATCAACTTCCTTGGACTGGTAATGGAAGCAAAAGGAGTGAAAATGCAGGAGAAGAAGGTAGCAGGAGTTCTTGAATGGCCTAGACCTAAGACAGTCAAAGAAGTGCAGAAGTTTCTGGGGTTGGCAAACTATAACAGGCAATTTATAAAATATTTTGCTAAGTTAGCCAAACCATTGCACAAATTGGTCAGAAAAGATGAAAAATGGAACTAGGGAGAGGAATAGGAAGTAGCATTCAAGGAGTTAAAAAGAGTGTTCACAACAAAACCAGTACTAGTAGTATCTGACTTGAACAAGAAAATGAGAGTAGAAGTAGATATATTAGAATATACAACAGAAGGAGTATTATTGATGAAGTGTGAGAATGAAAAGTAGAGACCAGTAGTCTTTATCTCAAAATTATTAAACAAGACAAAAAGAAATTATAAAATCCATGATAAAGATGTTGGCAATAATTAGATGTCTAGAGAAGTAAAGGTATTTACTAAAAGGCACATAGACAAAATTTGAAATCTAGAGTGATCATAAAAATCTCAAGTATTTTATAAGTAGCCAGAAGTTGAATTGAAAACAAGCAAGATAGACATTGTATTTGTCTAGATTTGATTTTATACTAAAATATATACCAGGAAGCAGTATAGAAAGAGCTAACAACCTCAGCAGATGTCCAGACTAGCAAGTGGAAATAGAAAAAGATAACGAAGATAGAGTATTGGTAAAAAAGGAATAGCTAGAGGTTAGAGTAACAGAGGTGACAGAAGTAGTAATCAAAGAGGTAGACCTGTTGGAAAAGATTAGAAAATCAGGGGTAAAAGATAATGAGATTGTAAAAGCTATAGGAGAAATGAAATAAGCAGATGTTAAAATACTAAAAGATAAAAAGTGGTGAGAAGAAGATGGATTGATGTTAAAGAATAAAAAGGTATATGTCTCAAAAAATGAGAAATTAAGAGCAGAGGTAATCTAGTTATATCATGGTATACCAGTAAAAGAACATAAAGGATAGTGAAAGATAACCAAGTTAGTGATAAGGAACTTTTGGTAGCCTGGAGTCACTAAGAAAGTCAAGAAATATATAAAAGAATATAATATATACCAAAGGAATAAAAATTGTACAGAGACATCTATAGGAAAGCTTATACCTAATGCAGTACCAAAAAAGCCTTGGAGTCATATTATAGCAGATTTTATTATGAAATTACTACTAGCACAGAGTTATGACAGCATTCTAGTAGTATATAATAGGATAATAAAAATAGCACACTTTGTGCTAACTATAGAAAAAACTTCAGCAGAAGAAGTAGCAAGATTATTCCAGGATAATATCTAGAAGCTACACAGCTTGCCAGAAAGTATTATTATGAATAGAGGAGTACAGTTCGCAGCAGGGATGATAAAGGAATTGAATTTAATATTGGGAATTGATACAAAGTTATCAACAGTCTATTATCCACAAATAGATGTATCACAAATAGCCACTTACTGATTTGTGAGTTGATAATTTAATAATCAAAAGGCTCAAAAAAGCAAAGTTTAGATAGTAGCAAAAGATGTTATTAAGTCTGAGGTTTATTCTTAGACATACAGTCCTTAAATATATGATTGTGGTGGTCTGTACACTAGGATAGCCTACTACATGATCACTATCTATTGTTCTACATATAGGAGTGCTATTGTTCTTGAAATAGAGATAACCTAACTGTTTTAGAGCAGTCCTTTGTTCTATTCAAGAACAGATAATAATCTATGGGTAAAGATTAGTATTATGTGCAAACATTGAGGACCTTACATCTCCATGGAATCTTATTGCCTTGGGATCTATTTATGGCCAAAAGAAGTACATTGAAGAGAGCTTTATGATGTTAGTTGAAGCAAATGATTATGTTAAGTAGTTCCTGAGATATCAGCAATTTAATATCTAGTAACTTGATGATCACTGACTGATCTGCTGATAATTTGGTGAATACTGATTGCCTTGAGACGTTTTTGGTATCATTTGAAAGGTCTTCTGAAGGGCTTTTGGTAGCTATTTAGATTGTCAAAATTGGTCAAGTATTTCTAGAGTTATAGTCTGAATGAAGTTTGTAACACTAAGGATATTCATTGACTATAAATAGGAGCAATGGCTGGACTGGTTAGCAACAGCAAAGTATGTATATAATAATCAAGTATAGACTAGTACAAAAGTATTACTGTTCAAAGCAAACATTTGACAAGACCTGTGTATGGAATTTAAAATAAAAAAGAAGGGAAAGTTTGAAAAGACAAAAGAATTTGCAATAAGAATGAAGAAAGTTTATAAGAAGACAGAAGTAGTATTGAAAAAGATTTAAAAGGAGATGAAAAAGTATGCAAATAAGCAAAGAAGTGAAATAGAAGAATATTGAGTAGAAAACTGGGTGCTTTTGAGTACAAAAGATATGAAGTACCAAATACAAGGAAGAAGATTGGAAAAACTGATAAAGAGATTTGTCAAACCTTATCAAGTAAAAAAAATAATTTTGACAAATGTAATAGAACTAGATTTGCCAAGTATAGTAAAGATATATCTAGTAGTCAATGTCAGTAGAGTACATAGATACAAAGATTAAGTAGAGGGCCAGAGAAAAGAACAGCCATCACTAGTGATAATCAATGGAAAAGAAAAGTATGAAGTAGAGAAGATATTGAACAAGTAAAAGTTTAGAGTAAAAGACAGATATCTAGTGCAATAAAAAGGGTATATAGTAGAGGAAGATACTTGGAAACTAAAAGAAAACTTGGGGAATACACAAGATCTAGTAGATAAATTTAAAGAAGAATATGAAGAAAATGTCAGACAAGCAAAGAAAAAAAATAGCAAAGAAGACTATAACAGAGAACTGCTAGGAAGATATACAGCAAAGATATTATATAAATAGAATGACAAGAGGTTTGATAAGGAATACTGGGAAAGAATAGAAAGAAATTGGAAATAATAGAAGAAAGAAAAAACAAAAGAACAAAGAACTTTGAAAATAATCCAAGAAAAAGATAAAGAAAAGAAAGAAGAAAATGAGCAAGAATTTGAAAGAGAAAGGATAGAAGAATGGAATAAAGATGAAATAGGCAATTTATAAAACCCATATAACAAACTATAAAGTCCTTAGAATGAGGACCTTTAAGAGGAAAGTACTATTATAAGTTGTCTTGACTATGATAAAAAGGCTATAAATAGAACAGACATAGACTGGAGTCAAACTGGTAGCTAATGGATAGCTGTAGTTTAAACAAGAACAAATAGTATACTTGTATATATAGTAGACTGCAATCAAGTAAGAACCCTATCAAGTTCTCTTCTAACTCTGAAGAGCTATCTTGAATTAACCTCTAACTTAAGGTTCTTGAGTCAGTTGCTGATACTTTAGTAGTATATATATTATAGAGTATACCTCCAGAAGCCTTATTCTAAACTCTAAGGATTCTCCTGAAGATAAGTTGTAATATACTTAGAAGTTGTAATATAACTAAGGATTCTTCTGGAGCCCACTCTGCTCTAGTCACTCTTATATATATCTCTTAAACTTCTTACTCCTGAATTACCACTTCTTCAAACAATATTCCACTACTCCAAAATATACAACTACATATATGACAGAAGATTGAGGCATAGTACACAAGCTAAGACCAAGGTTGTTCTACTTCTATATTATTATTATATTCCCTCCAGACCAGTTGTAAAACTATAGGACTGGAAAGTAATATCTCTTATTTTACTCAGTAGCATGTTCTACTCTTTGACTCTACTCATTGTATTACTTTCTGGAACCCAGAGTACACATTGATAGTTTATTTATAGTAATTCACAGTATATTCTAGCCTTTCCATGCTACTATCTCTACCTTCCTAACAAGTTAGTGGTATTGTTTTTTTTGTATATCCTACTCAGTCCAGAGAGCAATTGGTAGAGATAACTTGAATAACCTTTGGCAAAATAGCAGGCTAGAAAAGCCTAACTAGCTATCTACTCAGACTGTATTACATCTGTAAAATTTGGTATTGGGAGTATAGATGAGAGCTTGGTTGAAATTAATAAGACCGATAAGTGGTATACTGCCTACACTTACTAATGAACTTGTTATAGTATATAAAGACTAGCATCTTAGAAGCATCATGCTAGACAAGATCTAGATCAATTTTACAATTATTTTGACTATTTTTACACTACAGATAAGCTATGCTTTACTTTTTAATTTTTTTCTAATATCTCTATTTCCACAAACCCTTTATCATATAATTAAGAACTATCATTGCCTTTTTCACTTTGCTTGTTATAGTAAAATTCTCTTTTGCCCCTTTTATCATGAAAGGACATGTAGTCTTGATGTTTAAAGTATTCAGAAATATGTAATCTCCAGGGTAGAATACTGGAGCAGGGGTTCTTTTCTAATTATAATACTAGATCATATCCTCTTATACTTTTTAGATTGTGGATTTTGCTTTCTCAACTACTAACTTCATCTGTTCCATAAATTTGTTGACAGTTGCTAGTCTAAAAAGATATTGTTTTGGCTCAAAGCCTATATATAAGATTCTGTGTTGAGTAAGAACAGAGTCTGTTAGATTGTAGTACAGATGTAGTTGTTATGCTGGAACTCTGCTAAAGACAGGAGATTATACTAGTTGTCTTGTTATTTATTCATAAATATCTGAAGGTATTGGTTCAGCTCTTGGTTGGCTCTTTCTGTTTATTTATCTATTTAAGGATGCCAGGCTATAGAGGCAACTAACCATATTCCCAACAATCTATAGAGCTCTTTAGTAAATAGGACTACAAACTGTAGCCTTCAATTGTAAACTTATATAACTCAAGTCAAGTTGACTCAGCAGCTAAGTCTTTGAGGATTACAAAATGAACTCAATGGAGTTCTTGATCAATTGTGCTAGCTACTTATACAAGTATGCTATTTGCTCTCATTTATATTAATAGTATTCTATAACTAGTCAAGAGGCTACCAGTTCAATTCTCTTGTCTACTATTCTATAAATACATATCCTTGGTCATAGTTGAGGCAACTCATAACAAAACTATACACTGGAGAAAACTATAGAGTTTCTAAATATAATAAAGGAACAATCTTGCTACTTCTTCTATGGTAACTATTGTATAAGTTAGAATAAAGTGAGCTTCTTTGGACACTGAATTCACCACTGTCATAACTGCATTGTATCTAAAGGACTCAGTATAGAGGACTAAAGTATATTATAGGGTTTCTTTTGTATACAAATAATAAAGTTTGGCTACTTGTAGGCAGCAGTAAATAAAATATAAAAATATAAATTGTAAGAGGACAACAGTTATCCTAGGATAGGGCTTAGCTAAGTGTCTGATTTATAATCTATCTAGTAGATTTTATCTTATGATACTATCATACTGGACAGCCTTTTTAGGCAATATTTATGGTATTATTCACTTTTACTACACAATAAGACAGCTCAAGAGATAAGTTTGGCCTTCTATAGACAATCTCTAGAAGTCCAGTCATGAACTTGGATCTAATGCTTGAGTAGTAGAATAGTGGCTACAACTACCACTATATAAATCTCATAGGCCTTATTTGTAAGAAAAACACTCAGAGATGATTACTTAATAAGCTAGGAGAAGATCCCAGAAGCTAGTGTAATATTTGAGTAAAGATAAATCTACCTATACAAGCTATTATATATACTACAACAGATGGTCTGTGCACAGTCACATGAACACTAACCAATAATACCACAATGTCCTTATATAGTTAAATAAACATTACTATGATAATATAAAACAGAAGAAGTACAGGAGAAAGTAGGAATATAATATAAAATATATACTTAGCCCATAGATACTGAGCTTATATAATAACTAAGTATGTCCCTAGGGTATCCCCTTATATTATTGTCATGAGTTGCCTTGACTATGACAAGAAGCTATAAATAGAACAGACATAGACTGGAGTTAAACTGGTAGCTAATAGACAGCTTATAGTTTAAATAAGAACAAATAGTATACTTATATATATAGTAGACTACAATTGAGCAAGAACTCTATTGAGTTCTTTTCTAATCCTAAAGAACTACCTTGAGTTAAACCCTAGCTTAAGGTTTCTAAGTTAGTTGCTAACAAAAGAACTTGATACCATACTCTAGGTACTATTTGCTTTAAACCATATCTAAAACTTTACTCTTTTATTATTCTCAATTGGTGATCAGTTTGATCACTAATCTTTTTGGATAGCAGGCTCTAGCTATAAAGAGAACTTGGTAGTCAGTTAGGAACTGCCAGTAGAAACTTGGTACTAAACCCAGATATTGTGTTCAAGATCTGATCTAGTAACTGGATAATATTGCTTTATAGATTACTTGTACTACTTTCAATTGTTAGAACCTTGTGCTAAGGTTATATTATTATTTATATATACAGAGAAATAGTACTAATCTCTTAAGAAGGTGCTAGTAGAGTAAAGATCTCTTTCTTGGAGTGATTATTTACCATTCAATTAGGACAGTAGTCAATAAGGAAGTAAGTGTTTGGTTGAATAAAGATCTTGTGCTCTAACAAACATAATTGTAATTAGTGAGATCCAAAAATTCTATCCTACTTCAAGAGGCATAACATTATGTCTCTTGAACAATATAACCAACTTATAAGTGATATGCTCAATCAATGGCAGACCCTTACTAAATTAAGAGCTAAACTAAAGAAAAGAAAAGGAAGAAAGTATTTTGGTTACAAAGGGTTTGGGCACCTGGTCTATAACTACAGCAACCAGAAGATAGAAAAGAGGAAGCCTACTCTCTATAATAAGTTTGAAGTACTGGTGAGCAGAGTAATGAGATATGGTATAAGAGAAGAAGTAAAAGTGAAGAGGCAAGAGAAAGAGAAGCTGTAATGTTTTAGGTATTGGGAGATAGAGCACTTTAAGTGGGAGTGTCCAATGACAGTGATAGAAAAGGAGAAATAAAGAGAAGAAGAGGTAGCATATATGGCTAGACCACAAAAGGCACAGCAAAAGAGGAGGCTAGCACATTCTATATTGGAAAAGGCATAGAAGTACTGTGATGAGTGGAGTATACCCTTAGAAAGTACTCTCCTAATTGATAGAGAATGTAAGGGGACTCTACCAATGCTATTCCTAGAACACTAGACCAACTTCCTAGAGCAACCCTATACCTAATTAAATATTACTATGTAATATTTAATTGCCTTAGTCCGACTTAGTAACTCCTGATCTTGCTGAATAGGACTATAGAATCAAACACATAACTGTAGCAGTATATATATTATAAAGTATACCCCCAGGAGCCTTATCCTAAACTCTAAGGATTCTCCTAGAGATAAGTTATAATATACTTAGAAACTATAATATTACTAAGGATTCTCCTGGAGTCTACTCTATTCCAGTTGCTCTTACAGCAGTTTAGGATCTTCCAATAGAGTCTTGGAAGAATGTAGTGAACAACCTTCTCTAGGATACTCTTTTCTACTCTTATCCAACCCTCCAAAACTACTTTACTCTGTGCAAATATTGTATATGGATACATTCCAGACTGTGGCTGACATTCTAGCCTATCTGCAACATTACTTACAAGAAGTTACCAAGTGATAAAACAACTTAGAAAATAACATTAATAATGTTTTCTTCACCCTAACTGCTCAACTCTAATAGCTCATACAGTTGATCTTAAACCCTTGGTCTCTGGCTCCAGCTATACCTCTCTTTCTAGTGCATATACCACTACCCTCCCTCCAGCAGACACAAGGTCAAAAGGTCATTCAAAACTCTTGTTCTCTTCTGACTTTCATGGAAAGTAAAACTCTAGTTGGACCTTTCTTAACTTCTGTATTTTGTATATACGACTGGCTCTAGAGCAATTCAGCTGCAAAGAAGAAAAAGTCCTATAGGCACTAACATTCTTCAAGAGAGGTTAGGCCACCAAGTAGTCTGAGAACCTCTTTAGATAAGAATTGGATACTGGTACCTTCCCTATCTAAACCTGGACTAACTTTAATTAGCATTTCTATATTCAGTTTTTTCCAGTAAATGTGAAAGTAAATGCAATAAACACCTTGGAGAGATTGTTCTACCACCAAGAAAGCTGAACAGTAGACAATTACTTGAATAGCTTCTAGATCCTAGTCTTTGATGTAGGTTACATAGATCCATGGACCCTAGTCATAAAGTTTAGATGAGAACTTCAAATGAATATACTATCACAAATGGCCACTTACTAATTTGTAAGTTGATGATTTGATAATCAAAGGCTCAAAAAAGTGAAGTTTAGACAGTAGCAAAAGATATTGTTAAGTTTGAGGTTTATTCTCAGGCATATAGTCCTTAAATACATGATTGTGGTGGTCTGTGTACTAGAACAACCTACCACATGATCACTACCTATTGTTCTACATATAGAAGTGCTATTGTTCTTGAAATAGAGATAACCTAACCATTTTAGAGCAGTTCTTTGTTCTATTTGAGGATAGATGATAATCTATAGGTAAAGATCAGTATCATGTACAAACATTGAGGACCTTGTATCTCCATGGAATCTTATTGCCTTGGGTTCTATTTATGGCTGAAAGAAGTGCATTGAAGAGAGCTTCACAATGGTCATTGAAGTGAATAATTATGTTAACTGGTTCCCAAAATATTAGCAATTTAGTATCTAGTAACTTGGTGATCACTGACTGATCTGCTAATAACTTGGTTAATACTGATTGCTTTGAGATGTTTTTGGTACTGTTTGAAAGGTCTTCTTAAGGGCTTTTGGTGGCCATTTAGATTGTTGAAATTGGTCAAGTATTCCTAGAGTTATGGTCTAAATAAAGTTTGTGACATATACAAAGTCAGATTGCTACTATACCCTATGGCAGGCCTACTGATACTGACCCTAAAGAATGGTATCATATGGTCTGACTCACCAATGAGGCCTTTCAGTCCTTGTAATGCCTGGTACTTGCTCTCTTATCTAAAATCTCTGCTTCTTGTCTATTTCCTCTATTTATAATATACTCCCTAGTCTTTTCCATGTCTGTCCCTCCAAAACCATTGCCTCTGCCTTTGCCCCTATCCCAGTCCCTCAGAGTCCCCATGGATGTTGATGTAACATGAAAGTCCAGACTCCTCTCTCTACACAGTTGCTACTGCTATAGAGAGACTAGCTATCTTGTTAAAGACTGCCTACACTGGCTCAATATATGACAACTAATAGTAGAGCAAAGAGAGGAGCTGATTGAAAATTTGATGGCCTTAAAGATTATAGCTGCAACAAAGAAAGCAGAGACTCTCTCCAAAGAGGATTTTCTCTAGAGCAACTAGTAAAAGACGCACTCTAGTTGCTCTTTGTAAATAAGTTTACTATACTTTATATAGAAAGTGTAAATACAAGTGACAGTGAACCTGAAGATGCATTCCCCCCTTCCTCTGCTCCCATTGTTAATATACCTCCCTAGAAACCAAGATGGGAGAAACAACTGCCTAAACAGCTCTTTATTAACTATTACAAACTTTATTTGGACCATAACTCTGAGAATACTTGACCAATTTCAACAATCTAAATGGCCACCAAAAGCCCTTAAGAAGACCTTTCAAATGATACCAAAAATGTCTCAAGGCAATCAGTATTCACCAAGTTATCAGCAGATCAGTCTGTAATCACCAAGTTACCAGATACTAAATCACTGATATCTTGGAAACCACTTGACATAATTATTTGCTTCAATGACCATTGTGAAGCTCTCTTTAATGCACTTCTTTCAGCTATAAATAGAACCAGAGGCAATAAGATCCCATGGAAATACAAGATCCTCAATATTTGCATATAATACTGATCTTTACTCATAAATTATTATCTGTTCTTGAATAGAACAAAGGACTGCCCTAAGATGGTTATGTTATCTCTATTTCAAGAATAATAGCACTCCTATATATAGAACAATAGGTAGTGATTATGTAGTAGACTGTCCTAGTGTACTGACTACCACAATCATATATTTAAGGACTGTATGTCTGAGAATAAACCTCAGACTTAACAACATCTTTTGCTACTGTCTAAACTTTACTTTTTTGAGCACTTTTATTATCAAATCAACCAATCACAAATCAGTAAGTGGCCATTTGTAATAGAAGCTAGTTGTTATGGACCTCACTAGTCCTATATCTGTTTCTACTTGGGATGGATTCCTATATGCACTGGTTGTTGTTGAGGTCAGTTGTCACTACCTAGTAGAAAGACTATTACATACCAAAGAAGACACTAGTATTGCTATTTATGATATACTTGTTGTGGATTTTTATAGTTATTTCCTTATTTATCTTATATCTCTTATTGCTAATGGCTGTTATCAGTAAATTAGTAAACTAGAAGTTTTTTTATTTACCATAGCTTTTCATATCTTAGTTCTACACTTAAGGGCTAAGGTAAATATTGTTATATTTTCTGGACTATTTACAAGTACTGACTATACCTAGTTGACATCTTAAAAGATACTTAGAATATATAAGTTCTACACTTATATCAGGTAAGTGGGGATAGCAGTATAAGAAGGCTAGGATATACTGTGAATTACTATAAATTGTCACAGTTACACTATAGACCAGTAGTCACATATTGTATGGTTTACTACTACACCAAAAGGGCAATATTAGCAAGGCTACTTATTAATGAGAGTCTAGTTATTTATATATATTTTTTGAACAGGTATTTTGTTATATTTCTATGTTACTATTTAGTAGTTACTTTTTTGTAATATAAATATACTATGAATATGCACTCTGGATTCCAGAAAGTGATATAATGAGTGGAGTTGGAGAGTGAAATACACTACTAGATAAAATAAAAGATGTTGCTCTTCAGTCCTATAGTTTTATAGCTGATCCAGAGAAAATGCAGTAACAATACAGTAGTGGAACAATCTTGGTCTTAGCTTGTACACTATATCTCAATCTCCTATCACATATATGGTCGCTTATTTCAGAGTAGTAGAACATTGTCCAAAGTAGGAGTAAATGTAGAAGTAAGGAGTTAATAGATATATAGCAAAGAGAAAAATGCTAAAAGATTATAGGAAAAGTGACATTAATCTATAAACTAAAGAACTATAATGTACTGGTAGAGTATTTATACCAATTTTGGAATAGGAGTAGTAGTACAAATGTTTTAGTCTATATTATAATTTTATAGGAGTATATATAAGGGCGACCAGAGCAGAATAGACTCTAGGAGAATCCTTAGTAATATTACAGCTTCTAAGTGTGTTATAACTTATCTCCAGAAGAATCCTTAGAGTTTAGGATAAGGCTTCTAGGGGTATACTCTATAGTATATATTACTATATGTCACAAACTTCATTTGGACCATAACTCCAGGAATACTTGACCAATTTCAACAATCTAATTGGTCACCAAAAGCCCTTAAGAAGACCTTTCAAACAGTACCAAAAACATCTCAAAGCAATCAGTATTTACCAAGTTATTAGCAGATCAGTCAGTGATCACCAAGTCACCAGATACTAAATTGCCAATATCTCGGGAATCACTTAACATAATTATTTGCTTCAATGACCATTGTAAAGCTCTCTTCAATGCACTTCTTTCAGCTATAAATAGAACTAGAGGCAATAAGATCCTATGGAGATACAAGGTTCTCAATGTTTGTATATAACACCGATCTTTACTCATAGATTATCATCTGTCCTTAAATAGAACAAAGGACTGCCCTAAGATAGTTATGTTATCTCTATTTCAAGAATAATAGCACTCCTATATATAGAACAATAGGTAGTGATCATGTGATAGACTGTTCTAGTGCACAGACCACCACAATCATGTATTTAAGAACTGTATGTCTGAGGATAAACCTCAGACTTAACAACATCTTTTGCTACTTGTCTAACTTTGCTTTTTTGAACACTTTGATTATCAAATCAA
>Ga0153926_100067_pt1 | contig 21161 bp, 9 predicted proteins | sample TSNJ010MetaG_FD_104716 | JGI IMG/M metagenome (GOLD analysis project Ga0153926, IMG submission 104716) | Attine ant fungus gardens microbial communities from New Jersey, USA - TSNJ010 MetaG | ecosystem: Host-associated > Fungi > Mycelium > Unclassified | place: USA: New Jersey, Wharton State...
AAAGAGCTAAAATTTAAATACTTTTTTTAAAAATTTCTGTTAATGATAGTGTCTAACATATTAATTTATTTAATACACTTTTAGAATCTCTGGTATTCTTTGAAGCTTTTCGAGAGATAAAGGTTTTACCCCCCCTCCCCCAAAGCCAAGTTATAGCTTAAGTTACTTATTTTTACAACATCAGCTGTAATTTAATTGTTATGCTTTACCATTTGGTGGATCATTAGTACTAAGTATAGGATTTATTTCTACATTAAGTGCTATAATTCTTTTAATTCTAGATATTATTACAGAAGGTACAATATAGGTGATCAAACAAGTAAAGTACAAAAAGGTCTTACACTAGGAGTATCACTAATTATAGTTAGTAAACTATTTTTTTTCATTGCTATTTTTGTAAGTTTTTTTCAATCATCACTAAGTCCCACAATTGAACATGGAACAAATTGACACAGCTTCTATGGGTATTACCTGTGCGCCGAATGAGGGCGTTAGTGTATTGATATGATGTCCCATATCTCATTTATATTAGGCCATCCTTTAAAATTCCTAAGGACTATCTCGCATGATGTTGCTAATAATGACTTCAAGATGGATAGCAGATATTAAAAGTGTTGTATGAATCATACTAGCCAAAAAAGATACCAACATTAGTAGGAATTGACATGATGAGCTTAACAAACCTGATACCTAATATCACATAAAACCTGCGGGTACATATTAAGCAGAATACATCGGTGTTTCTTCAGCATTGCGAGTTATAATGGTTTTAGCAGGGGTTTTTGCCCAAAAGCATACTAAATTTTTCTTATATGAAGGTTTAAAAGGGGTGGGGTGGCAAAGTTGCTAATCAATAAGAACTTTAAACATCACTAACTGTAAACTTCGGGATCTAACCGCCTTTATTATAATATGTGGGAACGGAGTCTTCATAGTAAATAAATGAAGGGAGACAGCCAAAATTGTCTTGAATTAAAAACAATAGATGATAACAATAAAGTACTGGCTAAGTTGGAAAAAGCTAAAAAGGTCTTTAATGGAGTCGGTGTTACCACTATTGTAAAAAGAATTATTGAGCAGCGGGACTTAAAAGGACAGAAGCACTTCCATTTGCTTGAAATTATCACTGAGCCAAACTTCTTGGAAAAATATACTATTTCTTTAGTTACTTCTTGGAAAAATATACTATTTCTTTAGTTACTTCTTGGAAAAATGCTAAATGGAAATTCGTAGTAAACCAGGTAATATGACTAAGGGATCCGATAAAGAGACCATATAAGGTATAAATTGAAAGTGATTCGAAAACACCATTGATAGCTTGAAAATCGGTTAATTTAAAATTAAACCCAGTCGTAGAGTAGAAAATCCCAAATCTACTGGAAAAATGAGGCCTTTATAATTACAATCTCCCATATTTAAAATAGTCCAAAAAGGTTTACATGCGATTCACTGTTGGAGGCCATCTTTTAGCCTACATTATCAACCTTATCACATGGTTTTAGAAGTGGAAAATCGGTTCACTCTGCCCTGTTATAAATATATTTTCAAGGTAATCGGTACAACTGAGTAATCCAGGGTGATATTTAAAAATGTTTTGATATGATTCCCCATGGAATTAACATGAAATGTGTGTTTGAAAAAGTTGGAGACTCACGTATTCTTTAACTTCTAAGAAAATTTATGAACGGTGGTCACAATGATGAGAAAGGAACCCTACACAAACCTAAACTAGGTACCCCTCAAGGTGGAATTCTTATTCCCTTAGTTGCAACTGCAAGGTCAAACATAGTGAAGGACAAATTGGAAAAGTTCATGGGTGAAGAAAAGCTTAGATTAGTTAAAGGTTAAAAAGGGACAAAACCCTGTGTATGCCAAATTACAAACCTTAAGAAGTAAGACATCGGATCCCGTTATGAATGTTAAAAATTTAACAAAATGCGGAAGAGCTGAAGGTCATATCAATTCGATCCTAACTACCGTAGAATGAAATTTGTAAGATACGCGGATGACTTTGTTGTTATGATTGCTGCTTCTCTTCATGAGGCCAAATTCATAAAATTCAGAATAAAAGACTTACTGAAAGCTAATTGCGGATTAGAACTTAACGATAATAAAACAATCATCAGTAGCATGTCAGAAAAGTGAAACTTTCTTGGTGCTGAAATTAAAAATCCAAAATTGAACGAAACCTGATTTGTTAACCCTGCTATAAGATAAGTAGGGGATGGTAAAACTTATATCAATGCACCTATAAAAAAGATCTTACAAAAACTTAAAGAAAATTATTCGCCAAAATCATCTGAGTTAATTCTTACCTACCGGACTTACAACCATAATGAATCTATCTCATCAAGAAATACTAAGCTTATATAACTCAAAAATTAAAGGGGTAGTAAACTTTTTTAGCTTTGCCACAAATAAATCAAGATTCTATAGTATCATTTGATTAATGCGTGCATCTTGTGTCCTAAGCCTGGCTAAAAAGTAAAAACATCGTACTTTAAGTAAAGTCTTTCATAAATTTGGTCCTGATCTTGAGTGTAAAGACACTGGAGTAACATTTTACAGACCTGAGAACTTAAAAAGTAATCATGATATTAAAAATAAGAAAACTACAAGTTCAGATAAACTTCTCCTATAAGTTAGACCTGAGCGGGTAAAAACACCCATTCAGTGTTTAAGAAATGCTGTACTGTGTGTGGTTCAACTCACTTCGTGGAGATGCATCACGTTAAATCAGTAAAAGAAATTAAAGCTAAATTTAGAAAAGGGGAAAAAATCTCATTTGCACAATTTAAGGAAGCTATTTTGATAAAACTGATCCCATTCTGTGCATATCATCATAGTCTACTACATAAGGGTCAATTAAACTGATATGATATCATGAAAGTGCATAGATACAACAAAAGTTAAGGTAATACGCGATAACGTATCTAGCAGGGTTTTTTGTTCCTTTTGTAGCTTCACTGTAAAATTTGAGGCGAGCCTTATGATGTTAAACTATTGCTAGGTTCTGAGGGCAGTTGTAAATAACGGTGACCCTCTACCTATTAATGCTTTTTAACTACCTCTACTTAATACAGTACTTCTACTATCTTCTGGTGCTAGTGTTACATATTCACACCATGCTCTTCTGGCTGGTTATCGATTTGAAGCAATTTGTGCACTTTTTCTAACTTTATTTATTGCTATTGTATTTACAATTTGTCAAGGAATTGAATATTATAATGCACCTTTTAGTATTTCAGATGGAATTTATGGTTCAACATTTTATTTTGCTACAGGAACACATGATATTTATGTTATTGTTGGAACTCTTATGCTATCTGTTGCACTATTCCGAATTATTAATTATCATTTTACAGAAACACATAATCTAGGTTTTGAATCAGCTATTTTTTAATGACATTTTTTTGATATTATTTGACTAATTCTTTATGTATCAGTTTATTGATGAGGTTCATTAAATTTAATCCCTTCAATAAAATTAATTTATAGGGAAATAGATAATAAATTTTATAATTAGTTAACGTAATGATGTAATGGTTAGCACTTTGAGGTCATGATTAGAAAGATTGGGTTCGATTCCAAATTACGTTCGATTTATTTAAAATAAATTATTATTATTATTATTAATTTTTAATTTAGGTCTCTTAGTTTAAAGGTAAAACCGTATATCTTTATTTTATTATTAGGAGTTCAATTCTACTAGAGATCCTTCTTAATTCTAAATATTGTCGATTTAGTTCAAAGGTAGAATGAGTAATTTGTAATTACTTAACACTAGTTTAATTCTAGTAATCGGCTATTTTTTATAAAAAAAATTATATATTATATAAAAATAGTATTAGTATATAGTTTAATGGAAAAACACTATATTTTGGATATAGTAATGGATTGTTCAATTCAACCTATCCTAGATTAATATAAAAAGAATAACTTTTTAAAAGCCAAATTAAAGGCAACAGTAGGAATAGAACATACATAATTGTATTAGTATTAGTATTAATCCTAGAAATAAGACTAAGACTTCTAGTTTAGCTATAGGTTTAAAGTCTCAACTTTCCTAATAAAATAGGGAAAATACAAATTATAATAATATTTAAAAAATAATTAAAATATATCTTATTAGTTTTCTAGTTATAGAACTATTCCTTATTGCACTATTTAGTAGTAACGGATCTACTTTATTTTTACGTATTATTTGAATCTGTTCTTATTCCTCTTTTTGTTTTTATTAATGGTAATTGAGGTGAAAAAACTCGAGTACGAGCAGCTTTTCTTCTATTTCTTTATACTCTACTATGTTCTCTATTTATACTACTATCTGTCCTAGTAATTATTTCATTAAATAATGTTGGTTCAACAAACTTTGTACTGATTAATATTTATACTATTGATATTAAGGATCAAAATTTATCACTTCAAGTACCAAGAAAAAATAAGTAAAAATAAACAATAGAAACCCAAAATATCAAAATAAATAAAAAATAAGTAAAACTACCTATACTTCCTATCCGACAATCGTTAAACTAATGGAAAATCTATAAATAAAATAATATGTGAAAAAGTTACCAAAAATAAACTTTAAAGTATTGTAAGATAAGATACCAAAATTTTATTCCATTGCCTCAAACTAAACTATCACCTCAACTCGAAGTAATACCTAATATTTTTTTTAAAAAATAAAGCTAAAAAATTTTATAAAAAGTTAAAAAAGATCACACAAAAGTGTAAAGGTATACCAAAAACTAAATAAAACTAAAATAAACCAAAGTATAAAATCTAAAAAAACATTTTACCGAAAAAAACATTAAATGTTTCTAAATTAAGGAACAAAACAAATAAAATAGATGGGTAAAACAAAGTTAAAATTTAAGAATAAAATTAAAATAATTGGGAATCTGTCAAATAAAAATAGATAAAAATTTATATAAATTAAACATACAATTAAAATTGCGCATCTCCTAAAATAAATTAGAGTAAATAAATTAATTAAATTGAAAGTATTTTTAGCATCTTATTAATGTAAAACTAATGTTATTAGAAGTATTATATTCGTAAGGAATGAAAGATTGTTTAAAATTAAACCCCTTTAGGTAGGAATGAAAGATTTTACTAAATAATAGTAAGTACCAATAGAGTGTAAAGAGAGTATGTTTGTTGTTTTATTATATTTTTTTATTTTTTCATTTTTTGTTTTGTTTGTGGTTTTGGTTTATTTATGTATATTATTCCACAATTTTATAATTTTTATTTACTAATTAAACTAAGAAAATACTATTATTAATCAAATATTTTATAATTAATTATATGAAAATACTTTTTAATTACTTGTTAATATAATTAACTTTAAGAAAATACTATTATAAATTTAGTTTTGGTTTAATTTTATGTGTAATCTATTTTACTAATTTTTATCAAAATGGTGATGATTTTAATTTTAACTTTAAAAAAAATAGCTCCTATAAGTTATTTATTGAATAATATTTATATTTAAATTTTAGATCTGGAAATACAGTAAATACTAGTAAAATAAAACAATATTATTTATAATTGAGTATACAAGATAAAGTTAGAGTATAATTATTAGATTATTTTTATTAAATTTATAGATAATAGAATAAATAAGAGTATAGTTAGGAAAATATTAGTAATCAACATTTGTCAAATGGAATAAAATTTTATATGAGTATATTACTTCTTGGGTTTATCTAAAGATATTCAAAGTATTTATTAATTAAAGGTTTTATCTCAATATACAAATATTATAATATTACATCTGACATATATATACATTGGTAGGATGGTTAAATAATACAAATTATAAGAATGCAATTATTAAAAATTTAATTAAAAGATTTTGATTCAAAGTATAAGTACTCTTTATTTATATTTGTGATCTTAAGTTGGTAATAATAATTTAAAACCAATAAAATTGATAACTAAAAATATTTTAAAAGATTAAATTAAATTAAACTAATTAAAAACTTTAAGTAAAACAGAGAAAGAATTAACTAAAACCAAATTAGTTAAAAATCTTTAATACAAGAAACTCTATCAAAAGATCCTATTTGTAGTAACCATATTTATTCGCCTTTAGTAAAAGGTATTGTTCTATATATTGAAAATAATACATTTCATTTTATGGTAAAAACTTCTGTATTAAATATACAAAACCTAATGTAAAATACAACTATATAAATCTACTCTCAATGATTTGGTTAAGAACATTAATGAAATATTTAGCATAAAAGTTATGGTTAAATAATTGGTATATTTTTTATTAAATGTTAAACCTTGGTTGTTAAAAATGAGTCCGTAAAAAGCTTATACTGATTTAAAAGAAATAAAAAAAAAAAAGATTTAATAATGTAATAAATGGAATTTTAGAATAATTAAATTTAGTAATAAACACTGGTTATTTAAATACTCATGATTGCTCGATTTTTTCTATATTTAAAAATTTTATTAAACATTTAACAAAATAAGAATCTTATTTCAAAGAAAAATTAAGTCATGAATCATATAAATGGATGTTTAATTTAATATTGTTATCAATTTACAAAACTTTATTTTTAACTTCATTTGGAAAATATTTGGAATATCAATTAAACTAAAAATAATTTATTTATAGAATCGTTCCATGATTTAAAAAATCTTAAGAAAATAGTTTATACTAAATTAAAACCAAGTATTAAAAAATCTTTACAAAATGTATTACCTTGATGTAAAATTACAAACTGGTTATGATTCGGAATATGTTAATGAAAGTGTAAAGATAAATAAATTTTAATTAGCACAAGTATTACAAATTATTTTAAACTTCCATTGAATAATCCATATAATTTTGACTAAATCCTTTGACAGATGATGTAAAAACATCAAATTTATTAAAAATAAGTTATTAGAAAAGTTAATAATTTTTATTTTTATTCTATTATAATACTTTCTTTTTTGTTTTTTTTGCTGATGAAAATGACGAAAATTGAGATAAATTTTACCAAAAGATAAATCATTACAATGTTACAAGATTCTTAAACTTTAATTATTAAATTCTAGGTAGGTATTAAAAAGCATAGTTAAGTTATTAGATGATAAAGGCTATAGTTTAATATAAATGTTACAAAATTCTATTTTATTATCAAGAGATGAAATTTTAAAATAATAATGGATAAAATTAAAAAGATATTAGATTTTTTTACATTGGTGAATTTTCTAAAATAAAACTTGAAATAAAATGAGTATGAAGAAAAATTTGTTAAAATAATAAAAGCTTTATCTAGAAATTGTATAACTTTTGTTTTTAAAAAGAATGAGAGTTAGTGTTAGTATATAATAATATATTACTAGGTTATAACACCTTAGCTAATTTAACTCTTTTAAATGATTTTAATTATTTCAAAATAACTATATTTATAGTTAATAAAGGCATAATAACATTATGAAAAGGTTTTAGATATTTCTTCATTTATACTCCTTTTATCTTTTTGATACTATCTCTTCTTATTTAAAATTAATAAAATGATAATAAAAATATACAAAACTTATGTAAACTAGAAAATTTTTAATAATTTAAACTATTTTATTCGATAAATATGTAAAAACAAGATTTTGGATGAATCCTCATTTTTTATAAATTAAAGAGATTCAATAAACCCCTTATCTTAACAAATTTAATCACCTTGTGTAACAATAGTAATTTAAACAAAACAACTATGAATTAATATAAAAATCTTTATTTATTTAAAATATGATGTGCAATTGAGATCCACTATGTCATTTTTAGTTTTATCTAAAAAAAGTTACAGAATCTTTATCAAGTTAAAATAATATTAAATTTAATTAAATTTTAAAGTTGTTTCCCCAAATAGAAAAAGGTAAAACGATTAGCTGTTCTAGTAACAAGAAATTATATTAAATATTGTAACACTTTAAAACTCAACACTTAAAGTTAAATTGAAACAAAAGCCAACAGTTTTTACTCATTTTGTTACTATTTTTATTTTAGTGTCAAATTTAATAAATATCAATAAAATTGATAGTGTGTAATATATCAAAAATATCAAAATATCAAAATATATGATGCTGGTGTAGTGTTAAATAAAACTATGAATAAATGAAGTAAAAATAACTTAAATATGAAAATATCTTTTTGTAATAATATTAGTTTGATTTTATTGAGTAGTTAATCAATTGATGATTTATACAGCTTTGTATACAAACTTAAATCCTTACAATCTTAATGAATTTAAATATAATTGTTAATAAATTTGGGATAAAATAGAGAAAAACTTAAGGTTAATAATCTTTATATCATCGAAAGTTACAAATATTAAAATGTAAATAAATCTATAAATGTTTAAATACCTTATTAATTAACATAGATTTTTAATCTTTAATAAATAAAGATAGTAATACCAATATAAAGGTTATAATGATATTTCAAAGGTCACATTAAAGTAAAATTCACTATAATTTAATCATAAGCTAAACACCAAGTAAAATGTAAACAACTAAAATTAATAATATAATAATAATATAAAATAATTAACTGGGTACACTTATAATACAATTACTTTTAATTGCAATACAAATTCTATAAAAATTATAAAAAATCCCACAATATATTAAATATATAACAGTATTTCATTTTATCAAAGAAAGTTTACTTCTTTTTCTAAAAATTGTCCAAAATGGTTTAAAATTTAAACAAATCGTTGAATAGAATTATGTAAAACCAAAAATTACAATAACTAAAAATAAAACATAAAGTTTAATAAAATAACCTTGTATAAGTTACACATAAATAAAATACGATTATATTCCAAATTAGTATAAAGTGTGGGAAACTTAATCATATATAAATTATACTATCGTATAAAAGTAATAACAGAATAAAAAAGTTAATTTTTAAAATAAATTAAGTTAGATTTTGCGAATCTTTTTAAATAAAATTAAATAAAACATTTAAATAATGGAAATAAACCAATAAATTTTCAATAATTAATACTGTCTTTCTCCGTCATACAAAGTAGCCCTTTTAATAAAAATTATTTTTAATTTAGAAAAGTATTCAACTTAAAATATTAAATTAGTTAAAAAAAGTATTTATATAAAATTGTAGATAAAAAATAAAAAAAAAGATTATAAATAGATTAAATTTCGCGTCTTAAGATTAAAAAGATTATAAGTTGATAAAATTCTGCGTATTAAAAAAGATTACAAGTATTCATTAATCTATTAGAAAATAATAAGAAAGGTTGTTAGTATAACATATTTTGTATAAAAAAAGATTATAATTATATAAATTTAAAAAAAAAATAAGTAAAAAAAGCTTACAAGTAGATCATATACATCTAATAAAATATTGTATAATAGGTTATCAATAGCTGTATTTCTTTGCATATAAATTAATAAAAAAGTTTACAAGTATTTAAAATTATGATTAAAAATAATAATTGCGCAATTCTCTGCCTAAAAATAATCTATTGTCCTATATATAAATTTTAAAAATAATATGGCCTGCGCCCCTCTATAAAGAATAGTTCTTGCGCGCATCTCATTCTAAAATAAATAATATATAAATATATATAGTAAAAAGGTACCCTCGCTTTCCTATAACACCCACTAATAATTAACTTGATAATAAATTATTAAATAATGAAATAATTTAAAAAGTAGCACGCTGCGCATCCTTTAAACAAAGACTAATTTGTATATTGATAATAATTTTTTAAATAAAACAAGGCTCCGCATCCTTTATTACCAACTAATTTTAATTTGATATAAAATATTAAACAAAGTTTATTACTACCCAATTCCCTACCAATTTATGTAGTTAATAATTAAAATAAAATTTAAAGGTTTTAGTTGAGTTCAATGCCTTACCAAGCTTTATATAATTATTAATTAATTTAAATGTTTAATTGACCAGATTCACTACCAAATTTTAATCATTTAATATTTAGATAATTTAATATAAAAACTTTCCTTAGAATTCAATGCTCTTACAAGTTTTATGTAATTATTAATGTAATTTAAAGTTTACCAAGTATTTCTTACCATTTTTATCTAGTTAATTTTGAATAAAAAAGTTTTAATAGAATTCTTTTTTTAAAAATCGGAATATCGAGCAAATAATCGAGTGTTTTCCGTTCGATTGTCTCTTTCGCCGTGTTTATCGTGTAGGATATATAAACATTCATATCTTTATTATAAATATAAATATAAATATAGTAACCTTGGAATTCTATTCCGCTGCTTGGTTTTTTTGTTCCTTATTTCTTTATCTATAAAGATGTTATGGTATTCTTACAGTTATGCTGAATTCTTTTTTATAGGGTAATTGATCTAGTCTATGTCCTTTGCTATACATATCATGTTATAAAAGATATCTCAGTTTTTGGGTTATTGCTTTAATTATATTTCTTATTTATTATTATTCCATTTTTTAATAATAATGATTAACATATCAATATTAATTCTAAATCTAGTAATATTAAAATATTTAATATATTTTTTGTTAAGTTTTGATTTTCAGTATTATCTTTAAGACTATATTTATATATAACAATTGTATCAAAGGAATTATAAATTTGACTCATCTCAGTTAAGATGTAAGGTAAATAAACACCCTTATTGCTTGAATGGTTAGGTTGTACTAACATAGGTAATTGAGTAACATTAATACATGAAACATTTCAATTTTTTAAATATTTTTCATTAACCTCAATGTTCACAGTTCTAGCATCATAAGCTATACTTTCTACATTTTTGTTTTTTCAAAACATTAGTTTTATCTAGAATTAATCTTAAAATAGTATTACCAATGTAAAAAGAAGAATTTGATCAGAATCAATATAACACCCGCTTTGCTGCTTAATGATTCCTTTAAACTTATCAATAGAGATAATAATCCAGATAAAATACATAGTTACAATGATTGATGAATAATTTACCTAATTTAAATATTATTTGAGTTCTATTAATTTTCATATTAGATTCCGAGTTAATTATAATATCAATAATATTTTTAAATGAAATACTAATAATCTTATTATTCCCAATAATTAAATTATACTTAATTTAGCATAATTATTATATAATTAATATATTCTAATATTATGATTAATACCATTATTTAAACTTTGTATATATCGTGTAAGATTACACTTCTAACGTCTAAACTACTATACATTTCAATTTTGAACACTTAATATCGTAATTTAAACATTACTTTTCTATAGTCATTTGTTTATCTATTTAATCTATAGTATTATTACTTAATACATCATTAACAGAATTATCAAGTGGCTCATTTTTCTTAATTTTAGTTAATTTATTTAACTGAGTATTATTAATTATCATTGACTTACCTTTATCAAGTTTTTTAAAAAAGATTCCAGATTTTGTATTTTCTTTAGAGAATATTATTTATTGATTCTCAAATTCATTCTCAAGATAACTTCTAAAATTCATAACAATTTTAATAGAATTAGCTTTATAATCTAAAGTAGATTATCTCTATTAATTTTATTTAAAGTGATTTTTAATATGATGATCATTTAAAGTATTAAATAGTAAATTTAAATTATTTAATTTAGGAAAAAATCATTATTACAAAGATTGATTCGATTATTTTGATTATAATTATAATCTTGACTAGATATTGTTGATGAAAAATAACTTTTATATTTTTAACTATTCATAGCCTTTTCTCTTCTTTTTTCTTCATGAAACAAATTAGTAATTTCCCTGTACGTAACCCCTTTTCTCTTTAACCCTTGCGATTATACGAGGGCTCAGTTAACGTTTACTAACGTCGCCTCATCTTGTAAGATATAAAAATTTTATTTTAATTCATTTTCTTTGTCTAAACTAGATATTATAGATTATCAATATTTACACTATTTTTGATTATTTTTTATTTAATTTATTAATTAAGAGATAAAATTTATTAAGAGATAAAGACTAGCATTTTTATTTATTTTCCTTAGTTTGAGCGATTAATTATTCTAGCTATAATTGATTAGGGATATACATTATGGTAATGTATGAGTGATTGTTTTGTGGAGGAGGTACTATTTTTTAATAAAAGAGGTACAGTAATGATTTTTACATCTATTTTAATTTTAATAGTGGCTAAGGCCCTACCTTTAATAAAAAAAAATTTATCTTCAGTTTATTTTACAAGAATATCAACTATAATATTAATATATGCCGGAGTATTATCTTTAAATACTTTATATATTCAGTCAATTGGATCAGGCATAGGTATCTATAGTGGTTTATTCCAAATAACACAATTATCCATATTAATGGAATCTTTTGTATTATTTATAGGTTCATTTATATTAATTGCATGGCCTATCCAAAAAAATATAACTTCTAATTTTACAGATAGATTATCCGGAGCAATAAATTTAATCACAGCTTCAAATAATCATAACTCTAAATCAGAAGATTATTCTTTAATTGTATTATTTAGTACTTTAGGATCTTGTTTATTAATATCTTGTTTCGATTTAGTATCTTTATATATTTGTTTAGAATTACAATCCTTTGGAGTTTATGTTTTATCTACTTTATATAAAGAATCTGAAACTTCAACTAAAGCAGGTTTAAAATACTTCTTATTAGGCGCTTTATCCTCATGCATTATATTATTAGGATGTGGATTAATTTATTCATATACAGGATTAACTAATTTTGAATCAATTTATTCTATAATATCTACATATAACTCTATATCTTGCTTTAACAATTATGGTATAGAATTAACTGATAATGCATCAGCAGCTATTCAAGGATTAACCTTAGGATTAGTATTAATTTTTATTGGATTCTTGTTTAAAATAGCAGCAGCACCTTTACATAATTGGAGTCCTGATGTTTATTCTGAAGTACCAACAATGGTGACAACCTGATTAACAATAATACCTAAAATAGCTATATTAATATTATTATTAGAATTACAATTCTATGGATTTAATTTAATTAATATTTCTGAATCTATCTCCCTATTGACTAACTCAGAAAATACAATAACTAATTCAACCTCAACTATATTTAATTTTAACTATTTAAATAGTTTAAGTGAAGTAGTGAAAAATTTACTATTGATATCTTCATTCTTATCTTTATTATTGGGTAGTATAGTAGGTTTAGCTCAAACTAGAATAAAAAGATTATTAGCTTACAGTACGATTAACCATATAGGATTTATTTTATTAGCTTTAGCTATTAATAGTGAATCATCTATTGATTCTTTCATTTTCTATATAATTCAATATACTATAACTAATTTAAATATTTTCTTAATTATTTTAGCTTTAAGTTATATTACTGCTTCAACCCCTTCAAGTATTATTAATAATAAAGGAATAAGAGATATTAAATATATCACAGAACTAAAAGGACAGATTTATTCTAATCCTATATTAAGTTTAAGTTTAGCAATATGCTTATTTTCTATGGCAGGTTTACCACCATTAATAGGTTTCTTTTCTAAACAATTTGTTTTATATTCAGCAATACAAAATGGATATTACTTTATATCAATAATAGGTATATTAGTTAGTGTAATAAGTGCTTCATATTATTTAAAAATAGTAAAAGTTATTGCTGATGAAAGTAATATAAATTTATTACAAGAAAATAATCAAAAAGATTTTACTAATTATAATTTTGAAGATAGAAACAATTCTGTGTACTTAAGTAATGTACATAGTTATTTAATATCTGTGTTAACTTTAGTAATCTTATTATTTATTTTAAAACCTTCTTTAATCTTAAATAGTACACAATTACTATCTTTAAATTTATTTAATTGGTAATGAATAACTTATTATTTTTATTTATTTTTGTTCCTATTTTAGCTTTTGCTTTACTAGGTTTAAATATTTTATTAGCGGTTCATCAGCCGGACGTAGCGAAAGTATCAGCTTATGAATGTGGTATGAACCCTTTCCTAGGCCAAACAAGAAATACTTTCCAAATTCACTTCTTTATCGTTGCTCTTCTATTCTTAATTTTCGACCTTGAAATACTTCTATTATTTCCTATAGCTGTAACCTTATATCAAGTAGCTACTTTCGGATTCTCAATTGCAATAATTTTCTTTATTGTTTTAACAATAGGATTCGTATTAGAAATAGGATCAGGAGCAATTTCACTTAATAATTTAGAACTTTTAAATCAAAAGAATGAAAAATCTAAATAAAACCCCCTCCCCTATAAAAATAATTTTTACAATTTTATTTTGTTTTACTATATTCAAACTATTAGGATATCAATTAAATGATATATTTAATACCGAACTAACATTAGTCTATTTTAAACCTATATTTATATAGTTATTTTTATATATATTATATATATATTAATTCATTTATTATTATTACACATATTCTATACAAATAGTAAGATCAAAATACCTCAAATTTTACCTGATTTTGTAATTAAATGGTTACAAGAATTTAAAACTGTAAGTAAAACTAAGGTTGGGTTTGAAGCATTTAAAGAAGATTATTATATACAATTATATCTGTACCTTTTTATATTGATTTATTTTGCATTTATAATGAATATTTAACAATAAATTTCAATAAATTATTGAATAAGATTCTAATTTAAATAACAATCCCTAGGATTGAATGTCAATCTAGCAATAGGTGTTTGTAATTAGTTAATCAATAGTAAAAATTATTAGCTCTATTTGTTAAATATATTAGTATACAATATTGTTTAATTTATCAATTTACATGCGAAATTATTAATCTGATTATAATTCAATGGTACGGCAAAATAATAAAAGAACTCGATTAAATTTTTAAGCTTCAATCAACATGAATATTAGTTTCACATGCATATACCCTACAAAAGAGTATGAATAATATGCTTAAACCCCCCCTATCGAGTATAGTTAAATAGTATAAAAATTTTCCAGTTGATATTGTCAGTTCGAGCCTGGCTACAAAGTTAAGGTTTTAAATTGATTTCATAAAAAATACCACTTAAACAATAATATAAATAAGTTAAACATCAATATAAGTTCATATATATAAAATATGATTAATAAACCGTGTTAATGCTTATAATAATATAAAAGGCCGAATTTAATAAGATGTTAAAAAAACAACAAACAAACAAAAAATGTAGAAAATGTTATTAAAATACTCGCACCATATAATAAAATATAGTGTAAAAGAATAGTAAAATAGAATGGATTTTTAACCTTATACTTGAATCAATTATATAGCTTTATATCATTTAATTTTTATAAGTATTACTTACCAGCTTTTAACATCAATTTAGGGTTTAATAATATAGGTATTTTTATTGGATATTAATCTTTACTTGTTTTATCCATTTATTTTTAAATTTTTACTAATTAGTTAATCAGGTTTTGGAGCATTTTTCTTATTTTTAATAATTTTATTTTATTCTGATAAATTATAGTTTAATGCAACAATAATCCGTATTTTACTTAATTTGTTACATTAAAAAACTTTAAGCTAAATAAGGTAAAATTTTATAAAAAATATGAGAGTTTATTATTTCTTTTCATAATTGAGACTTTTGTATTGAGTTATTTTAAGATATATATAATATATTTAAGGAGCAATAAATTGTTGGCCTTTTCTGTTTCTACTACTTCTTTGATAATATTTTTGTTTGCTTCATTTTGTATTTTTTTTTAATTTTTCACTCATCGTCAAGATTTTTTTCGATCAATATACGATCTTTTGCATATTTTGGGTTTTATATTTTCTTACTTTGATTTTGAGTTGAGACGATTTACGTTATTTAGTTTAAATATTATACTTAATATTTTTTTATTGTTGGATTTGTTTTTTTCCTTAGTTATTTTTCATTAGGGCATTGGCCTTTTGTTTAATTTAGGGGTCATAATGCTTAAATTTTTTATTATTTTATTCAAATTATTTTTACTATGGGTGTTGTAATTTAAAGTTTTATTTGTTGAACTGATATACCCTTTTTGTATTTATTTTGGTTTTGTTTAATTTATTTTAGTTTTTATTTTAAGTTTTCTGGCTTGTTTTTAAACTTAAACTTAAACATTAAGAACCTTTTATTGTTTATTTTAAACTTTTTAAATTTATATATGTGAAACCTTTTATACTAAATTTATATTAAATATTTGTAACCTTTTATTTTTGATTATAGTATTTTACATATTTAGAATCTTTTTTAAATTTTTACTATAAAGTATATTACATATTGAGAATCTTTAATAACTTAATTTAAGTTAGATTATATTACATACTTGTAAACTTATTATTTTTTAAAATTATTATAATAACTACTTAAAATCTTTTTTTACAAATTATTTTTAATTAAATACTTGTAAACTTTATTTTAAAAATCTAAATGTTATAATTATAATCTTTTTTTATTTATTTTTAATATTAATAATTTAATTTGTATTCTTTATACACGGATTTTTTTAGATTTAAAGTTTAAGAGTAAGAGTTTTAGTAAATGAGATATAACTATTTTTAGTTCAATTTAAGTAGGATTTAAACTTTTATATTTGTTTGTTACAGTAGAAATAAATTTTATTACTTGAATTTAATGAAAAAGGGACTGATTTTAAACTAACCTATGCAATTTTGTCATTGTGCTAGATCATATATTTAATCCAATTAAAGATTTTTAGAGCCATCAATAAAGGTGAATTTTATATAGTTTTACATTTATTCATATACTACTTTTTAGTGTCACGATTTAACATATTTATTGAGATGAGTAGATTTTACTTTTTAAGTGATTTTGTGCCTCACTTTTATTGATTGCATTGCTTTTTACTTTATATTTAGTTTTATCTTTCATTTTGCGTTAAATTTTTATATGGATTTTAAAATAAATTTATTGGTTATTTATTCATTAATTGAGTTTTTAATTATTTAATTTTGGTTACTTTTTAATTTTCAAGTTAGATTTAATTTTAATTATTTTATGCTATCTTAACCATACCTAGTATTTTATTTGTATTATTTTATTATTTTGGTTATTTAATAATTTGTTCTAGGTTCTATTTAAGATAATTATTAGTATTTTGATAGATAATAATAATATTTTATTTATAATTTTGTTTTCCATTTTAAGGTATTTTATACTTTATTATTACTTTTCTAGCTTGTTATTATTTTTAAATTTGTTCTTAGATTATTTATAATAAGATTAAATTAATTTAGTCTGATTTTTATAACTTTAGTTTCAATCATTTTCTTAAAACTTTTAATGTTTAATGTAACTTTAGACAACTTTTAATATCCCCCGAGTTACGTTTTTTACTTTATTTTATATAATTTATACATTTTCTTTGTAACTTTATAACATTTGTTTAGTACCTTTATTTCATAGTATAATGTTTAATATTTATACCTTATTTAGTATGAAATTTTATTGTTGCTGCTTATACTTTTTAATTATATTAGGATACTTTACTTGACCATTTAAATAATTTATAATAATTATAGTTGAGACTTTACACAATTTTAATTAAGTTATTTTTATAGTAATGAATTTAGCTTAAATATTTGTAGCTTGACTACACATGAAATCAGAGTTAATATTAATAAAGTTGATTTTTATAATATTTTGTTCGAATAGCTTTTATTTATATAGTTTATTAATTTGGTATTTACATTGCTGTTGAAAATATGCATTCTTTCTACTTAATATTTAAATAGTCAATATTTAATGTTAAAAAATAATAATTGAATTGATATTACATTTTAAAAGAAATGATGATTATATTGAATGTAAATTTACTAATGATTTTTATAAAAGGTTGTTTAATTTTAAATAATTATAGAGAGTTAGTAGATTCTGAAAATCTTTTCAAAATGAAATAGACTATAATGATAACTTACATAATGAATTTTACTATAAATTGAATAAGTTGATAAAGACTGTTTAGTATAAATTGGGTTAAAATTTTAGTTAATCTCTACATAAGAAAGATCCTGTATAACAATAATACAAATTTAGAGACTGGTTTTGAATATGTAATTGATAATACTTTAAGTTAATCTTTTAACTTTTCTTCTAGAGAATCTAAATCAATATAAACACAAGATTTAATTAACGAATAACTGCAATTAAACAAAATATACACTAAATATTTAACATACTTTAACAATCAATAAAAAAAGATTTTGAATTTTCTTAATTATTCAACCCTTTGTAAGATAGCACAACTAAGATTTTTTGCATTTATTTTACTTTTTACGTTATCGCACAATTTTTAAAAAAGTTATCCTCAATACACTTCATAAATTTATTATAAGGTAAATTGGAATCAATAATAGAAAATAATTAAAAATCAAAGTATTAAAATAATTAATTAATATTAATAAAACTTATAAATTAAAAACCTAAACTAAAAATAAACAAAATCATTAATTACCGCGATACCTATAATCCTTTTTCACTCCTTCGCTACAGCTAATATAAAAAAAGAAAATTAAACTTAAAAAAAAACGAAGCAATCTATTGCAGATATACCGAGTATAGCAAAAACTAAAGCAAAGAGGAAACTAAGAACTGTTAATGGTTAGTGAATGGTTAGTATTTACGAAAGGACTCCGTGTTTTTGGTCAAAATTTTATTCTTTAGTTTGCTTTCATTCCATGTAATCTAGAAGTTGCTAGCGCCTAATTGTACATATAACATAAGAAGAACCACCGCTTATTGGGGCTTCCGTCCTACCATAATAAATCTTTAGCAAGAAGCTAAACCGGAAATCACACAATCTCAATTACGTGAAAGCCGAAACAATCTGAAATAGAAAAGAGGTCCTCTCCGAATACTACTCTTATAATCTTATTAAGCGTATCTCAATAGAAGGGGCAAATACCCCTATATTTACTACCCTAACGAGGAAGAAATCCGGTCTACAGTAAGGTGACTCCTTACGACAATGGTAAATAAGGCTAAACGGCAATAGGAAAATCCGGTGCCAACGACAGCCAACTAAACACGAATAAGAGTACCTCGGTAAAGTTCTTATCAAGAATAATAAACCGACTACTTTACGTAAGTACATAAAACAAAAACAGATGAAACTAAAATTGGTAAAATACTCATAGCTGCAAGGGTATAAAAAATCTTTAACAAGCTTGGTGAAGTCTACCTTCTTACTAAACTCAGCTTAAGCCGGTGGTAATAGTCTATATATTGTAAAACTCCGGGAGTATTATAAAGCTATAAATAATTCCTCTAGACATAGTAACAAGTCTCTCAGATAGATAAAAAAAAAAGCAACGAGCAGACGGCAATGGCAGGTATAATCCAAAACATAGGTGTAAAGATTCTTCCAGATCTACCCATTAAGGTGTGTTATAATCGCCATGAAATTGGAGTTAGTAGGTAGGGTATAAGGAACCCAATGTAGTAAACCTAACTTAAAGTTATAGTATCGGCTTTTTAAATCTTTTTCCTTAAAAATAGCAATCTAACGCTTTAAAAAAAATACAAAATTGTACACTATCTAATTCAAAAACTAACTTCATTTAACAAGGATAAGGGATATGCCTTATAAAAGTAAGATATTTTATAACTCTGGTACAATATCTATATTCTTAATATTACTGACACGATAAAGATACGAACATGTATAGTGATGTGGACTTCTCAATACGACACTAAACCGCATGGTCTTGGTTTTTTAAATTTATTATTTACGTGAAGAAATAGTCCCCTTTGAAACAGTCCCTAGCAAGAAAATTTAAGATTCTAGAGTTAACCTAAAAAGCGATAGTTTTCGAGTATGAATGTTACATTAAGTGTTTCCCGGTTGGCATAGTTAGATACCTTTATCAGAATACGAGGAATGATCTGAAGCTATTTAAAACTAGACCTAAGTAAATATTTGTACAATTCTACGGAATACTCTATAGCAATAGCCCATTAGACAAGCGAGATATACTAATCTTCGTTGCCTGCACAGGGATAAAAGCCAACTGCTCGAAAAGTAACTGGATCAAAATAAACGGAGAATGGGAAAGAAAATAAAATATTCAGTAATCGACTTTCGAGCCTACTCTATAAATCCTGATTTATAACGACGTCCTCAAACCCAAAATGAAAAATAATTCAACGCGACAAGAAATTTAAACCCCTAACAATTAAGAAAACCTTATTAGCTGAACTCTATGACCGAACAGGTGAAATACCTGAAGAAGGATATATAGAAGAAGGTGTACCTTTTAGCTAGTGGTTTCCCTGCCAAGATCATGTTTACTAATGTCCCGCCTATATAATGGATCCAACGACGATGAAGCCATAGAACATAACTTTATACTAATGTAGAACCCCTAAGTTGGTACGACATAAAATTAACTAAATAACTGAATCAGAAGCAAACCGGCAAACAATACCTCATATACGAAGAGGACGCTACAAATACGAAATTCACAATTTTCAATATATCAAACTATGCGACTCACTTGCTAATTTACCTCATCTAATCAGTTCGTATACAAATCACCGGCTTCTTTAGAAAGAGTTCCTTAGATAATAAATATCTTCCTTACAAATATGGACTTTTTCCTTATACTTTACCGTAATGTTATGAAAGAGCTACTTAGGTAAACAACATTATAAAAAGCGACTAATAAACCCGAAATAATTCGACTCCAATGAATAATATACCCTTTAAATATTATGAATGTCATATGGCTGAGAGTTTTTAATTTATTAGACGATATGAATAGGGTACTATATAAATTATAATAATTAATATTATGATGATTATTAGATAGAATGATTTATTTGAGGTATATTGCATAAAGGGAATTAGAGATCAGTGAAGGTTAAAATCTATTAGAAAAACAGAGTTTATTTTTTACACACATACAAAATTATTATTAGTTGTTTATTGTTAGTTTATTATTTTAAATTATATTTATTATTAAAATTGAACATTAGGTTAATATAAATAACTTTATTAAGAAAGATGATATTATTTGGTATTTTATGATATTGTTATTAAACCCCACCCCTTTAGAAAAGAAAGAAAGCTTCAAAGAATACCAGAGATTCTAAAAGTGTATTAAATAAATTAATATGTTAGACACTATCATTAACAGAAATTTTTAAAAAAAGTATTTAAATTTTAGCTCTTTGGC
>Ga0153926_100076_pt1 | contig 20598 bp, 14 predicted proteins | sample TSNJ010MetaG_FD_104716 | JGI IMG/M metagenome (GOLD analysis project Ga0153926, IMG submission 104716) | Attine ant fungus gardens microbial communities from New Jersey, USA - TSNJ010 MetaG | ecosystem: Host-associated > Fungi > Mycelium > Unclassified | place: USA: New Jersey, Wharton State...
CTGCGGCAGCTACTATGATGGAAACAGCCTCACTGATTTGAGGATCCAGTTGGGATGCATGGTTAGCAGGAGTGAAGGGCTCATCGAGGGAAGGAAATTTGAGTTGTAACCGGGTGCACGATTGGTCAATCTTATCCACTCCATCAGATATGATTTTGGATAGAGTGCGAAGAAGGGAAATGGTGTCAGAAGTATTCATTATTGAATCAGGGGAGACTTTGTGTTCAAGCTGCTGATATACATTCTATCACGGATTCGGCTGTACATATGTCCAAAACAAATACCGATCGGGAACAAATAGCGAGTGAGTGATTTCCAAAAATGTCTCGTGATGAACCAAATCCCTGGTACGATCATTTTTCGTGGAACACCAGCTTCTAAATCAGTGCGCTGGCCACAATGTGTGCTCAGGAACAATGATTATCAGACCAAAAACAACTTGTCCAAGGGCCGGGATCAAAAGATGAGGAGCATCTAACCCAAGTCACACAGTACATAATTCACGAGAGGAGAGGGTGCAGTAGAGTTTTTGGAAGAAGAGTGTAAGATACACTTTTAATTTTTGATAGGCTCGAAGAATCATAAAATAGAGCTACAAATAATTACCTTAATATACATGTTTTACAGTAATGGAGTACACGTTCCAGTACTCCTATAAGTTTTGTCTCCAGATGATGACTAAGCTCCCTAGACATCTCAATGTCATCTTTCATCACTTCCACTCAGTGAGATTTCTAGGTACAACCCCAAGCTACTCATAAAAATTGACAAAAGACTCCTTTGGGAGTGCTTTCCTGTGTTAGTATGAGGTCATGAAGACTTAGGCTCAACCGAGGTAGTTGTTCAGGAAGAACTCAATAGAGTTCTCTGTTGGATTGCTCTAGCTACTTATACAAATGTCTGTTGGTCTGTGCACCTGTCTTCCACCATCACATGACCCTTACTAATAACTATATCTTACATAATCTTTCCCACACTATTTATATCTTTCCTGCATTATATTTCTGGATATTTCCCATCAGATTAATGAATGTATAGGAAATAGTTTCTTCTTTAGGAACTGTCTCATAACATCCTGCCAGCATTTGTTTAGTAGACACAAAAACAAGGTTGATTTCATTTTGTTCAATGTGGCCTCAGATAAAATAATGTCAAACATCAATGTGTTTTTCTTGTGAGTGAAAAACTGGGTTGCTGGCTAGGGCTATACAGCCCTGATTATCTACATGGATGACTGTTGCCATAGTTTATGGAAAGTCAAGTTTGCTTAGTAATATGTAAAGCCAGATAGCCTCTTTTGTTACATTACCTGATACAACTTATTCTGCTTCAACTGTTGATGTAGCAACTGCAGACTGTGTAAAGATGTAGCTGTAATAACTGTCATGGTTGTGACCCCAATTGGTTAGCATACCTAAGAGTTGGTCACATCATGTTCCTACCTGTACTTTGTGATTATTTGATCCCAAGACCATCTAACAAATATTTAAGTAGATAGATCCACAGTAGCACTCTAGTTTGTTTTTATTTGGCAAATTTGGAATCAATCTATCTAACTCTTCACCTGGTAGAAGACCTGGTTTTTATCAACAATGGCAGCAAGTATTAGGAGTTGTGTCATGACTTGGCAAAACAGCTAAGTCATTATTTATATTTCTTTTCTTTTCTTTTTCTTTTCTCTTCTTATTTGGACTTACTACACAAGGAAAGAGTGTGGGAAAGTGTCACAGGACAATGTCACATGTCACAGTCATATATCAAGATATCACAGTCATATATCAAGATGTCACAGGTTATGTCACATAATAAATATGGGAAAGTAGTATACAGACCATGTAGTAGTTGTATAAGTAGTGTACAGAAACTAATGGAAACTCTATCAAGTTCTCCTTGTCAACTTGGACTAGGAGTGGTTCTAAGGCATCTTAGTCTAAGTTCTTACAAGTTGGCTCCAAAGAAGAAAAATATCTTTTGTGCATTCATCAACTTGATAGATCTTCAGAAATATAACATAGGGAAGATATAAATAACATGGAACAATATTATGTAAGAACTATATAGTTATTAGTAATAGTCTTGTGGCTATGGGAAGTAGGCACATAGACTATGGGATATTTGTATAAGTAGTAGTAGAAATCCAATGGGAAACTCTATTAAGTTCTTTTCTTTCAATTGTCACTGGTTAGGGTTAGAGCTTCAGTCCTAAGTCTGTACCTTAACATTAGAACTCAATACCCTAGGCAATCCCTTACCTTGAGGCCTTGCCAATACTTACTCTCATCATTATCCTTGCTAGTGAGTACAGCACTCACAAGCTTTTTGAAAGCTGGGTCCCAGGTGTAAAGAGAACTTTGCAGTCAGTTAGGGACTACAGATGGAGAACTTGGACAATACCAGTATCCTTGCTTTGAGACCTGACCTCACTCTTTAGTGTTGTTAAATACTTCTCTTTCACTATCTGCTCTATGCTACAGGTGTATTGTCATCTGTTTATACAGAGGAACAATAGTAAAACTCTTAAAGTCCCATCCAGAGTAGAGGTTCCCTTCTTAGGGATGATAGTCATTTCACCCTTGGTAGTTAGAAGTAGACACCATAGCTATTCTATCCTCATCCAACTAAGAGATCTATATGTCCTCAGAGGAAGAGGAAGTATCATTATCATCACCATCACCATCACTACTACCATGTCTCACCAACAACAATAACAGCAACCTGAGGAGTCACATACTCCTATCCTACCCCCATCATCCTGAGAAGAACAACTTCTTACTTTGATCACCAGCCTGCAACAGTAGGTAAACACTATGTTACAATAGCAGGAAGGAAGCTGAGTGAAAATAGCCAAGCTTCCTATATATAGAAGGAAGATAGAGAAAGTGAGCACATTTGTCAATGCAGCTCACTTATATTTGAGCATGAAAATAACAGAGGAGATAGAGGTAACAAAGATGGCCTGAGTACTGTCTTATATACAGGGAGGAGTAATAGAAGCATAGAAGGATAACTTGTTGAATGAGTTATCAAAAGGAGAGTCAGTGTAAGGGGATTGCACTAAACTTTACTCCTGAACTGCTAGTAGCAATCCACTAGAGTAATCCTACACTAATTAAATACTATTACCTAACATTTAATTAGTTTAGTTAGCTCTCTCACTCCCTATCCTGACTGCTAGAATGTTCCAAGATGACTAGACTTATATATATAGTATAAAGTACCCCTCTAGGAGCCTCATCCTATTCTCTGAGGTTTCTTCTGGAGGTGAGTTGTAATATACTCTAGAGTCTAATTATATACTGAGGTTTCTCCTGGAGTCACTCTACTCTGGTCACCCTTATAGAAGAATAGAATCTTCTAACAGAGCCTTGAGCAGTCACAATGGACAGCCACCCTCTAGTAGTCCTCCTTTGCTTATCTTGACCCTCTATATACTCTGCTCCTGAAAGATGTTGGCACCCTCAGAGATACTCCATAGCATAGCTGACACTCTGGGCTACCTCCAGCACCATCTACAGGAGCTCACAGAAAGACAGAATAACTCTAAAAACACCATCAATGCTACCCTCACTATTTTAACCACTCAGCTACAACAGCTTACACAGCTCATTGCAACCCCCCTGCTCTAGCAACAAATACTCTCCCCTTGGTACCCTAGCCCTCTCTGGTGCCAATCCACTCTCAGTCTTGGGTCTGCCCAAAACTCCTCTCCTCCCCAACTTTGACAGAGAATATAGTATAAGGATGACTAGAGCAGAGCAACTCCAGGAGAAATCTCAGTATATAAATAGACTCTAGGATGCATTTACAACTCACCTCCAGGAGAAACCTCAGAGAATAGGATGAGGCTTCTTGAGGGTAATCTATACTATATATACAACTTCCTTAGTTACAGAATATCTCAGCAGTCAGGGACAGGAATGCAAGGGAGGGCAACTAATTAAATGTGAGGTAGTTATTATTTAATTAGTTGCAGGATCACTCTGGTATACTACTACTAGTGCATTAGAAGTGGAGTTTGGTGTGGTCCCCTTATACAGAGCTATGAATGGATGTTCCTCAACTCCTACTTGCTCTACATATAGCTGGCACCAGAGCAATTTGACTTGGATCAGAAAAAGATCTTCTGGGCCCTGACATTCCTCAAGAGTAGTTGTATGGCTAAGTGGTCTAAAAATCTCTTTTGTACAGAAGTGGATACCACCAATGCTCTGGAAAGGTCCTTTTACTATCAAAACAACTAGATGCTAGAAGACTACCTGGACTCCTTCCAGGCCCTGATCTTGGATGCTGGATATATGAATCCATGGACCTTGATTATCAAGTTTTAGAGAGGACTATGGGTCAGGATTATCATAAATGGCCACTTACTGATTTGTGAGTTGATGATTTGATAATCAAAAGGATCAAAAAAGCAAAGTTTAGACAGTAGCAAAAGATATTGTTAAGTCTGAGGTTTATCCTCAGACATACAGTTCTTAAATACATGATTGTGGTGGTCTGTACACCAGGACAGATGACTACATGATCACTACCTATTGTTCTACATATAGGAGTGCTATTGTTCTTGAAATAGAGATAACCTAACTATCTTAGGGCAGTCCTTTGTTCTATTCAAGGACAGATGATAATCTATAGGTAATAGATCAGTATTATATGCAAACATTGAGGACCTTGTATCTCCATGGGATCTATCTATGGCTGAAAGAAGTGCATTGAAGAGAGCTTCATGATGAACATTGAAGCAAATGATTATGTTAAGCAGTTCCTGAGATATTGGCAATTTAGTGTCTGGTAACTTGGTAATCACTGACTGATCTGCTGATAACTTGGTGAATACTGATTGCTTTGAGACATTCTTGGTACCATTTGAAAGGCCTTCTTAAGGGCTTTTGGTGACCATTTAGATTGTCGAAATTGGTCAAGTATTCCCAGAGTTATGGTCCAAATGAAGTTTGTAACAAACTCCAGGATAGCTGGACATCCTGGATGCTAGAAGATGTTAGAGCTGGTATCCCAGAATTACTGGTAGCCCTAGATATTGAGATATATAGGACAGTACATCAGTACTTGTGATCTCTACCTACACACCAAACCTGCATAACACTCTCCAGTAGACAAGTTGCACTCTCTCCCAGTTGCAGAAGCATAGCGTGACACAATCAGCATCAACTTTATGGTAGAGCTCCCCAAATCCTCTGGATGTGGTGTAGTCATAACAATAGTAGACTTGATGTCAAAAAGAGTCCACTTTGTTCCAACTCACACAACAGTGACTATGGAAGGAGCAGTAAGGCTATTCTTCCACTATGTCTGAAAGGTTCATGGGCTCCTCCAGTGAGTTATTTTGGACCATGGACTGTAGTTTGTTGCCCTATTAACTAAGGAACTCTATAGACTACTGGGCATACAACTAGTATCCTCCATAGCATGGCACCTACAGATAGATAGACAGATGGAATGTATCAACCAAGAACTGGATCAGTACCTCTGAGTCTTTGTCAATGAAAGGCAAGATGACTGGTATGACCTCCTCTCTCTGGCCAAGTTCCAGTATAACAATCATGTCTATGCCACAACTCAGTAGACTCTGTTCTTACTGGACACTAGACAGACCTGTCATGACTTGGCAAAATAGCTAAGTGTTATGAGATGACTCCCAAGAAGAAAACTATTTCCCATGCATTCATTAACTTGATAGAAAACATCTAAGAACACAATGCAGGAAAGATATAAATAGTGTGGGAAGGATTATGTAAGATATAGATAGTTCTTAGTAAGGGTCATGTGATTGCAGAAGATAGGCATACAGACTATCTAATATTTGTATAAGTACCTAGTGGAATCCAATGAAAAACTCTATCGAGTTCTTTTTGAACAACCACCTTGGTTGAGCTCTAAGTTTTTGACTCCATACTAACACTAAGTTATTATTTATATTTCTTTTCTTTTCTTTTTCTTTGGACTTACTATACAAGAAAGGAGTGTGGGAAAGTGTCACATGACAATATTACACATTACAGTCACATGACAGGATATTACAGGGTCATGTCATATGATGATATCATATGATAAGTGTGGGAAAATAGTACACAGACCATATAGTAGTTGTATAAGTAGTATATAAAATCAAATGGGAACTCTATTGAGTTCTCCTTGTCAACTTGGACTTGGAGTGTGATTATGTTATCACAGGCTAAGTTGCTACAGGACCCCACAGATGGGTTTTGAACCAAGGCAACGCCCCTCCAAATTAGAGACTGTCAATGAGTTCACAAAGTGTATGAAGTCAGCCATAGAAAAAGCCAAGTCTGTGATCTACAAAACACAACAGGACATATCCAGGTATTACAACCAGAGAAGAACTCTAGCTCTGGTATTTTGACCTGAAGATTGAGTGTTCCTAGATGCCTTGGATATCAAAACCACCTATTGTTATACTGGACAGCCTTTTTAGGCAATTTAAGTAATAATTATCACAAATCCACACTATAATTCAGCTCAAGCAGTAAAGGTGACACTGATTGTATACTACTCAATCCCTAGTCTTGGACTCATATATATTACCCAAGTAGCAGAATAGTGGCTGTAACCACTGCTATACTAGCCTTATAGGGCCTGTTTAGCTATTTTATACCAGATATAACCCAGAAATCCCCTCTAGAAGCTCTTTCAAGGACTGTCTGAACCTTGGGGAAACTAATCTTCTCTGGTAAAATGACATCACAATTTGGTAGCCATCATATTTGATAGTTTAGGCTTTAGTGTTACTATTAGACCTCAGCGATCATTTTTGATATTTTCTATAATTAGACATGTTGTGAGCCATCCTCTCGAGGGCAATGTTGTTAGGGTATCTGGGAAGGAAGGGCTATCTAGAGTGGAGGAGAAAGGTTAGGAGTATGGAAGAATGATAGAGAGGGGTTGAGAAAGTTGGAATTGGAGAAATTGATGAAGACATTGACCTCGAGAGCAAGTCACCCATGCTGACTTTGAGGCTTCTCAAGCTGCATTAAAAGGCTGGATTCAATGGAAAGACCTAAGAGAAGACTGGATAGGAGGGTTAGAAGGGACAGAGAGTACTAGCTATGTGATCTAAGGGGGACTCTGCTTCATCATTCCACTCTCTACCATAATGGTCCATTGGAATGTTTCTTTTGTTTTCTTAACTGTTGATTCTATGATTTGTAATCCTAATATATACTCTAGGAGTGCAGAGGGATCAAACAACAACTTACCCCCATTATCTCCCTCCTTCTATCACTCTAGAGCTCTACTGCTATTTCTGAGTGACTGAGTTTTCTGTTTGTTCTTTTATAAAACTCTATAAAACTTCCCTTGAGGGACATATCTCACTTTAAGGAGGACTTGGGCATTTGCTCAACTAGGAGTTTAACCACTTGCTATACATTTTTAGAGTAGGTTTCCAACTGTATGGTCAGTTAAAGTAGAGCCTACACAAGAGCATGGGAGTTCTAGGCAGTACTGCTATATCAATGGTAAGCTAGGCTGCTAGACTAGCTTGAGAAGGGTAGTGTCATAGTATGAGATAAACATGCACCTTCAAGATCTATGATCAACTAGGGCTTGTTCTTGAGCAGATATTAAAAACAATTCATTTTCTAGATTCATTGGTTCTCTTTATAGCAACCTTCATAAGCTCTCTATTATTTGATTTACCTCTCCAGCACCTACTCAATCATACACAACTGTGACACAGCTTGGAGATTTTGCCTTTCTAATCTATTCTGCTTACCCTTATTATTTCTTTTTCCTATCACTGTCCCTCCACCAAGTTGTCACATTGCAGACTAGAACTCTTTTCCATGGAACAACAAGTAGGACCCATGGCCTATTGACTAAAGTTACCCCTCTTAATGAGAAAGCTCTACCCCATGTTCAATATAGTGAAGCTATCTGCTATTCCAACTAATCCCATCCCAGGACAGAGACTGGACCTCCCACTACCACCTATTATTATAGACAGAGAAGAAGAGTAGGAGGTAGAAAAGATACTTGACAGTTGCTGGCACTGGAGAAGACTCCAATTCTTAGTCAAGTGGAAGGAATACAGCTGAGAATATAACTCTTAGAAGTCTATCTCTGACATTTCAGCACCTAACCTAGTAGTAGAATTCTATCACAGAAACCTGGCAGCCCTAAGGTACATCTGTCAAATAGACTTCAATGCTATTTTTTGACCTGGACTTATTGCTTCAAGATATAGCAATCTTGGAGGAGGGATAAATGTAAGGGGATTGTACTAAACTTTACTCCTGAACTACTAGTGGCAATCCACTGGAGCAACCCTACACTAATTAAATTATCACAAATGGCTACTTACTGATTTGTGGTTGAGGAATTTGATATTCAAAAGGATCAAAAAAGCAAAGTTTAGACAGTAGCAAAAGATATTGTTAAGTCTGAGGTTTATCCTCAGACATACAGTTCTTAAATACATGATTGTGGTGGTCTGTACACCAAGACAGACTACTACATGATTACTACCTATTGTTCTACATATAGAAGTGCTATTGTTCTTGAAATAGAGATAACCTAACTATCTTAGGGCAGTCCTTTGTTCTATTCAAGGACAGATGATAATCTATAGGTAATAGATCAGTATTATATACAAACATTGAGGACCTTGTATCTCCATGGGATCTATCTATGGCTGAAAGAAGTGCATTGAAGAGAGCTTCATGATGAACATTGAAGCAAATGATTATGTTAAGCAGTTCCTGAGATATCAGCAATTTAGTGTTTGGTGACTTGGTGATCACCAACTGATCTATTGATAACTCAGTGAATACTGATTATCTTGAGACATTTTTGGTATTGTTTGAAAGGTCTTCTTAAAGGCTTTTGGTGGCCATTTAGATTGTCAAAATTGGTTGAGTGTTTCTGGAGTTATGGTCCAAATGAAATTTGTAACAGTTGGGTTCCATATGCCTTGCTTAGGGCAAGCCCCTGTGAGATGGCCACTCTGGCCAAAATGCATGCACAACCCCAATGTTAGTCTCCTCTATTGTTCTGCTGCTATCAATCAGCCATCAGGACCCAGAATACTTGGAAGTGATAGAGTGCTCTGTTTACTGGTTTGGTTCAAAACAGTTAAGGAAGGGACCCTTGGTCTCTCCTTGGACAATTGATCTTCAAGAAGAGTGTTACAGGAGGTTTTGGTAGAAGATGGTTGAAAGGTACACAGTAAGCATTGTCTGTTTTTGTTGTCCTGAATTCTCTTCCAATAGTTGTTATCAATCTTAAGTACTGCTTGTTTTAACCCTTTGAACATTGACATGTCCTCCTTGCAGAAATGCAATTCACTGCAGATGCAGGGTAGTATAGCATTCTTTACTACCTTGCATAAGGATTTGTCATCCCAGCAAATACAATTCTGGAACTTAGCAAATTGAATAAAGTAAGTTACTACTTTGCCATCTGAAAGGAAGACTAAGGAGACTATTGCATCTTTATTATTGTCTTCAGGCAAGTATGACCTAAAGATGTTTGATAATTTTTGAATGAAAGCAGGCCAACTTTTCAGAAAGTCATAGATTTGATAGAGATCTGCCTCATTAATGAAGGGCTCAAAGTAGTCTAGAGCCACTCCTCTGAGGTAAGATATGGCAAAAAATATTTGTTCTAAGTCCTCAGTAAATTCACCAGAGCTGGCCTGGAAGTAAATCTGACACTGGAATACAAACACTTGCAATTCATCAATATTGCCCCTGTTGAAGAGGTCAGGCTCATGAATGCCCTTTTGTTTCCTGTACAGACAAGGCTTATTTTGTCTAGCAAGTATCAATAGTGCTACCTGTAACTCCAAATTTGATATGTCTGCTTGATTTTTGGAAGGGGGTCCTGGTGTGTCTCAAATAGTGGAAACAATCTTTCTAATAGATCTGTAGGGCTTTCAGTAGGTCACTCTTCTGCTATATCTTCAAGAGCTTCTTGTCTTACAAAATGTTGGTTGTATACTTGAGTAACCATAAATGGACTGTCTGTAGATGTCAAAACTGGTTCTTGGGGAGTAGGTATTTGTGAATTTTCTCTACAAGTGTAACATTCCAGACAGACATCCCCTGCTGGATTTGGGAAGGGTTCCTGGGACATGGAAATAGCTCAAGGTAGTGGTTATGGATGGGGGTGAATGTTGAGGGCTAGTATAAAGTTTGTTCTACTGTCAAGCCTAAATTGACCTAGGAATTCCAAAGAGGAAGCTAGCTGTCAGTACTCTCCTAACCAACTCACTACCTTAGAGAAGATGACTCAGAGAATAAGGACTAGAGTTTTTGGATAGCTAAGTTGTAGAACAAACTAGAGAATAACTACTAGTATCCAGTCTCAAGTACTTCAATCAAAATGATGGGGTCACCAGTTCTATGGGGCTTATATGAATGTACACTGGTGACTGGGGTCATGGAGTGTGACAGAACCAAGAGAAGGTATAATGTCACAAACTTCATTCAGACCATAACTCTAGGAATACTTGACTGATTTTAACAGTCTTAATGACTACCAAAATCCCTTAAGAAGACCTTTCAAATGGTACCAAGAATGTCTCAAAGCAATCAGTATTCACCAAGTTATTAGCAGATCAATTAGTGATTACCAAGTTACCAGACACTAAATTGCCAATATCTCAGGAACCACTTAATGTAATTATTTGCTTCAATGTTCATTATGAAGCTCTCTTCAATATACTTCTTTCAGCCATAGATAGATCCCAAGGCAATAAGATCCCATGGAGATACAAGGTCCTCAATGTTTGCACATAATACTGATCTTTACCCATAGATTATCATTTGTCCTTGAATAGAACAAAGGACTGCCCTAAGATAGTTAGGTTATCTCTATTTCAAGAACAATAGCACTCCTATATATAGAACAATAGGTAGTGATCATGTAGTAGTCTGTCTTGGTGTACAGACTATCACAATTATGTATTTAAGAACTATATATCTGAGAATAAACCTTAGACTTAACAACATCTTACCTGCTTGTCTAACTTCACTTTTTTGAACTCTTTGATAATCAAATCAATCAATCACAAATCAGTAAGTAGCCATTTGTGATACTAGAGAGGACTAGGATCTACTAGATGCAGTTGACATAGTCTAGAAGAGAGACCTTGCTTGGTCAGCATTAGTATGTACCTTAGCTTGGCCTCTGGCTGACAAGGAGCTATCTGGTAAGGTTGAGGATTGGTTAGAGAAGTTGTGGAATAAAAAGCTTTGAATCAACACAGATGTATTTGCAATTTCTCTTATGGGTTCTATCATCAATGATAGTAGTACTAAAGAGAGAAGCAATGAGATATTAGACATTTAGGAGGAAAGAAAGAATCTAGAAAATGCAAAAAAAGCAGTTGAAGAATTTGAAAGTGAATATCAAAGAGATATAGAAGTATCAGGGTAAACAACTTTAGCTTTTATTATCCAGATGTTTATTTGAGACTAAGGGGTACTTTATTGTTTTGTAGTGTAATATGATTATAATGTCTAAGCCTGAAAGGAAGACATCTAGAGGCAAGAAAGAGAAGAAAATAAGAGTATATTTGCTAGAGGAGAATTACCTAGTAGATTTGCAGCAAGAAGATTATTTGAATAGTTGGATAAGAGATATGATAAGGAATATTGGGCAAGATTGGAAAGAAATTGGAGGAGATGGAAGAGAGGATGAGTCAGAGGCCAAGGAACAATAGAGATAATCAAGAAAGAAAATAAGGAAAAAAAAAGAAAAACCAGAAATATAGGAATAGACAGAAAAAGGTAATAATAAAATAGGCAATATTTGACCTATACAATGAGTTGTGAATAATTCTCAGGACAATAAACCTTGAGAGAGAGTGATGTTATAACTTGGAAAAATGGCTAAGTCAATATTTATTTATTTTATTTTTATTTTCTTTTAGTTTCTAAAGATTAGATATATAGGAGTTTTAAATGAAAAGGAACATGTAGGATCTTATAAATAGCAACAAATACTAGAATATGTATAAGTAATGTATAGTAATTGAATAGAAACTCTATTGAGTTCTCTTTGTTAACTTAGACTAGGAGTGGGACTAAGTTATTATAGCTACATCCTGACATTACTTTGCTCACTGTCTGTTCCAATTTATTTCAATCTTCTTTCTAATTTTATTTGAATTTATTTGAATTTTTCAGTAAAAAGAGAGGTATTAGGTAAAACTTAGTTATGATTAGCAAAATTTGACTAAGCAATTACCAAGCACTATCTTGCAATACAAGGTTTTCATCCAGGCCTACAGTCTGGCTTGATCCCTTTACTAATTCTAATTAGTGAAGTATATGTTAAAGTCAGTCTACTATGCTTCCTTCTTCAACTTTCTGTGTACTCTGTAATATTTTTCAACAACTTACTGACTTAACTATTTTGACTGACTTTACTCACTTACTTTTGACATTATAGTAGAAATAAATCTCAAGTCCATTATTCATACATATACAATCTATAATCTAATACTATTAAAAACCTCTTTACATACTACATTAAGTATTCTTCTGCTCTCTTGGTCTTGCTCTGGAAGAAGTACTGAAATGTTAAATGGTGAAGTATATCTTAAAAAGGCCATATAAAGTTGTCCATAAAAGAATACTGATATCTGAAGATTAATCCCAACATGCTCTACTGACTGTTCCTGAGACTTGTTGATAGTCATGGCAAAGGCCAGCTTGACTGGAAATTGAAGTCTCTTAAGTGGTATAGACAACAACTCTGTATTGGATAACAACCTAATTCTTGGAATCAACACAACCTTTTCTTGAAATCTCCTGTTCTTGCTGAAGATCCTATACTAGAGTACTTTTCTTCTTATATTCAACACCACTATTCTTGTCCCATTGCAAAGTCCTTCTCTTGGATTCAAATTTCTTAGCAAAATAACTAAACAGCCAATTTTGAGACAAAGTAAAGCAGGAGGTAATCTACCAGTATTGAGTTGCTGGAGAAACTCTATAGGATAGGCATGGTGTATTCTATCTTTTTCAGACATAGAGTCTGCACTTCTCAGCATATGAACCTTTGTATTTGGTACTAGGTTAAACTGTTGAAGAATAGCTTCATTAATATTATACACCTCATCATTTCTAGGACAGAGAATAATACAATCCAAGAAGTATTGGTCATCTTGAACTCTTGGGTTACCAATTCCTGGATAGATCCTATTGATAAGAGTGTTGAGATTAGTACAAACCATAGACTGAGAAACTTGTATTATCTCATTATCATCCATAGTTGATCCAGCACCAATTCCAACAACCACTAAGCATGTTGATTGTTAGCTTCAGAGTGGTCCAAGCACATATTATGTCTGAGATGTAAGAACTTGATAAATCTCCATAGATTTCCTCTGCAAAGAGATACTGCCACCACTTGTTGACATGTTTCTTTAGGCATCACAGGCAAAGTTTAACAAAAATCTCCTCCAAATACTACTGTAATTCTACCAAATGGATGATCATTCTATATAATATGTCAATTCAACAGCTATCAAGTGCAAGTGATCACTTACTTCAAGTAAGTCTCTTAGGCATTGATCAACAGCATCTAGATTTGTGCATATATATCTGCATGAGGGAAGAGAGCACTAGTGAGATAATAAAGCTTCCCCTGAATTTTGAAACAGTAGGGCCTGACTATCTAGTAACCAAGTTGTTGATTTTGACTTCTACTGAAGTCATAGCAAAAGTTGCATTATACTGCTGTATATTATTATGAAAATCTTTTGAGGAATAATCATCTTCAGTCAAGTAGTTGTGAAGGATTCCAGTAAGTGGTTGGAGAGGAGGTAGTTGTAAGGTTCTAGCTGTGATGACTTAAACCTACTCCTAGTCTGAGTTGACAAGAAGAACTCTGTAGTGTGACTATTGGATTGAGCTAACCCTAGGACTGAGTTGTCTTTATTTAGGGTGAACAAAGAGAACTTGATAGAGTTTTTCTTAGATTAGAGCTACTACTTATACCTTTTATACATGGTCTGTACTACTAACCCTAATCTACTAATGATCTAATAGAATTGACTAGAATGTTCCTTGACATGTAACCTGTATGATGTAACTGATCTTGTGACAATTGTGACAGGTCATGTGATCCTGATCATGTGACTCCCTATTATCTAATTAAAGGAAAAGAAAAGTAAAAGATAAAGGATTAAAGAAATAAAAATTATTATAGCCAAAGTAGCTCATAACAAACTCAATAGAGTTCCTATTTGATTATCATTTACTACTTATATATATTTTGTATTTACTTCTGTTTACAAAGTCCCATGCATCTCTTCTGGGTCATTTTCTTTCATGTATTCACCAATTACCTAATTAAAGAAAAGAAAAATAAATAATAACTTAGCTGTTTTGACTATGTTATAATAAGATCATAGTTTGGTGGGAATGGTGGGAATAGTTTTCAAACTCAGTAGTTATGCAATTCATCAAAAACTCCATCAAATTCCCACCTGTTTTCATATACTTATTGATATTATTAATTTGATAGTCTGTTTTTCACCCATAGTATGTCACATTCTCAGTCTCAGATGTCTGAGTAAGAAGTGACAATCCATTAATTGATGCAAATGCTCCATTAAAAAGAGAATATCAGCTTCTAATTAATGATTTTAAATGTTGATACTTTTCAGGTAACTTTGAAAAAGTGACACAAGCTTCCAGAAGTTTCTTCAAGGTATTTAAAAATATATTTTGTGCAAATTTGAGATATCTGGAAAATTATGATCAATTGAGCAGATGATTCATAGTTTTTACATGACTTACCATGAAAAAGTAGCTGGTATTAGTGCAAAAATTTACTATAGACTTACTTCAAGCATAGAAAATCCTATATAATGAAAGATTAAGTCAAGAGTACCAACACTATCCAAAGATCTTCTATTAAGTCAGGACTCTCCATAAATGCACACATCATTGTGAGAAATAGTACTATTCTTCCATTAAATACCAAAGCCATTATCACCTACAAGAATATAGCAGAAAGTAGCTACATTAAGACCTATAGTAGTAATAAATACTCGGTCTTCTTGGCTTCTCCAGAGTTATTGCCATGTAGTGCCATCCCAAGGATTTGGAAGCAACTTGTCATAATAGGTAGAGACAATGAGGTCTAGGGTATTATTGTTGCATGTCAGATGCTTGAGTAGTTGTATGATATATGATAGCATAGCTTGCAACAATAGCTCACTCTCAAGATGTTGGAATATTGAATGCTATACTAAAATTAGTCTCTTATTGTTTCTTATTGTTTTGTCTCTTATTATTTTGTGTAGAATAAATAGTCTAGATAATAAGGGTCTGTTCTGTAACTTAGATAGGATAAGCAGTTGTCTGCCAAATTTAATATATAGGATAAGACAAGGATATAAAAATAATTTTTGACATTTTTACATTGCTATCCAATACAAAAGTGTTTGGAAACCATTTTTTGACATAAGAATTAAATATAGTCTAACTGTGTACATTAGACCAAGTTGTCAGTTTTTTTTTTCTTTTTCATCCCTCTTCTATAGCCAAACTCTCAGATAACAAAAAGAATCAACACCCCTCTATTCCAGCTTCAAAGCCCACTGCTATTCAGGACCAGCCAAAAAAATGTGGTAGACCCAATGTCATGACATAGCCAAAAACGGCTAAGTCATTATTTATTTTCTTTTTCTTTTTCTTTTTCTTTTTCTTTTTCTTTCCTTTTAATTAGGAAATTGGTGGACATACAGGATGAAACAACTAAGAAGAGATGCATGGGAGTTTATAAATAGAAGTAAACACAAGAAGTGTATAAGTAGTATACTACAATCAAATGAGAACTCCATCAAGTTCTCCTTGTCAACTCAGACCAGAAGGGTAATTAAGTTGCCTCAGGCTAAGTTACTACACCCAAGGGCAGTAAAAACAAAACAAAGAATTCTATAACACTAGTTTCCCCAAATACTACTTAAGTAAAGCAATCCAAAAAGACCACCTTTGAATTATAGACAGCCATAACTCCTGGTCAGGTCAAAACACCTCACCCTTATGCAAGATATAGTGATACTGATAACAAGATTTTGATGGGTATATTTTTGGACCAAAAAGCAGAGGGCAATAACACAGATAATGGTGGATGGAAAGGAAAAGCCATTACAGAAGCAGTAAAAGCCTTGGAAGGAGGTGAATTGAAAAGTGGTAGAGCACCAAAGAGCATAAGTAGTATCTGGGATCATTGGGATTAGGTATGTATTATACTCACAGTTGCTTCTATATTATTGATCATTATGTTGCTAGCTCAAGGCTAAGTACAATATCTTTAAAAACTTGACTAGGAAGTCTAGATGGAGTTGGAATGATAAAAACCAGTATGTATTTGCAAGTAATGAGCAATGGGAGACTTTGCTTCAGGTATGCAATTCTTTTAATTCTTGAAAATTAACTAATGTTTTTGATATGTGCATAGTTTAAGCCACATTTTGCTCCTTATCAAGGAAAGTCCTTTTCTATTTATGCTGAAATGGATGAAATGCTCAATAGAGCACTTGATACTGGGGCTAATACCTTTCAAGCTGGCTATAGCTATAACAATGACTTAGAAATATCATCTGAGAGTGATAATGAAGCTGATATTAATGTTGAAACCTCAATTACAGCTCTGAAAGTAAATACTAATTTAATATAATTCACTTTAGCTCAAATATATTTTTAGAGACTGAAGCACAAAACTTCTGTACTTGATGGACCTGTGTCTAAGAAGCAAAGCCATTATGATTGGGCTGGTAAAGCCTCAACATCTGCTTCTATTTTGGAGATGTTCTAAGCTATTGATAATATGGCTAGTACTATTACTTTACAGTCAAATGGAAACTCAGACAGAGATGTTAAGAGTAAGGCTTTAGCATTTATCAAAGAGATAGAGGAATTCTCAAAGAATAAAAAGGCAAAGCTTTGTCTCTATATATCTTAGGAAGTATATTTTGCTGAATTACTTATTGACATAAATGATGATATAGAAACTTGTATAGAAATTTTAAAACTACAACTTAGTAGACTTTAAATAAAGTATTACTGCAATTGTAAATAGTTTTGGTAGTCTTGCCACATTTTCTCTGCAATTCTATTATGTTGTAGATTTGCCCAAGCTTGCTCAGCTGCAGTTATCCTTCTACCTAATATCCCTTTCTCATTTTCCTCATAATTTTTATCTAGTCTATCTCTCTGATTATCCATATTATTTTGAGACAACTGGGAATAAGAAACATAGTTCAAATCATAAGCATCATCTAAAGGATCTTGAATTCATATAAAGTTATGAAGAGCACAAAGTACTGGTAGAAGTTTGCACTGTGTCTTAAAAGGATATTCTGGAGCTATATTGAGTATCTTGAAGTGATGCTTGGAAACTCCAAAAATATGCTCAATAACATTATGAAGTTTGGCATGACATAAATTAAATAGCTCTCTTGCATCACGAGGTCCAAAATGGCTATGCTTTAGTAGAAATATATAATAAATTAACAAATAAGAGTACCAGAGTAAAACCTGTTCCTATTCTTTCAAATGATATCTAATACCACAATATGGAACTAGCAAAACATCACAAGATGGAAATCCTGTATCTACCAAGTAAAATTTACCCTCTGGTATTAAAAAATCCTTTTTTCAAGTATCTTCAAAAACACATCCATCACCGGCACTACCCTCCTATCTACTGAGAATATAACAAAATTGGAGTGCAAAAGTATATGCTACCAGAACATTCTGTAAAATAAACCCCTTTTGATTTCTGAAACAACTGACTGCATCAGCACTTACATGAGTACTGAAATGGCATTTATCAATTGCTTCAATGCAGTCTTTGAAAAAAAGGTAGTACTTTAGATCTTTCAAAATCTACTCAGAAATATTATTAAGAAGTAGCTTGACATATTTTCAATAGAAAGCCCCACAAAACATGTCTAAAATTTCATTAAAATAGCTGACTGTACATTAGAAAGAATTGGAAAAGAAAACTATAGCACTTACCATAAAATTATATCTCCACAATGCTGAAATCTTTCTTGAAGCTCTTTATTGGATCCTGCAGATACAACTGCTCTCAAAAATATTGCTAGTTTCTCTTGAGCTAAAACATATCAGCTATTTTGTAGACCAGATGTCTTGCAAAGTTCCTAGACTAATGCTTGAAATACATGTTTTTCTATTCCAAACATTTAATGAAATCTTTTGCTGCATCCTAATACAATATAGTTAGAAGTATATATGAGTTTGAGATAGCTGTTATACACCTTTTAACATGTCATCTAACCACATCTTATCTGTGAAGGTACCAGAAAGAAAGGGTCTTCTCAGCTGGTTTTCTCCTGCTATAGCAATAGTAATAGTACTTGCAGCAGCAACTATAGCAAGTACAGTATATTATGAGATGACTCCCAAGAAGGAAACTATTTCTCATATGTTTATCAATTTGATAGGAAACACTCAAGAATACAATGCAGGAAAGATATAAATAGTATGGGAAGGATTATGTAAGATATAGATAGTTCTTAGTAAGGGTCATGTGATTGCAGGAGGTAGGCACACAGACTATCTAATATTTGTATAAGTACCTAGGGGAATCCAACAAGGAACTCTATTGAGTTCTTTCTGAACAACTATCTTGGTTGAGCTCTAAGTCCTCACAAATACATGCTAATACAGCATGACTGTTTATGATAATCTTGTGCTTTTGGGGTTTGTTTTGTCCCATTGATTTTGTGATAGTTGATATGCATGCACCATTAAGTTTATTATTTTCTTGTCCTATGCTTATCCTATCTAATAACACTTATCCTATCCAAGCTGCAGAACAGGCCCTAATGAAGTATATTGCACATTTGCAACAAGTTCCCCCCCATATTGTGTTGCTTGTTCTCAACTCAACACAAAGTGGTTTGAGGTGAATTCATCTCAATGTTGCATTGCAGCACAAAACAAGATGTGTGTGTGACAGTGTGATGTCACATCTAGGGACTGGTTGCATTTTTCCTTAGACCATAGAATAAGGTTTATGTTACACTCCCAGATTCTCTATGGGAAGCCATCCATTGTTTGAACAAGGGTTGCTGTAGCAATAACACCAACATTGGATGATTCACTCGATCGTTCGAGTAAGAATGCGACTGGTCTACCCGGGTAGGTGCGCATGTCAATCCAGGCAAGCTCATTGAAATGGACAACACAAGAAATAGTTCCCAGTGCAAACAACACGCCGGTACACAAAAGCCACACGTACTTTTATTTGGTCCTTTCATTCCGTTTCGAAGCAGTCATAATCATCTTGACAAATTTGTAGACGGACGCGATGTGCAACCCTGGTAGGCTGGCCAAATTAGGATGAATCAAAACTTGGGCTGAGGATGCGCACCATATGCAATCGCGCCAAGATGTGTGCCAGCGTCGACCGACTGTTCATCCTACAGTGATTCTTGAGAACTTAGTGATGCCATGATAGCCAACGAGGGTGTCGAATCTCAATCTTCCACAGCTTTTAGTTTTCTCCCGGTCATCACACGATGCCTAGGAGTTATGAGGACCCACTACAGTTCATCACGCAACAGCTCATGAAACAAGAACTATTTGGGAAATTAGGAATCAGAATATGCGGTCCAGAATCCCAGGCTTCCACTTCCTCTGCACCGCCCCAATGACACTCCGGTTACTCATCACTGATGATCCTATATATCTACAGTCATCTTCCACATTTCGCTAAAAATCTAGGACCATCAAAAAAGTATTGTGCAGAACTAATCACTCCACAGTGCTGATCTCCGTCGCGACAAAATTGGTTCCTTCGTCTTTCCACTGTTCATGATTCCTCGCTGCAAATTCCCTAACCTCTACCCAATCACGACACTCGTGAGCCACGCCTGTCCCATAAGCTGCCCTTGTCTGCCTCCCATCAGTGTTGATGGCTTGGAATGCCGGTTCAAGCGTAGTGTCCGCACTGCAAAGAATCATCTGCCTCAGGTACGACAAACAATGGAGTGCGTGCATAGAATCATGTTCTGTGTACGAGGCGTTAGGGCTTTTGTTCAACATCCTTCTGAAACTATTCAAGCAGTGCATCTGATGATATATCGATAACGCGTAGAAGTCATTGTCGATTTTCACGAATCCGTGTCCCGGAGGGGTGATGGAAGCCCAGTCGTTACTATCCTCCATGCCATATCGGTCGGAGTCAACGACTTCCAATGCTGCAGATCGTGGTTTGAGAGCTTGCTGAATTTCTCCACTTATTCTGGAGCTCCCTATAGCATGGTATGAGCCAGATATTCCTACACCATAAGGCAAGTCACCTTTCAAGTGTGGTAATATGCTGATGGTGTTGAGGAGTAAAGACAAAAGAAGTGCGGCTGCAGTGACATAGGTGAAATGTGCTGGTACGATGTAGTATTCCTTTCTGGGCATTGGACTCTGGTAACCAACCTGCATCCATCCTTTATCACACCTGAGGTGCCTGTGTCAGAAAACTGGATCTGGATTTTTTTTCTCATTGCTAATATCTGCGTGCCTAGACACATACTAATTATAGCTGCAAGAACTTCTCGACAACCTCAAA
>Ga0153926_100092_pt1 | contig 18758 bp, 26 predicted proteins | sample TSNJ010MetaG_FD_104716 | JGI IMG/M metagenome (GOLD analysis project Ga0153926, IMG submission 104716) | Attine ant fungus gardens microbial communities from New Jersey, USA - TSNJ010 MetaG | ecosystem: Host-associated > Fungi > Mycelium > Unclassified | place: USA: New Jersey, Wharton State...
CAGATGTTGATCAATGTGGTAATGACTGACAGTAAGAAATACAAGTTTACACTATTTATACATGTCAGGAATGCAGAGAGAAGATGAAATATTAAATAGTAAATGACTCCAGGACCAATAAGAGATAGAAAAAGAAGAAAGAAAACTATTTAATAATAATTGGAAAAGAAATATATGTAAGAGCTCCAATGTGAGATAATACTGTAACAAAGAGCAAGAAGATAATGTTGGAATATTGAACACTATACTAAAATTAGTTTCTTATTGTTTCATTCTTTATTGTTCTGTATAGAATAAGTAGTCTAGTAGTAGTAATATATGTTGCACATTGTCAGGTATATAGGGATAGTGACATGGGAAGGCTAGAATATACTGTGAATTACTATAAATATACTATAAGTGCATACTCCAGGTTCTGGAAAGTAATGCAAAGAGTAGAGTCAGAGAGTAGAATATGCTACTAGGTAAAATAAAAGATGTTGCTCTCCAGTCTTATAGTTTTACATGTTATCAATAGGCAGTGAATGTCCTTAGTAATCACCCTAGATAGATGTTCAAGAAGAACTCAATAGGGTTCTTTATTGGATTGGACTACTACTTATACTATTCTTACAGTGGCTGTACTACTATTAGTCCATGGTCACATGTTCTTCCAGAATGTTCTATGATCACTTGACCTTGTCATATGATCTGATTACCTAAGTTCCCATGCTGTTTATATCTTGACCTCTTTATATAATTAAGTACTTGAATGTACAGGAATCTATTTCCTTTTTGGAGCTCTTATAATATGGCCCTCTCTTCAAGTTTCCTTATCCTGAGGAATTTTTCCATTGACTCCAGTTCTCGTCCCATCTCTTTTTCCTTTCTTTTTTGTATCTCCTTTTTCCCCAACCATATAACAATTTTGTTGTAAACTTCCTAGGTAATTCCCAACTAAATTCCTTCTCCTCTTCTTTCAGCTCCTGTTGTCTTAGTTCCTCAACCTCTTTTCTATATATCCTCTCAAACTCTTTTACTAACTTTTTTGTGTTCTCCAAGTTTTCTCTATTCTCCCAAGTATCTTCTTCCACCGTATACTCCTTCCATCTCACCAGAAACTTTTCCTTCCCTTTAACTGTTCTTTTGTTTAAGATTTTTTCTACCTTAAATTCCTCCTCCCCTTTGATAATGACCTATTTTGGCGGTATCTTCTTCTGTCCCTCTATCTGTGGTTTATAGAGTCATACTCTACTTATGTTAACTACAGGGTGTATTTTAATAGACTTAGGCAGTTCTAACTCTATTGTATTACTAGAGACAATTCCCTTGACTTTGTAGGGACCCACAAAATGCTCTGTTAACTTCTCTGATCTTCTTTCTTTCATCTGCCATTTCAAGTCCTTCATACTTAGCAGTACTAAGTCTCCTACTTTGTATTCCTCTTCCTCCTTTCACTTTCTGTTTGTAAATTTCTTCATTTCCTTCTGTGCTTTCCCTAGTACTGCTTTTGCTTCCTTTTGGATTTTTTTTATTCTTTCTACAAATCTTCCCACTACTTTGTACTTCTCTTTTCTTCTTCTTTCAAATCCCATTCTTGGATCTTGACCATAGTTTGCTTTAAATGGCAATATTTTTGTTGCTGTGTGAATTTTATTATTGTATATGAATTCCACTATTCCTAACCAATCTGGCTACTGCTCTTGTCTATGGTCAATGAAGACCCTCAGATATTGCTCTAACTTCTGGTTTATCCTTTTTGTCTGTCCATCTGTTTGAGGGTGATAGGCTGTTGAGAGTTTTGTTTGGACTCCCAACAAGTTATTCAATTCTCTCATCATTCCCACTACAAACTGCACTCCCTTATCTAATATGATGCTTTCTGGAAGTCCACACAACTTCCATACATGATCTTAAAACAGCTTTGTGAGTCTCTCTGCTAATATTTTCTCTATTGTCACTATGAAATGTGCTATTTTGCTAAAACAGTCATATACTACTAAGATAGCATTGTATCCCTAGGCTAATGGTAGTTTGGTGATGAAGTCTACCGAGATATGGCTCTATAGTTTTTCTGGGATTGCATTAGACATTAGCTTTCCTGCTGGTACTTTGCTTTGATTTTTATATCTTTGGCATGTATCACATCCATTCATATATCTTCCTATCTCTTTCATTATTCCTGGCCACTAGTAATTCCTGGCAACTAACTCTGCCATCTTCTATCTCCCTTCATGTCCTCCTACTGGGGTGTCATGGTATAATCATATTATCTCCTCCCTGAGTTCTCTCTCTGGCACATATATTCTTTCTTTCTTCATTATTATCCCATCTTCTATTTTCCATTTTTTGTCTTTCAACGTTTTTATTCCTACCCTCTTCAACTCTTCTACTGCTTTTACTACCTTTTCATTCCCTTTCTATGCCTTTTTGATTCTTTTCTTTAGGTTTTCTTTCTCTATTATTGTTTCTGCTTCCCTAATCCATTCTGGCTTTATTAATTTCTGGTCCTTGTTGTCTTTTTCCACTTCCTCCTGCCAGTCTGGTCTCTTGCTTAATCCATTTGCCTTCCCTATGCTCTTCTCTGGAATGTGTTTAAGTGCAAAATTAAATTGTGATAGGTATAGGGCCCATCTTGTTTGTCTATGGTTTAATTTTTGGCTTGTCATAAAATACTAGAGGTTCTTATGGTCTGTCCAGATTTCAAATTTGAGTTTTGCTCTCTCCAGATAGTGCCTTCATGCTTCTAGGCATATAATAACTGCCAGCATCTCCTTATCATGAATTTTGTAATTTTGCTCTATGGTATTCAATGATTTAGAGATAAAGGCCACTGTCCTCCACTTTCCATTCTCACACTTTGTTGACAACACTCCCTCTGTTGCATAGTCTAAGATATCTGCTTCCACTCTCATTTCCCTATTGATATCTAGGATCGCTAAGACAGGTTCTGTGATGAATACCACCTTAAGTCTTTCAAATACCTCCTCCTGTTCCTTTTTCCATTTCCATTTCTGCTCCTTTCTGACCAGTATATATAGTAGTGCTGCTATTTTAGTAAAGTCTTTTATAAATCTCCTGTAATAGTTGATAAGGCCTAAAAACTTTTGTACTTCTTTGATGTTTCTGGGTACTAGCCAGTTCAGTACTTCCTCCACCTTTTCTTTCTGTATTTCCACTCCCCTTAGACCAATTACTACTCCCAGAAATTCTACCTCTCTTACTTTCCATTTACACTTTTCTGGTTTCACAAATAGGTCATTCTCTTCCAACCTTTTTAGTACCTTCTCTACTAACTCATTATGTCCTTCTTCGGTATCTGTGGCTACCAGGATATCATTGATGAATATTGCCATATCTCCTTGGTTTATGAGATCTCTGAACAGGTCATTTATCATTGTTTGGAAGGTAGTGGGGGAGTTTGTTAACCTAAAATACATGACTGTAGGCTCATAAGCTTCAATATGTGTTATGAACGCTATCTTCCATTTGTCTCTCTCTTTGATCCTGATGTTATTGTATTTTTATTTCAGGTCTAGCTTTATAAACACCTTCCTCTTCTCTACTCCATCCAGTATGTTGGCAATGAGAGATAAGGAATACCCATTCTTTATTGTCCACTGATTTATATGTCGATAGTTCTGTACCATTCTTTGTGTACTATTCTTTTTTGCCACAAAGTGTACTGGTGACATTTGGGATGACTTGGAAGGTCGGATATATTCTTTCCTCAACTGATCCTTTATAAATGCTTGTACTTCTTCCCTTTCTTCTCTCAACAATAAGTATATCTTTCCTTTTTTTGGTGTGAACCCTTCTTTCAACTCTATAGCGTGGTCCCAGGTCTTTTGCACTAGCATTCTTTTTAACTTCCTTTTTCCAAATACCTTCTTCCACTTCCAAAACCTTTTGGGCACCAATCTTCTTAATGTTTCTTCATTCTTATTCTTCTCTACTTTCTTTACTTCTTTCTTTTTCTCTTCTTGCTTTCTCTTTTCATATATAGGCAGACAATATGTCATTTCTACTTCCCCTTTTTCCTAATCTATTTCTAGGTTATGGACTACTAGCCATGGCATTTCCAGTATCACCTCCATTTTTTCTAAATTACACATATCCATCTTTGTTCTTTTTACATGTTCTTTGAAGAACATATTACATTCTACCTGGTATGTTATGGCTCCTCCTGCATTTACTGTTCTATCTACATTTTTAACTAACAGGGGTTTTTTTAACCTCTTCATTTTAAATCTCTTTTCTCTGGCAAAGGTTGTATCCATGAATAAACCTGTTGCTCCACTATTTAGCTATTACAAATGGCCACTTACTGATTTGTGATTGCTTGATTTGATAATTAAAGTGTTCAAAAAAGCAAAGTTAGACAAGCAGCAAAAGATGTTGTTAAGTCTGAGGTTTATCCTCAGATATATAGTCCTTAAATATATGATTCTGGTGGTCTGTGCACCAGAACAGCCTACCACATGATCACTACCTATTGTTCTTGAAATAGAGATAACCTAACTATCTTAGGGCAGTCCTTTGTTCTATTCAAGGACAGATGATAATCTATAGGTAAAGATTTGTAGTGACTTAGCCCAAGATAACTTAAACACCCTTCTAGCCTGAGTTGACAAAGAGAACTCAATAGAGTTCCTATTCAATTATAGTATACTACTTATACACCTTCCATGTTTACTTCTATTTATAAACTCCTGCATATCTCCTTTTAGTTGTTTCACATGTTCACAGATTTAAAAGAAAAGAAAAAGAAAAAGAAAATAAATAATGACTTAGCCGTTTTGGCCATGTTATGACATCATCCCCCTCTTAAGTTTCCTCATCCTGAGGATTTCCCTATAACTCATAGTACAGGTCAACTATGTTGCCCATTTCCTCATCGTCTTCTTTTGTCCACTCTCTTACCCCTGATTCATCTTCTTCTTCCTTAATTGTCTCCATGGTTCTTCACCCTCTTATCCTTCCTCCTTTTCATCATCTCCAGTTTCTTTCTAACCTTGCCCAGTATTCTTCATCGTACCTTTTATCTAACTATCCAAATAACTTTCTTACCATGAACTATTCTGGTAATTCTCCTCTTTTAAACATCCCTTCCTCTTTTTCTTACTTCCTTACATCCTCCATATCTCATTGATATTCCTTTTTATATTCTTCAATCACCTCTCTTGCATTTCCTAAGTTTTCCCTTCCTTCCCAGATATCTGATTCTGCTATGAATCCCTTCCATCATACCAGGTACTTGTCTTTTTCTCATATTCTCCGCTTATTCAGGATTCTTTCTATCTCCTATTCTTCTTCTCCTTTGATTATTACTGGAGCTGGTTGCTCCTTTCTCTGCCCCTCTACTTTTCCTATATATCTTTGTATTCTGCTAATGTTAACTATTGAGTATATTTTTACTGTACTAGGTAGTTCTAATTCTACTGCATTCGATGATACGATTTTCTTTATCCTGTAAGAGCCTACAAATCTCTCCATTAACTTCTCTGTCCTTCTTCCAGCCATCTGGTATTTTAGATCCTTTGTACTTAACATCACTAAGTCTCCTACTTTATAATCATTGACCTCTCCTCTCTTTTTATTTGTGTATTTCTTTATCTCCTCTTGTACTTTTCCTAGCACTGCTTTTGCTTTCTCCTGGATCTCTTTCATTTTTGTTACAAATTTCTCTGCTCCTTTGTATTTCCCCTTCCTTCTCATCTCAAACCCCATTCTAGGATCTTGTCCGTAATTTGTCTTGAAGGGCAACACTTTAGTACTTGAGTGTGTTTTGTTACTGTAGGCAAACTCTGCCGTTTCTAACTAGTCAGGCCACTGCTCCTGTCTGTGGTCGATAAACATTCTCAAGTACTGTTCCAGTTCCTGATTAACCCTCTCTGTCTGTCTGTTGGTTTGAGGGTAGAACGCCATTGATAACTTACTCTTGATTCCCAACATCCTATTCAACTCCCATATTATTCCTGCTGTGAACTGTGGTCCTCTGTCTGAGACAATGCTCTCAGGTAACCTGTGCAGCTTCCACATATTATCTCTAAACAACCTGGCTAGCCCTTCTGCCAACGTTTTCTCTGTAGTAGAGATGAAGTGGACCATTTTTGTTAATCTGTCTACTACTACTAAGATTGAGTTGTATCCCTGTGCTATTGGCAGTTTGGTAATAAAGTCTGCTGATATATATGTCCAAGGTTTTTCAGGTATTGAATTGGGCATTAATTTGCCTGCCGGCTGTTCCGTATGGTTTTTGTTCCTCTGACAAGAATTGTATCCTTCTACATATCATTTCACCTTCTTAGTTACTCCTAGCCACCAGAAGTTTTGGGTGACCAACTCCACTGTCTTCCATTGTCCTCTATGTCCTCCCACTAGTATATCATAGTACAGCCTAATTATTTTTGCTCTCAGTATGTCATCTTTGGGTATATACACCTTTCCTTCCTTATATATTATACCATTCTCTTCCCTCTATTCTTCATCTCTCAGCATCTTTATTCCTGTTCATTTCATTTCTTCCACTACTTTGACTACTTTATCATCTTTTACTTTTGACTTCCTTACTTTCTCCAATAGATCCACTCCTTCTACAATTATTTCTACCCTTTCTGTTCTCCTGACTTCTAGCCACTTAGGTTTTACTAGCATTTTGTCCTCATTGTCCCTTTCTACTCCTACCTCCCAATCTGGCCTTCTACTCAAGCTATCTGCCTTTCCCATCTTACTCCCTGGAACATGCTTTAGTATAAAATTGAACCTCGATAGGTATAATGCCCATCTCACTTGTCTTCTATTCAATTTTTGCGCCTTCATGAAGTATTTGAGGTTTTTATAATCTGTCCATATCTCAAACCTTGTTGTTGTTCCTTCTAGGAAATGCCTCCATGCTTCCAAGCATCTGACTACTGCCAACATTTCTTTGTCATGAATCTTGTAGTTTTTTTCTGTGTCACTCAGAGATTTAGAAATAAAGGCAACTGGTCTCCATAGCTTGTTGGGACCCTTCATTGATAATACCCCTCCAGTAGTATAGTTTGAAGCATCTGCTTCTACTCTGAATTCTTTGTCTAGGTCTGGTGCTGCTAGTACTGGCTTAGTTATAAAGATCCTTTTAAGCTCATCAAATGCTTTCTGCTGCTTCTTTCTCTACTGCCACTTTATATCCTTCCTTGTCAGCATGTTCATTGGCCTGGCTACTCGAGCAAAGTCCTTAATAAACCTCCTGTAATAGTTTACAAGGCCTAAAAATTTCCTGACATCTTTTATATTCTTTGGCTTTGGCCAACTCAGCACCCCATCTACCTTCTCTTTCTCTATCTCTATTCCGTTAGGTTCTATAACTACACCCAGGAATCCAATCTTCCTTACTTTCCATGCACACTTCTCTGGCTTAACATACAAGTCATTCTCTTCTAACCTCCTTAGGACTTCCTCTACTATCTCATCATGTCCCTCCTCTGTTTCTGTCCCAACTAGCACATTGTCCACAAATGCTGCTACCTTTCCCTCATTAATCATGTCTCTTAGAATTTCATTTATTATTGCTTGAAATATGGCTGGTGAATTCATCATTCCAAAAAACATGACTGTTGGTTCAAAGGACCCTATATGGGTCGTGAACGCTCCCTTCCACTTATCTCCTTCCTTGATTCTTATATTGTTGAACCCCCACCAAAGATCCATTTTTGTGAATACTTGCTTACTCCCTATGTTGTCAATTAAATCTGTAATTAATGGAAGTAGGTAGTTATTCTTCACTGTTTAGTCATTTAGGTTACAGTAGTCCATCACCATTCTCTTACTCCTATCCTTCTTGCCTACAAAGAATACTGGTGATGTCTGAGGGGATTTAGATGGTCTGATGTACCCCTTTCTCAGTTGATCGTTTACAAAGTTCTGAACTTCTTCCCTTTTATTTTTGGATAAAGAATAAATTCTTCCCTTTCATGGTTTAAACGTTTCTTTGAGATCTATGGCATGATCCTAGATTTTTCTTGTTGGCATCCTTTCCGACTCCACCTTTCCAAATACCTTTCTCCATTTTAGAAACCTCTTTGGAACCATCTCCTTAATCTTTTTATGATCCGCTTCAACCTCTTCATCTCTTCCCCAGTCCTCTTTATCCTCTATTGCCCACCTCACCATCTTTTCTTCTTTTAGTATGACTACCCTTTTTCCTTTCTTTGCTTTCTGCCCCTTTTCCAATTTTGTGTTTCTTCCACATAATGAAGGGCATCTTGTCATCTTGACCTCCCCCATTTTCCAATTGATTTCTGGGTTGTGGGCTTGTAACTATGGCATCCCCAATATCACATCTGTTTTTCCCAAATCACATACATCCATCCTCATTCTTTCTACATAGCTCTTGTAGTATATATTTACTTCCACTTGGTGTGTAATAGCCCCTCTACTATTATTTGTTCTGTCTACATTTCTGACCATTATTGGTCTCTCTAGTTTCTGCAGTCTAAACCCATGTTTTGCTGCCATTCTCTTGTCCATGAACATTCCTGTTGCGCCACTATCCAAGAGCGCTTTTACTGTAACACTCTTATGGGTGTCTAGCTTTTCTACCCCAATACTCAACCACACTTCTCTTAGCATTTTAAAAGTTTGTCTAACTTCCCTTTGCCTATTCTCCCTTTTTGCTGCACCTTCTGGGACTCCTATCCATGCGCTGCCTCTGTCTCCTTCTTCTTCTGACATCTACACCACTTCTGTCTGTCTGAAATCACCCCCTGTTCTCTATTCTCTTCTACCTGACATCCTTTCTGTCCACATCTTTCACACTCCACGTATGATACTATAATCTCTTTTGTGTACCACTCCAACTCTAACAGGCATGCCCTGTCTAGAATGCACTCCCCACAATGCTCCTGTGCCTTTCATTGTAAGACATGCGCTAGACTCCTTCTCCACTCTTCTTGCTGCACCTTTTGTGGCATGGCCACACACGCCACCTCTTCTACTACTTACAACTTCTTCTTTCCTCCTTTCTAAAGAGGACATTCTCTATACTTATGTCCCTTTTCTCCATACTTAAAATACTCTATCTCCACTGTCTCCTGCCTCCTTGTTATCGTCTCCTTGATATCACACTACATCACCCTACTTGACAACACTTTGAATTTATTTTGGGGAGTGACTTCTCTCTCCTCCTTTCTACCCTTATTCCTGCAATTTCAGGCCAGATGCCCGAACCCTTTGCAACTCCAGCATTCTTGTTCTCTCTTTCCTTCCAATTTTGCTCTTAATGAAGCGAGGGCACACTTTTGTTTGAGCAAGTCACTCATTAGTAAATTGTATTGTTGCAAAAACATGGTGCTACGTCTCTGCAAGTATATGGAGGTAATGTTGGTTCTTGCTAGTTACAACTACGTCTGTTGGGGCGCAAGATCTTCATCCAGCTAGGTGCCTACTGCCCTACTAACTACTGCCTTAATAATAGGGTTAAACTATCACCTCAAGGAGAGGATCCCTACTCTAGACAGCCTTCTAGAAGTAACTGTCACTCCTCTGTGTATACCACTCACAATAGAACACAGTACAAGGTTTTTACTAAGAAAGCAGTAGCTAATAATACCACCCAGTTGTAAGGTCAGATCTCAAACATGATGCCTGGGTTTGGTACTATGTCTCCATCTGCAGTCTCTAACTGACTGCAAAGTCCCCTTAAGCCAAGGGCCTGGCTATGTATGGAGGTGGCTAGTGATCATGATGACCACAGGCCAAGAGTTGATTTATATGAGAGTAAAGTTGAGCAAGGTCCAAGGCAGATGGTGCTCAAGAAGTGAAATTGAGTTCTAGTGTAGTGACTTAGCCTAAGATGACTTAGACACTTTCCTAGTCTGAGTTGACAAGGAGAACTCAATAGAGTTCCTATTCAATTGTGGTATACTACTTATATACCTCCCATGTTTACTTCTATTTATAAACTCCCATGCATCTCCTTTTAGTTGTTTCACATGTCTGCAGATTTAAAAGAAAAGAAAAAGAAAAAGAAAATAAATAATAACTTAGCTGTTTTGGCCATGTTATGACAAAGTGCAAATGGAAAGTGAGAGAAGTGGAATTTCTGGGAGTAGTAATTGGTCCCAAGAGAGTAGAAATGCAAAAAGAAAAGGTAGAAGGAGTCCCAAACTAGCTGGTACCTAGAAATATCAAAGAAGTACAAAAGTTTCTAGACCTTGCCAATTACTACAGAAGGTTCATAAAAGACTTCACTAGAATAGCAGCACTGTTACATGTGCTGGTCAGAAAGAAGCAGAAATGAAAGTGGAAAAAGGAGCAAAAGAAGGCATTTGAGAAACTCAAGGCAGTGTTTACTATAGAACCCATCTTGGTGATCCTAGATATTGATAGGGAGATGAGAGTGGAAGCAGATGCCTTAGACTATACAATAGAGGGAGTGTTGTCAATGAAGTATGAGAATAACAAGTGAAGACTGGTAGCCTTCATCTCTAAATCACTGAACACTATGGAACGAAACTATAAAAGTCACAACAAGGAGATGCTAGCAGTTATAAGATACCTAGTATCACAGTTGTACTATGGACCAGTAGTCACATACTGTATAGTTTACCACTACACCAAAAGGGCGACATTAGCAAGGCTACTTGCTAATGAGGGTCCAGCTATTTATGTAGTTCTTTGAACAGGTATTTTGTTATACCTCCATATCACTATTTAGTAATCACTTTTTTGTGACAGCCTACAAATGTTAGTGGCTCTGGTACCTTAGTTTTAGAGGCAATGTTTTCTCTAGGAAGCCTTGTTAGCTCCTCCCAAAGATGGGTGACTTCTGTCTCCAAAGTTGTAATCCTGTTGTATATGGTAGTCAAGGCACTGTTATAATGGTTGATTGCTCTATTGAGCACCTAGTCAATATAGTTCTTGAGAAGGAGAAAAGTTTCTTAATATGCATTTTGCAGCATCTATATCTCAGTCTTATCCCAGAACATGTACTTAGTGCTTATGCTATCTTTGACAAGTGCATTTCAATTCTTAGCACTGAAATCAGAAAAGAAAACAGTAGTGGTAAAGTTGTTGAAAGTCAACATATCTATTTAAGTAATTAATTATGGTTCTTGAGTATATTTTCAAGGGGGTAAAAGGAAAAAACACCCAAATTTAGCCTCTTAATGCCATTATGTTATACCAGATACCATTCCAATAATATTATATCTATGAAATAGTGATATTGAGCTCTAGAAGAGCTTTACAAATCTCTGGTACTCTAGTAACTGGTTTGGAAAGATCTATATCCTTTAGATGCTTACAAGTGCCTTTCAGTATTCTTTACTCCTTAGCTATAAGCTTGTGACCAATTTTGTCCAGCTCTATAATTACATCCTGTAGTCAATTGAACCATTTCTACAGTGAGTCATACTGTGGATCCTCAGCCCAGGTCTTGTTTTTACTCATTTTAGTAAAAAATAGTAATATATGATCCAAGGTAGGTTCCAGGAGTTTTTTGTACTTCTTTATACATAATAACTTCTTGGTTTTGCAAAAATGTAATTCTGGGGGACAGGATGCAAAGTAGAAATCATCTACTTTGTACCAGTAAAAGTCTGCTTCAATGAGTCTATTGTAGAGTTTGGTAGATAGAGTGGATTCTATTCCTATCCTTTCTAGCAATAACTTCTCTATCGCACTCTTCTTTTTCAGCAAGAGGTATTTAGCAAGAGTCTTGGTATTTCTGATAGTAGACATAGCTTGGGGGCAAAAGTAAGCATAACATTCCTAGTTCAGCAGATAAAGTATAGTAGGCAGAAACTACACTATAACTATACTAAAAGTATCCTTCCAATGATATAGGTCCTGTCTTGAGAGGAGAGTTTGATGTTATGTTTAGTTTCTCACACTGGCTTATGAAGGAGAAATAGAAGTCTTAGAGTAGTTTTAGCTATCTACAAGAGTTTTTTGAAAATATTTACACAAATCCAAAGTTTTTTAGGACCAGCTGTGATACACAAGCTAGCCTGCTCTCAATAGTTTGAGAGACAGACCTTTCCCTTTATGCCTGGGGTTTAGCCTACTATAGAGATAGGTCCTTGACAGAAACCCACTCTGAGCCCTCAATGAGTCATCTGTTCTGTAACAGAAACAGAGACACCCTCAGGAAAGTTATCTTGTCCTGTAACAGAGACAAGAAGACTCTCTTATAGCCCCCTAGACCCATATCTAGAATAAATACAACTCTATGTCCTTTGTAGAGATAATAGGAACAGGAAACAGTAGACTTAACAGTGTTACCAAGGAACAGTGAATGTTCTTAGTGGTCACCCTAGGTGGATGTTCAGGAAGAACTTGATGGAGTTCTTCATTGGATTGCAGCCTTATTTATACTACTACTACAGTGGCTGTACCCTAGAGTCCCATGGTCACATGTCCTTTCCAGAATGTTCTATGGTTACCTGACCTTGTCACGTGACTTGGCTTACTAAGTCCCTATTCTGCTTCTGTCTTTACTCCATTGTATGCTTGGGGATTTTAGACTGAGTGTTCAGAATGTGTGGAACGTCTTTTCCTACTTGAGGCTCTCATAACAAACAGACTATTACAAATGGCCACTTACTGATTTGTGAGTTGATGATTTGATAATCAAAGTGCTCAAAAAAGCAAAGTTTAGACAGTAGCAAAAAATGTTATTAAGTCTGAGGTTTATTCTCAGATATATAGTTCTTAAATACATAATTGTAGTGGTCTATATACCAAGACAGCCTACCACATAATCACTACCTATTGTTCTATATATAGGAGTGCTATTGTTTTTGAAATAGAGATAACCTCACCATTTTAGGGTAGTTTTTTGTTCTATTCAAGGATAGATGATAATTTATAAATAAAAATTAGTGTTATATACAAATATTGAGGATCTTGTATCTCTGTGGGATCTTATTACCTTGGGTTCTATTTAAAGCCAAAGAAAGTGCATTGAAGAGAGTTTCATGATGGTCATTGAAGCAAATAATTACATTAAGCAGTTCCTGAGATATCGGTGATTTAGTATCTGATAACTTGGTGATCACTGACTGATCTGCTGATAACTTGGTGAATACTGATTGCTTTGAGACGTTATTGGTATCGTTTGAAAGGTCTTCTTAAGGGCTTTCAGTAGCCATTTAGATTGTTGAAATTGGTCAAGTGTTCCTGGAGTTATAGTCCAAATAAAGTTTGTAATATAACTATCATATATTTCAGGCTAACTAACTCTCCTACCACTTTCCAGACAATGATAAATGACTTGTTCTAGGATATGATTAATCAAAGAAACACAGTAACATTCATTGACAATATCATTGTAGCTATAGATATAGAAGAGAGATATGATAAACTAGTAGAAGAGGTATTAAGAAGACTAAAAGAAAACAACCTATTTGTAAAACCCAAAAAGTACAAGTGGAAAGTAAAGGAAGTAAAACTCTTGAGGGTGGTAATAGGACTAAAGAGAGTAGAGATACAGAAGAAAAAGATACAAGGGATACTAGAGTGGCCAACACTGAGGAATATAAAAAAGATTCAGAAATTCCTTGGGCTAACAAACTACTATTAATGCTTTATCAAAGACTTTGCTAAGATAACAGTGCCCTTATATCTGTTGGTTAGAAAAGAGGAAAAGTAGAGGTAGAAAAAGAAGTAGAAGGAAGTGTTCCAAGGTCTAAAGAAAGCCTTTATAACAGAACCAATGCTAGCAGTCTCTGATCTAAATAAGGAAATGAGAATGAAAGTGGATACTTTAGATTATGCAATAGGAGAGGTGCTATCAGTAAAGTATAAAGACAAAAAATGACAATTAGTAGTCTTTATCTCGAAGTCAATGAACCCAACTGAATGGAACTACAAGATTTACAACAAAGAGATGTTAACAGTTATTAAATGCTTGGAAGCATGGAGATATTACTTGAAAGGAGCTAAAGTACAGTTTAAAATTTGGTTGGACTATAAAAATTTATAGTACTTTATGACTAGCCAGAAATTAAACCATAGATAAGCTAGATGGGCATTGTACCTATCCAGGTTTGACTTTGTGCTTAGACATGTTCCAGGAAAAAGTATAGAGAAGACAGATGGACTAAGCAGAAGGCTAGATTGGCAAGAGGGAGTAGAAAGAGATAACGAGGATAGAATGTTAATAAAGTAAGAGTAGATGAGGAAAGCAGAAATGTTAGTAGAAGAAGAGGATTTAAAAGAAAGAATTAGGAAGATGCAGAAAGGGAATGAAAAAGTGGTAGAAGCTATAGAGAAGCTGAAGAAATCTAGAGTGAAATCACTAAAAGATGAAGAATAGTCAGTAGAGGAAGAACTAGTCATAAAAGAAGATAGGATTTACATACTGGAAGGGAGTTTAAAAGTGGAAGTAATAAAATTACACTATGATATACTAGTAGGAGAACACAGAGGGAGGTGGAAGATAACAGAATTGATAGAAAGGAACTACTAGTGGCCAGGAATGACAAAAGAAATAGGAAGATATATAGATGAATATAATACTTGCCAAAGACACAAAAACCAATCAGATGCCCTGGCAGGGAAACTAATACCAAATGCTATTCTAGAAAAGCCATGGAGTCACATCAGCATAGACTTCATTACCAAACTACCACTAGCACAAGAATATGATTCTATACTAGTAGTTTGCAACCATTTTACCAAAATGGCCTATTTCATTGTAACAACAGAGAAAATATTGGCAGAGGGACTAGCTAGGATATTCTGGGATCATATCTGGAAGTTATATGGTTTACCAGAAAGTATTGTGTCAAACAGGAGACTACAGTTTACTGCAGGAATAATGAAGAAGTTGAATGAACTACTGGGAATCCAAACAAAGCTATTAACTACTTATTACTCTCAAACCAATAGGCAAATGGAGAGGGTTAACTAGGAATTGGAGTAGTATTTGTAGGTGTTTATTGACCATCAACAAGAGTAATGGCTAGAGTAGCTAGAGACTGCTAAATTTGTCTATAATAATAAAATTCATTTGGTAACCAAAGTCTCCCCTTTCAAAGCAAATTATGGGCAAGATCCAAGAATAGGGTTCAAAGGGAAAAGAAAAGAAAGATACAAAATAGTGGAGAAATTTGTGGAAAGAATGAGAAAGATTTAGAAGGAGGTAAAAGCAGTACTGGAAAGGGCGCAAAAAGAGATAAAATGATATACAAATAAAAGGAGATTGGAAGAAAAAGAATATTGGATAGGAGACCTAGTAATACTAAGTACAAAAAATTTTAGATAGCAAATGAAAGGAAGAAGGATGGAGAAACTAACAGAACAATTTATGGAACCTTATAAAGTCAAGAAGGTTATTTTAACAAATATAATTGAGCTTGATTTACCAACCACAGTAAAAATTCACCCAGTAGTTAATGTAAGTAGAATACAATTGTACAAACCACAGGTAGAAGGTCAGAAAGTAGTACCATCTCCTTCTGTAGTAATAGAAGACAAGGAAGAGTATGAGATAGAAAAAATACTAAACAAGAGGAAGATATAAGGCAAGAAGAAGTTTTTAGTGCAATAGAAGGGGTATACAGCAGAAGTGAACACTTAAGAAAGAAAGGAGAACTTAGAAAATGCAAAGAAATTGGTAGAAGAATTTGAAAGAGAATATGGAAAAGATAAGAGAGAGATTAGAGGGCAAGAAGATAAAGAAGATAAAAAAGTTTGGAGCAGAGGGTTATCAGAGAGATATACAGCAAGGTTGTTGCATAGATAGCCAGATAAAGAATATAAGAAAAGGCAAGAAGAAAGATGGAAAGAAAACTAGAAACAATAGAAGGGAATTAGTTTTTCAGAACAAGGAACCTTGAAGGGGAGATGATATTATAAGTCACCTCAATAACTAAATATATCACTAGCATTCCAATGACTTGTCAGCAATATTAGGTCATTAAATGGCCTTGGTCTATAAATAGTATCACAAATGGCCACTTACTGATTTGTGAGTTGATGATTTAATAATCAAAAGGCTCAAAAAAGCAAAGTTTAGACAGTAGCAAAAGATGTTGATAAGTCTAAGATTTATCCTCAGACATACAGTTCTTAAATACATGATTGTGGTGGTCTGTGCACAAGAATAGCCTACCACATGATCACTACCTATTGTTCTACATATAGGAGTGCTATTGTTCTTGAAATAGAGATAACCTAACTATCTTAGGGCAGTCTCTTATTCTATTCAAGGATAGATGATAATCTATAGATAAAGATCAGTTGTCATGTGCAAACATTGAGGACCTTGTATCTCCATGGGATCTTATCACCTCGGGATCTATTTATAGCCAAAAGAAGTGCATTGAAGAGAGCTTTATGATGGTCGTTGAAGCAAACAATTACGTTAAGCAGTTCCTGAGATATCAGCGATTTAGTGTCTGGTAACTGACTGATCTGCTGATAACTCAGTGAATACTGATTTCTTTGAGACATTTTTGGTACCTTTTGAAAGGTCTTCTTAAGGGATTTTGGTGGCCATTTAGATCGTTGAAATCGGTCAAGTATTCCTGGAGTTATGGTCCAAATGAAGTTTGTGACAAATAGTGTGGGAAGTGTTATATAAGACATAGTCAGGTGATTGTAGAACATTCTAGAAGGTTATATAACCATGGGAATATTAGTATACAGACTGTGTAAAATATGTATAAGTAGTAGTAAAATAACATGGAAAACTCTATTGAGTTTTTTTCTTTCAATCCTTATCAATTGGGTAGAGACTTATCCTAAGTCTATTCTAACACAATATCATTTACCTTGCAGGTTTCAATTCTAAAGTAGTTGTTTTCTTTAAAAGCTATCTTTTCAATAGACATACTACATATAACTGGAACAACTTTACATTCCTCTCTTTCTCAACCAGTGTTAGAGTAGGCCAAGGATTAGCTCTATCCCCAATACTGTCTACAATGTATATTACCCCTATATTCTACCTATTTGAAAAATGCACCAAAAACTTAGAAATCTCTCTTTTGGTATTTTTACTTTTATTTGTTGATAATAGCCTTCTTATTTCTCAGGAGAAAAGCTACAAAAATTCCCTAGCAATTCTTGCCTATAGTTATAGTATTATATTCTGCCTCTTTACAGTATTTGGTCTTGTTCTAGAGCATAAAAAATCAGAGGTATTTCACTTCTTAAGAACAAGAAATAATACTAACCCCTCTTTTGATCTAATCTCAATTGGAGGTCCTATACTAAAACCAAAAGAAACATGGAGATATCTGGAATTTTATTTCAACAAAAAACTCATTTTCCAATATTATATACAATACTATGCCAACAAAGTACTATTTACAGTCAAAGCTCTCAACATACTTGGCAATTCATCAAGGGGCCTACTTCCTATACAAAAATGACTTCTTTATTATACCTGTATGTTTTCTATTGTATTCTATAGCTTTCAGCTATGGTTCTTTAAGAGTACCCCAACTTTCTTTCCTCTTTAAAGCCTTAATAAAATGCAATATAGAACAGCTTTGTAGATTACTAGAGTATTCTGTATATTCCCTTTATATGGTATTGAAGCCATAGCTGGCCTCATGCTAATCTTGCTACACCTGAAGAAACTCATTAGACAAGCTCAACTTTGAGTTGCTACTCTTTCCAAACAACATGCTCTTATAGCTCTTCTTGATAGGTACTACTCCAAAGGTGCCCCCTCCACTGCATGTTTATCTCTCTTCTAACTATGAAATAGAACTCAAGACTTAAAAGCTCTATTCAAGACATAAATTACTGTCTCAACCAAGTTCACCCAAGCTTTGACTCTATGAATTCAGAACTGAAGCCAGACATATGCATAGTAGATATTTTTCCCAATCATTTCTTCTTTCATACTATTAAATGTAATAATGAAATAGCTAGAGCAAACCACCTAAAAATACTGGACAACATATTGTATACCTCAGTGACTTAACCAGGCACTATTATTGTAGTCACAGATGCCAGCACTAAACATGGCATCTATACTGTTTCTGTTGTACATGGGTGGCAAAACGAATCTCTTGCTTTCAACTTAGAATACACTACTCCCAATATCACTTCATCAGAAGCTGAGACATTTACTATAAGGTGTGGCATCAGGAAAGCCACTACTCTAGAAGGAATCAACGAGATAATTGTAATCATAGACTCTATCCAATGTGCCCAAAAACTATTTGATACATCCAATCACTCTTTACAAGGCTATACTATTGCTATGTCACACTGCCTCAGAGCCTTTTTCAAAAAAAACCCTGCCAACTCCATCCATTTCTGGGACTGCCCTAGTGATGACAGATGGCCCTTACACCACAAAGTTGATACCCAAACAAAGTCACTTCAACTACCCATACAACACCCCAACAAAGAGTCCTGGGATTACTGCCAAAAATCTGAGTGCAATGACCTCATTTCAACATGGCAAATGTTCTTTGAGAACTCCCTATACAAGGGGAACAATTTTCTGGACACCTATGATGATGATGATCACATCATCCTCCCAACATACACAAAAGGAGGAGGATGGCTCAATACTATTGGCATCTCAAACTCATTGTACACAAGAGCTACTAGGCTCATTACCAATCATGCTCCTATAGGTGAATATAGAGCAAGATTCTTCCCAGATAAAACTAATTCCTGTGCATGCAACAACAACCAACTCAAAACATGACATCATGTGCTATGTGAATGCCCACTCTACAGAGGATACAACTATGTTGGCTATGTCTTAAGTAGGATAGTTGATTTCCTTCAAACCAACCCTTGTGTATTCTGTTTTCTAGATA
>Ga0153926_100093_pt1 | contig 18672 bp, 10 predicted proteins | sample TSNJ010MetaG_FD_104716 | JGI IMG/M metagenome (GOLD analysis project Ga0153926, IMG submission 104716) | Attine ant fungus gardens microbial communities from New Jersey, USA - TSNJ010 MetaG | ecosystem: Host-associated > Fungi > Mycelium > Unclassified | place: USA: New Jersey, Wharton State...
ACAAACTTCATTCAGACCATAACTCTGGGAATACTTGACCAATTTTGATGATCTAAATGGCCACCAAAAGCCCTTAAGAAGACATTTTGAATGGTACCAAAAACATCTCAAGGTGATCAGTATTCACTGAGTTATCAGCAGATCAGTTGGCAATCACCAAGTTACCAGACACTAAATTGCTGATATCTTGGGAACCACTTAACATAATCGTTTGCTTCAATGACCATTGTGAAGCTCTTTTCAATGCACTTTCTTTGGTTGTAAATAGATCCCAAGGCAACAAAATCTCATGGAGATACAAGATCCTCAATATTTGTACATGACACTAATCTTTATCTATAAATTATCATCTGTCCTTGAATAGAACAAAGGACTACTCTAAGACAGTTAGGTTATCTCTATTTCAAGAACAATAGTACTTCTATATGTAGAACAATAGGTAGTGATCATGTAGTAGGCTGTCCTGGTACACAGACCACTATATGATCATTACCTATTGTTCTTGAGATGTTTTTAGTACTGTTTTGAAAGGTCTTTTTAAGAGCTTTTGGTAACTATTTATATCATCAAAATCAGTCAAGTATTCCCAGAGTTATGGTCTGAATAAAGTTTGTGACAGTCATCTTGAACTCTTGGATTACCAATTCCTGGAAAGATCCTGTTGATGAGAGTATTGAGATTAGTGCAAACCATAGATTGAGGAACTTGTATTATCTCATTATTATTTATAGTTGATCCAGCACCAATTTCCAACAACCACTGAGCATATTGATTATCAGCTTCAGAGTGGTCCAAGTATATATCTTCATGGATTTCCTCTACAAAGAAATGCTGCTACTACTTGTTGATGTGTTCCTTTAGGCACCATAGGCAAAGTTTGACAAAATCCCCTTCAAATACTACTGTGATTTTACCAAATGGATGATTATTTTAGATAATATGTCAATTCAACAGCTATCAAGTGCAAGTAATCACTTACTTCAAGCAAGTCTCTTAAACATTAATCAATAGTATTAATATCATACTTGTGCTGTACAGAAACTTCATCCCAAATAATAACCTTGGTCTATTGAATGACTGGAAACATATAACTATTCTGTTTGAGTCTAGCCACAGAGTTCTCATTAATAGAAAAAGAAATCTTGAAGCACAAATAAAATGTATAAGATATTCTTCCTCTATCTAGCAAAAGAGCAGCAATTCCAGATGATGCTACACACAGTACCATCTGTTTTCTCCTTCTAATCTCAGCAACAATAGTATTATAAAGAAATGTCTTTCTACAACCACCAGCAGTATGAATAAAGAAAAGATAACCTTGGTTGTTGGTAATAGACTTCAAAACAGCATCAAAAGCAGCAGCTTGTTTAGGGTTGAAAATTGCTCTTTGTTTATCTAGCAAAGTTGCTGTTTCATCTACATCATACTGCTTAGCCTATAAGAGAGAATTGGGTATTCTTTGACCCTTCTGTTGCTGTAGAAGAGACATAGATAGAAACTTAGCAAGACTTCTTTCCATTCCTACCAACATTCTGTTCAGATCCCAAAGGCTATAATTATAAACATTATTCTCTAGTATCTCCTGGTCAGCTTGGTAGTAGCTCATATGATGTAGTTTGTGCTTGACATCATTATACAGTCTAACCTTAGATTGGTTCCAGAGAACATAAGACTTAGCTACTTCATTAGTCAGCAAGATCACTGCCAATAGCTAACAACATGTTACTTTAGGCTACATTGCAATTGCTTTCTCTAAGCAAATTCTCCACTTATGATTATCCTCCAATAATCCTCTTGCTATATATGCTTCCTTGAACATGATAAACACTTGACCATTCTAGGTCCTCAGATACTCCTAACTTTTTCTATCTTCAAATATAGTCAAGAAAAGTCATAAAAAGAACTATTCTTCTTTTGATAATGATACAAAATACACTCTTCTAATCACTTTGACTTCTACTATAGAAAAGGTATAGCTGAAGACCATCTCTAATATGAAAACAATAAACATAGTAGTATATATTAGAGACTACTTGTAAACAAGTCCATTCCTTTCTATTTCTTTATTTTCTATTCTTTTCTTGTTCTCTTAGTTGAGCACCATGAATAGAAATTTTTGGATGCCAGCTATTTTCACCTTTGGAAAAGAGTAGAACATAATAAAGAGTAGCATACAAAAAACTGTTTTGGCTAATTCTTTGAAGTTGTTCTTCTCTTGTCCATAACACCATATCTCTGTTATCTATTGCATAATAGACTTTTTCCTCAGAAATGATGATTGCAATCTCTTTAGCAGTGGGTAGGTTGTAGGTTTGTTGATTATACTGTAAATTAACACATAACCTAATCTTAATCTCCTACTGTTCATCTGCTGGTTTATCCCTGATAAGCTCATATGTATGATAGTATTGACCAATATATGGATGACTATTCAGAAGCATTACCTGAAGATTGTCTATTACTATAGAATCCAAATTGTTATTATTGGCTCTCCTAACATTGAGCTGCTCTGCTGTATCAAGAATATAAATTTATATATATACTGGAGTCTAGTTTGCATATTTTGAAACAATAAAGCCCTAACTGTCTGGTGACTGAGTTGTCAATTTTGACTTCTACTGAAGTTATAGCAAAAGCTGTATTATACTACCATATATTATTGCAAAATTCTCTTGAGGAATAATCATCTTCAGTTAAGTAGTTGTGAAGAATTCCAGTAAGTAGTTGGAAAGGAGGCAGTTGGATCTATCTCTACAAATAGTACATGCCAAACTTAGAACAATTAACTCTTGAGGAAGTAAGCTTCTCACAATTATTCCCAAGTCCATATACTGTATGTTGGCCTCTAAAAATAGCTATCTAGCAGATGAATAAGGTGCAGGGTAAAAAACAGGTAGTGGAATATTATCTACAACAACTATTTCTTGATTCTGATAATTTATAAGTATATAGAATTTTATTATACAAAAATCAACATACCTAGATTACATCATCTTTCACATCTAACTCTTGAATATGTCCTTCTTCAGTATTTTGTGAAATCCAGTAAAAATATATCTATGAATAATAATTCAAATATATATTACATACTACTTTTAGGAGATTTTCTTATATATTCCTATCTATATTTATATCTTGATTACCCCTACTATTTTCAAAAACTTGCTGTCCTTTATAATTAAGAGCATTTACATCCTCATTTTGTTAATCCTTTATTATTTGATTGATTTTCATATGTTTCTATTTTTCAATTTCTACTTTTCTATGCTTTTAAGTTGTTCTTAGTAGTTGCTTAGCAAGTTGGCATTTACACAAATCAAGTATAGTATCCTCAAGGTTTTGTGAAATATGTGTGGGGGTTAAGTAGAATCTAGTACTTTTTTTTCTTCTTTCTTTATTCTAAATAGGAATAGTAGATTGTTAATTTTGTTGTACTCACTTTTCAGCTCTTTTAGCTCAATATTCTTTTTCCACAGAATCCATTTCACAGTTGTCTTACTGTTTCATTTACAACTACTCTAAGAATAAAAGTATACTATTACTTTTAAGAAGGAGATCCCTATTCTAAACAACTTTCTTAAAAAGCAACTGTTATTTCCTTGTATATAAGAATTACAATAGACTCCAAGCACCAGGTTACTAATAAAAAGATATATAGATATACTACTATAGTACCGCTCAAGAAAACAGTCTATCTAGGAGAGTAAATCTGAGCTTAGTCATACCAATTATACTCTATACTATAGCTGTAAAGTACTGTTTTCTTTATACCTAGGGCTTAGTATCTAGTTAAGATATAGAAAGAATAGAGGAATAAAAGAGCAAAGAGAGAGAACAAAGAATAGTGATTAAAAATAAAAAAAGTCAATAAACTGGCACTATTACTGTATATTTGTATATATTTTTTTCTCTTTTATATATTCAATTTGGGTTGAATATAAAAAAAGATAGGTGTTAATAGATAAATTTAATTCTTTTAATATTTCTAAATTTAGAGAAGAAGAAGAGAAAGTTAATAAAAATTTTCTATATTTTTTTAGGTTTTTTCTAAAATTTTCTAAATTTGGTAGATTTTATAGAGGGTTTTTGAGCTATTGAGAGAGAATGTATGAGAAAGCTGCTTAGTCAGTTCTATATTAATGGACATTATCCCACATTTGGTCTCACATACTCTTTTTGATTTATACAAATTAATAACTAAAGTAAAATAAACTGGGAAACTAGATTGTAAGCTAATATACAATCCATTATAAGTAATAATCTAGCAACATTAAAATAAGAGAAGTAGCTATCTTGTAAAATATAAATCTGGATGGACTAGTTGTATTTATCTAATTGATATAGCAACTGGTAGTTTTGTATATACTATGATACCTTACTTGAGCCTAATACTAGATGATTAAAATAGAATAAACTGGTATACTTATTTATTTTTCAGGATATTACTGTTTGCTAAAAGAATATTAACAGTATTTCTGTTTAAGAAAAACAAGGTATTATATATTAATATAGATATTAAAGCTATATCTACAAATAACTGACTAGGCTTGCTTGAGTAAATACTATATTATTTTGTTCTATGCTCTAATTTGCTATTTATTATAATTTCTTAACAATATAAGAGTTTAAAACACAGAGCCCCGTAGTTTTTCCAGCCAGTTTTAACAGATATATCAGCTTTTGGTATAATATTAATATATAGACTATATGCTTTTAGATTTAAAATATTATTTCTGAGTTATTTGTAAATATATTAGTTGTCATAATATGGCCAAAATAGTTAAGTTATTATTTATATTTTTTATATTTAATCAGGTAATTAATAAGTGTACAAAAGGAAATGACTTAAAAAAAATACATGAAGCTTTATAAAATAGTCTAGAACTATTCTAAGTTTGATAATGAAATAACAAATACAGTTACTATAAATTTATCACTTATGTGTTTTCTATTAAAAATATAGTAAACAAGCAGTTTAAATGCTAGCAAACTTGTCAGTATTTCTCAAGACTTATTTTAGTATAGCCAAATAAATACTATAGTGTTTTCTCAATAGTCATATTGTACAGTACTATATTTATTCAAGTATTTTTTTATTTTTTGTTTCCAGTTCTATTCAATAGTTTATACTTTTTATCTCAATCAAGTTGATATTTTTACATTGCTATTTTAATATCAATATCATTCTTTTCTTGCATTTCAATAGTTAATTCTTTAGTTTTATACTAGTGATTTACTTGAGCTTAAACCAGGTCTAACATAGCTGAGATAAAATTACTTTAGATTCATTAAAAAAACTAATTTAATAGTTGCTCTTAGTAATATTATTAATCTTTCTTTGGTTAATCTATCAATAATCATTATGTTTAAACTATTCTTATATTTATGTAGTTTGTTTTACTCCTAAATAGCCTTTTTTATTATTTTTTACTTTTGTTACTAAGGCTTATATATCTTTTTAGGCCCTATACTTTTTTAACTTAGCTAAAGTAAATCAATTTCAGTACTAATACAAAGGTTTAAGCTTTTTTTTCAAGCTCTTGGTTATAACACTAATATGGTAGAGATCCTGGCCAATCTGGCTGCATTGGCTACTTCTGATTCAAATAAGTTTTTGTTCTCTTTCAAATTCTAATTCTCTAGTTACAATCCCATTTACTTCTTTTTTTACTATGATAACTAACCCTTCCTTGCTTTTATTTCCAGCTATATTATAGCTTGTCTTCTTTTGTTTTTTTATTTTCTTTTTTATTGTTAATTTAATATATTCTTTTATAATCATTGTTTTTCTGTTCCTTTTTTTCTTTTTCTCTCTTATATTTTTTATTTTCTCTTCTATTACAGAATATAATATTTTTCAAGCTCTGTTTTCTAAATACTTTATTTTAGATACTTTAAGTTTTTTTTCTTATATGTTTGTCTATTCTTTAATTTTTCATTTCTGTCTTGTTTATAAACTGTTTTTTTTTAGTATTTTTTATTGAGGTTTTCAAGACTATTAAAGTTATAAATTATGTTGAGATCTTTTATAATACCCTTATAGACATTTCTCTACTTTGGTTCTCTTTTTTCTTATTTATATTCTTTTGCTAGTTGAAATTGTAGTTTGACTATTATTAATTCTTTTCTCAAAGCTTGGACCAAAAAAGTTAGAGTTTTTAAGGTCTTTTTTTATTTTGTTTTTGCTACTCTAGTCTTTAGTAATAAGTATTTTTTTTTCTATAGTCTTAATACTTTTTTTTTTTTTAATAGTCTTTCTATTCCACTTTATGGACTAATTTTTAGCTATTTTTATCTAGACTTAATTCCTTATTTATTCAACTCTTTTATTCAGACTGATCTTATAGGTCTTGACTTTTTTTTATTTTTTAACCTTTTTAACTTTACAAAGCTCTATAGATATAATCAAATATCTCTTTTATATAATAACTTTTTTTTTTAGCTGCTGCTACTAATACCCTTTATTAACACTTTTATTGTTATTTTATTTTTTTAGTAAAGTATTATTAATTAACTTTGTATTTCTTTCTTGACTAATATCCAGTGTATGTTCTTTTTTCTTTAGCTTTTATTACTGTTTTAAAATTTTCATTAACTATCTCAGAACTGGAGATAAAACCACTATTAACCCAAAAGTTAAAATTATTGGTATGGTACTTTTAAGCTAGAATAATTTCTTTGTCAAATTTGGTAACCTGAGCTTAATAGGAGACCAGAGTAGCTTAATAGAAATCAAAGATGGCTGAGATATAATTTCAAACAAATATAATGTTATGAAAATTAAAAAAAATATCTGAAAAATAATACATTAGGTTGTTGAGCTTGCTACCTTTTTTCTCACATGTCTAATAAAGAAGCTACCTTTGTTCTTTTTTATTTTTATATATATTATATCAAAGTCTTTTATAAAGGAATTTGTTAGGTAAGTTTAATGGTGCTCTTTTTAAAAGCTTCTCTTTTACTGATTGCTATATATATATTTATTGTTTTCAAGAACTAAAGAAAGAAAAGAAACAGAAAAAGTAGAGTTATTAGAAAAAAAAGAGATATTGAAACTGATAGTATTTGTAGTTTTGTATTTAAAAGAATTGTACAAAAATTCTCATTTACTCTGATCTATTTTTTTTTTTTGATAATAGATTTTTTTCAAATTCTATACAACTTATAACTTGCAATTAACAGTAATTCTATTTTTTATTTATGATAATTTGTCTTACAGCTGGGTATTGTAAAATTATGTTATAGAATAACATTAAGTTATTTTAGAAAGTTTATTTACTAAAACATTTACTTTAAATATTTACATATATAAATAAAAATATAGCTATAATATAATTATATCTTTTATGTCTTTTCTTATATCTTGAGGTGAAGTAAATTGAAATATTCTATAAGATTAAGTTGAAAATGAATAAGAATAAGATCTGCTAGAGTCTCAATTTTACCAGTTGATAAAGTATAAAAAACATCTAGAATTCAAAGTTTTGATAAACTCACTAGCAAAGTACTAGAGACAGAAACTGTAAGTTGCAATAGAAACAACACAGGACCAATGCAAAAGTCACTTTTGCAAAGGAAAAAGACCTCAAGTAAAGTTGCTAAACATGTCTATTACCTTCATAGTAAACAATGCCTTGGTAGAATAGAATCAAATGTGCTTTTTGAAGGAGAATTGCCAATTGAAATAGAAGCCCAAGTATTGCCAGTATATCTTGGGTTTAAGAATGAAAACATTGATAGCTAAAAGATAACTAGTTGACAAAAGGACCTAGAGAACAGAAGCCATCCTAGAGGCAATACATCAATATTCTGTATGTCATTTAAATCAAACCTAGAATAACCAGTTATCTAGTCAATTTCTGACTCTAGTCCAATGAGCCAGTCATTGTCCAAAAGTAATCTAAGCTAGTTTAATAGAGCTTTGACATAAAAATATTGCTTGTGCTAGCTCTTGTCTATTTGTTAGGTAGCCACAATATACTATATCAAAGATATTTGTTTACTTTTAAATCTATAGTCTTTTTTGTAATGCTTTTGTATAAAACTACCTATTGCAGATAGACTTTTACAACTGTCATGACTATATACCAGGACTATTGTATACAGCTTTAGTTTACTGAGGGTATCAATTCTTTTTAAATTCTCTAATAAAGAGTATTCTTGTTAGACTCCTAGTAATTTACAAACATACTTTAATTCTATTTAACATGTTGATAAGATACAATACTTTAAACAGTATAATATTTTTATCATCTTCTAAAATAGCAATAAGAATTCTTCTAGTCTAGATTCAGATACCAAATCTGATATATTAATAGGTTTAGTAAATGAACAATATCTATTTCTATTCAAAAAATCAATAAATTTATCTATTTTTTTTTTCTAGTCCTAACCCACAAATTTAAATTGTATAAGACTATTATATTAATTATCATAAAATAGATTGATAACTATAGTACCATCAACTTTGAATATAGCTGTTATTATAAAAGTTTAGTTATAGTAGTAATTATATACCTTTTATCAGTACAGCATTTATAAAAAGATAAACTATATGATTACATTGTATAGTGTCAAAATCTACTATTAGAGTATCAACAAAATCAAACCAAGTCGCCAAAGAAAAAAAGAAGATATAAAAGAAAGCACTTGTTAGGCATATAGATAATGTATTTTCTATACCTGTCAGAATAAAGTTGATTTTTCTTTTTTGGCCAATACTGGTAATAGTGTTACACTCCAAGTAAATTTTGTATAAAAAGTAATATTTAATATACTTTTTTTTTTGTTCAAAAGTTTATAATACAGTACTTAATTATAGTTTGTAGTAAACTATCTACAACAAGTAGCCTACATAAGCCTCAGAGATCATAATTGTTCTGTTAGTGTACAGTTATAAGGACTTAGAGCTCAACCAAGATAGTTGTTCAAAAAAAACTTAATAAAGTTCTTTGTTAGATTTTCCTAGATACTTATACAAATATCTGTTGGTCTGTACACTTATCTTCCACAATTACATGACCTTTACTAATAACTATATATATTTTATATAATTCTTCCTATGCTATTTATATCTTTCCCATGTTATATTCCTGGGTATTTTCCATTAGATTAATAAATATATAGGAAATAGTTTCTTTTTTAGAAACTGTCTCATAATATGTTCTATCACTGGTAGGAGACACTAAATAGAACTGAAAAAGATGAGACTGAGAAACTATTTACAAACAGAAAAAAAAATTAAAAAGATGCTTATGGAGGCTCAAGAGGCAAACAATTCTGGAAAGCAAAGGTAAATATACTGGGATGTTTTTTTTGGAACTTAATAAAGTCCTTAACCAATGGTAATAGATCAGTCAAGGAACCATAAGCAAACTGACAACAGTTGGTAAAGATATATTAATATATTTCTATCTAACAATGGATGCACAGATACTAGATACATTCTGTAGAGAAAAAATACTATCTAAACTCTCTAATAGAAGCATAGTTGAAAATGGCTCAAGTTGCTCTAGTATACAATGTAGCTAACTTGTCAAAAAAAGAAAGCTAGCTACTACCTTTGGTATAGAAGAACTAGAGGGGTTTATGATTACTACCTTGATAAAAAAGACAGAAAAAAAAGTTCTCTAGATGTCTAGATATAAAATAGTACTTTTCAAGTAAAAAAGATTAAGAGAAGTAGCTGGATACCATCCAGCAGTAATTTGAGTGTTGGTAGCATCTTTATATACCAAAAAATAAAAAGGCCATTAGGCCTTATTTGAATAGTTCTAGAGGAGTGCAATTTCTGCCAAAAAAATAAAAACCACACAAAACAATCAGTAGACAAATTGATACCCAATTTGATACCAGAAATGCTCTGCAGTCATATATCAACAGACTTTAATTATAAAACTACCATTAGTACAGGAATATAACTCAATCTTAGTGGTAGTAGATAGATTAACAAAGATGGTTTATTTTATTCCTACTACAGAGAAAGCATTGGTAAAAGGGCTAGTCAGACTGTTTAGAGATAATGTATAGAAACTACATAGATTATCTAAAAGTATCATTTCAGATAGAAAACTCCAATTCATGACAGGATTGATAAAAGAATCAAATAAGATATTGGGAATTAAGAGTAAGATGTTAACAATATTTCACTTTTAGATAGATAGACAAACAGAAAGGGTCAACCAAGAACTTGAGCAATACTTGAGAATATTTATGAACCATAGACAAGAGCAGTAACTAGATTTGTTGGGAACAACTGAGCTTACCTACAACAATAAAACATATTCAAGTACAAAGATATTGTTCTTTAAGACAAACTATAAACAAGATCTGAAGATGGAGTTTAAAGTAAGGAGAAAAGGAAAATATAAGAGAACAGAGAAGTTTATGACTAAAATAAAGAAAATATAGAAAGCAAAAGCAGTACTGGAAAAGGTACAGAAGAAAATAAAAAAGTATGCAGACAGAAAAAGAGAAAAAGTTAATGAGTATAAAACAGAGAACTTAGTAATGTTTAGCACTAAGGACTTGAAATATCAAATGATTGAAAAAAGAACAAAGAAGTTGATGGAAAGATTTGTAGACCCTTATAAAATAAAGAAAATTGTATTACAGTTGAATTGAAGTTACTTAGTATAGTAAGAATACACCTAATAGTAAACATTAGTAGAATATGTAAATATGTAGGGCAAGTAAAAGAACAAAAGAAAAAGCAACCAGCTCCAGTTATAATTGAAAGAGAAGAAAAATAGAAAATTAAGAAAATACTAAATAAGTAATAGGTTAAAGGAAAAAATAAGTATTTAGTATGGTAGAAAGGATTTACAGCAAAATCAGATATTTAGAAAAGAATAGAAAAAAACAATTGAAGAGTTTAAAAGAGAGTTGTAGTAACTTAGCCTAAGATGACTTAACTATACTTCTGGTCTAAGTTGACAAAAAAAACTCAATGGAGTTCTTATTTAATTCTTATTTATATACCTACTATATAGTCTATGTACTACTTTCCCATACTCATCATATGACTCTACTATGTGATGTCACCCAACATGTGATATGTAATATATAATATAATACTTTTCTGTCTTTTTTTTTTGTATAGTAAGTTTAAATAATAAAATAAAAGAAAAGTAAATAATGACTTAGCCATTTTGCCAAGTCATAACAAGAGTATCAGCAAGACATAGAAGATGTTTAGAAATAAAAAAGAGAAAAAAGGACTGTAAGAGGACCTTACCAACACTACCTCTAGAACACTAGACCAATCTTCTAGAGTGACTCTGTACCTAATTAAATATTATATAGTAATATTTAATATACAGTCCCTAACTACTCTAATATTAGTAAAGAGAGCAAACTTAAGTTAAAATGAATGAATAGTCCAGAAGTTCCAATCAATATTAAAGTAAGGTATTTTACTATATATTTACTAGTATCTAGTAAGTATGCTACATCATATGTGGGATGATAGTACTGATAAATCATGTATCTAATCATTCCCACAATCTCTCTTTTTACTCAAAAAATCCAATAAATTTATTAAAAATTAGAAAAAATCAGAAAAAAAGCTGAAAATTAGGGAAAGTATTGAAGAAAAGAAGTATAGGATACTGTAAACTATTAAAGAAAAGAAGTGTAGTGCATTACAGACAATACTACTAAAAGTTATTGGAGGAAGACAGTATAGCAAACTAGAAACTGTTAAAGAAAAATAATATAGCAAACTGGAGATAAGACTACTGGCAGCTATTGAAAAAAAAAAAGTATAGCAAACTAGAATTTGTTGAAGGAAAAGAGTATAGCAGACTGTAAACAATATTGCTATATATTATTGGAAAAAAAAGTATAGTGAACTGCAAACTATTGGAGGAAAGGAGTATAATGTATTACAGACAACATACTCACTGTGTATATTGTAGACAAACTGTTGGAGAAAGAGAGTACAATGCACTGTAAACAATACTAAAACTGTTAAAAGAAGAGAGCATAGTGACCTGACAGACAATATTGTATACTATTACATAGACTATTGGAGGCAAGAAGTATAGCAATCTATTAGACAACACAATATTAACTTTACTCAGAATTAATAGAGAGTTCAAGTTAGGCTAAAGGTTCAAATGAAAACCTTGTCTAGTAGATATATAAGAAGAAGATAGAAAAATAGAGCTTAGTTAAATTTTTAGGTAATCAGTTCCACAGCTTTACTCAAAAACTCCACAAAAATACAAATAAATTTATTAAAATTCAGGAAAAATCAAAAAAATTTTGAAAAAAAATTATTACTTTCTTTTCTTTCTTATTTCAAAGAAGTTTAACAAAATAAATTCAATTATTACAACCCTTTTCTTTTTATATTTAACCCAAATATAGATGTATAGGAGAGAAATAAACATATACAAATATACAGTAATAGTACTAGCTCATCAACTTCTCTGTTTTCAATTACTATTTCCTATATTCTTTTTTTGTTCTTTTACTTTTTTATTCTCTCATATCTGTATATTTTCTACACATGCTCTACAAAATCTTGAGGATGCTATACTTAATTTGCACAGATGTCAACTTGCTGAACAGCAACAAAGAACAACTCAAGAACCTAGAGCACAGATCATAACAGCAGAAGTAGAGAAACAAAGATAGATGAAAAAGGTTTAAGTTAATCAAATAATAGAGAAATAGAGAAATAAAGATACAGATGCTCTTGATTATGAAGGACAGCAGAATAAACATGGTAATGGAGATCTAAATATGGATAAGAATATGCAAGAAAATATTTTAAGAGTTATAAGTAATAGATTTCACTAATTGTTGATAAATAAATTCTAATTAGATATTACAGAATGTTAGAGAAAGAAATATTCAAGAGTTAGATATAGAAGATGATATGATTTAGGTATATTGATTTTTATATAATAAAATTTTATATACTTATAAATTATCAGAATTAAGAAGCAGTTGTTGTAAATAATATCCCACTATTTGTTTTTCACCCTATACCTTATCTACCATTTGTCCTTACTGTCATGCTCTTTACTTTGACTATGAGAAGCTTAGATCCTCATGGGTTAGTCATCCCAAATTTGGCATATGCTGTTTGCAAGGACAGATCCAACTACCTCCTTTCCAACCACTCACTGGAATTCTTTACAACTACTTGACTGATTATTCCTCAAGAGAATTTTGCAATAATATACAACAGTATAATACAGCATTTACTATGACTTCAGTAGAAGTCAATTTTGACAACTCAGTTACTAAGCAGTCAGGCCTCTATTGTTTCAAGATCCAGAGAGAAGTTCATTATCTCACTAGTACTTTCCTTTTTCATATAGATTAGACTCTAATGTATACACAAATCTATATTCTCAATACAGTAAAGTAGCTCAATATTAGGAGAGCCAACAACAATAACTTGGATTCTGTAGTGATAGACAATCTTTAGACAATGCTCCTGGACAGTCATTTATATATTGGTTGATACTGTTATACATATGAGCTTATCAGAGACAAACTAACAGATGAACAATAGGAGGTTAGGATTAGACTACATATAGATCTACAGCATAATCAATGAACTCACAATCTGTCTATTGCTGAAGAGATTGCAGTCATTATTCCTAAGGAAGGAGTCCATTATGTAATAGATGATAGAGATATGGTATTACAAGCAAGAGGAGGATGACTTGAGTAAATAAGCTAGAACAGTTCTTTATATATTGCTTTCTATTATGTTTTGGTATTTCCAAAGGGGGAGAATAGATGGTATCCAAGAATTCAATCTATGGTGTTCAATTGAGAGAACAAAAAAAGAATAGAAAGCAGAGAGATAGAGAAGAATAGACTTATTTACAGGTGGTTTCTGACACATGCTACTATGTATATTGTCTTTATGTCAGAAATAGTCTTCAGCCATCTCTCTTCTATAGTGGAAAGCTGATTCAGCAGTTTGTTGTTGATGTATAGGTAAACTGTGAACAGAGGAAACTCAACTAGACTAGAACATATTAACATACTCTCAGATCAGAACTCTACTAGGGACTACAGGATGCTGCTATGCATGATAGATATAATGGAGAAGATATTAGGCCTTTGGAACACAAACTCATTCTTCTTATATGGGTAGTTCTAGGCTTATGACTCAGTTGTTCCAAGGTGCTATAGCCATTTGCAGACATTTTCATAAACCAGACCTCTTCCTCACTATGACTGCTAATCCCAAGTAACTAGAAATTGTTCAGTCTTTTTCCTGGACAGACAGCCATTGATTATCCTGATATTGTATCATATGTCCTTGAACAGAAGAAAAAAGCACTTTTTAAGCTTATTAATAATGGCTTCTTTGGTACTGTGATAGCTCATATTCACACCATTGAGTTCCAGAAAAAAGGTCTTTCTTATATTCATCTGCTCATCTTTCTACACTCTCAAGATTGTATTCAAAACCCTTATCATATAAACTCTATGATCTCAGTACAGTTATCTGATCCTCAGCTATAGCTACTTTTTTATGCAAAAGTCACCAAATATATGTTGCATGGTCTATATGGTGTTGATAATCCCCAAGCCAAGTATATAGTCAATGGACAATGTAGTAAATGCTTTCCCAAAGACTATAGAGAGAGAACAAACTGGGTTGAGAACAGTTATCTACTCTATGCTAGGCCTAACAATAGCTTGGTATTTGAATGCAATGGGGCCAGGTTCATTAATTAATATACGGTCCCTTACTGTTCTCAACTTCTCTTTAATTGTCATGTTAATATGAAGGTCTCTACTAGATTGGAAACTGTCAAGTATCTCAGCAAGTATATCTATAAGGGTTCTGACAGAGCAACTATAGAGATTAGTAGTAGGGTACAGAATGAGATCAAAGTATACTTGGATGGTTAGTTTATTGGTCCAACTGAAGCTTACTAGAAGATCTTTGAGTTCAACATACATGGAGAGTCACTAGCTGTCCAACATCTTTCTATCCATCTTCCCAATGAGTATTATGTCAACTTTCATGCACATCATACTGTTAATGAAGTATTGGTCAGGCAAAATGTAGAGAAGACTCAGTTTACTGCTTGGTTTGATTACAACTCTGCATATGATAATGGGTTGGGCCTTACCTATTAGTAGTTTTCTCAACACTCTACCTGGAATGCCAAAGCCAAGTCATGGTATTCAAGATGGTGTGCTAAGGTGATTGGGAGAATATACTTTGTATTACCATCAAAGGGAGAACAGTTCTTTTTACAACTTCTCTTGACTATATTTGAAGGTGGAAAAAGTGAGGAACATCTAAGGACCTGGAATAGCCAAGTGTTTGTCATATTCAAGGAGGCATGTATAGTAAAAGGATTACTGAAGGATGATTATGAGTGGAGGATTTGCTTGGAGGAAGCAATTGTAATGCAGCCTGAAGTAGCATGTCATTGGTTGTTGGTAGTGATCTTGTTGACTAATAAAGTGGCTGAGACTCATATTCTCTGGGACCAATTCAAGGCTGGACTTTGTAATGATATCAAGCACAAACTCTGTTATATGAGCTACTACCAAGCTGACCAGGAGATACTAGAGAATGATGTTTATGATTATAGCCTTTGGGATCTGAATAGAATATTGGTAGGAATGGGGAAGAAGTCTTGCTAAGTTTCTATCTATGTTTTTTCTACAGCAACAGTAGAGTCAAAGAATACCCAATTCTCTCTTATAGGCTAAACAGTATAATGCAGATGAAATGGCAACTTTGGTAAATGAGCAGAGGACAATGTTTAACCCTGAACAAGCTGCTGCTTTTGATGCTGTTTTGGAGTCTATCACCAACAACCAAGGTCATCCTTTCTTTATTTATGCTGCTGGTGGTTATGGAAAGACTTTTCTTTGTAACACTATTGCTGCTGAGGTTAGGAGAAGAAAACAAATGGTACTGTGTATAGCATCATCTGGAATTGCTGCTCTTTTGCTAGATAGAGGAAGAATATCTTATACATTTTATTTGTGCTTCAAGATTTCTTTTTCTATTAATGAGAACTCTATGGCTAGACTCAAACAGAATAGTTATATATTTCCAGTCATTCAATAGACCAAGGTTATTATTTGGGATGAAGTTTCTATGTAGCACAAGTATGACATTGATGCTGTTGATCAATGTCTGAGAGACTTGCTTGAAGTAAGTGATTACTTGCACTTGATAGCTGTTAAATTGACATATTATCTAGAATGATTATCTATTTGGTGGAATTACAGTGGTATTTGGAGGGGGTTTTTGTCAAACTTTGCCTGTGGTACCTAAAGAAACACATTAACAAGTGGTAGCAGCATCTCTCTGCAGAGGAAATTTATGGAGACATATCAAGTTCTTATATCTCAGACATCATATGTACTTGGACCACTCTGAAGCTGACAATCAACATGCTCAGTGGTTGCTGGAAATTGGTGCTGGATCAACTATAGATGACAATGAGATGATACAAGTTCCTTAGTCTATGGTTTGCACTAATCTCAACACTTTTATTGACAGGATCTATCCAATACTTCTTGGAGCATATTATTCTCTATTCTAGAAATGATGAGGTATATAATATTAATGAAGCTATTCTCCAACAGTTCAATCCAGTACCAAATACAAAGGTATAAGAACTTAGACTAAGACGTTTTAGAACTACTCCTAGTCCGAGTTAACAAGGAGAACTCAATGGAGTTCTTATTGATTATAGTACACTACTTATACACCTCCTGTGTTTACTTCTATTTATAAACTCCCATGCATCTCCTTTTGGTTATTTCATCTTGTATATCCACCAATTTCCTAATTAATTAAAAAGAAAAGAAAAAGAAAAAGAAAATAAATAATAACTTAGCCATTTTTGGCTGTGTCATGACAAGAGGTCTATATACTAAGAAGTGTGGACTCTGTGTTTGAGAAAGATAGAATGCACCATGTCTATCCTGCAGAGTTTCTTTGACAACTCAATAGTAGTAGATTGCCTCTTGCTTTACTTTGTCTCAAGGTTGGCTGTCCAGTTATCTTACTGAGGAACTTGGATCCAGGAGAAGGACTTTGCAATGGAACAAGAATGGTGGTGTTGAATGTAAGGAAAAAGATACTCCAGTACAGGATTATTAGCAAGGATAGAAGGTTTAGAGGAAAGGTTGTATTGATTCCAAGGATTAGGTTATCACCTAATGCAGACACATTGCCTATGCCACTTAAGAGACTTCAATTCCCAGTCAGGCTGGTCTTTGCTATGACTATCAACAAGTCTCAAGGACAATCAGTTGAGCATATAGAAATTAATCTGCAAACATCAATGTTCTTACATAGACAACTTTATATAGTATTTTCAAGATGTACTTCAGTATTGAACATTTCAGTACTTCTTCCAGAATAGAGCCAGGAGAACAGAAGGACACTTAATGTAGTATATAAAGAGGTACTCAATAGTATTAGATTATAGATTGTATATGTATGGACAATGGACTTGAGATTAATTCTTACTATAATATCAGAAGTGAGTGAGTAAAGTCAGCTAGAATAGTTAAGTCAGTAAGTAATTGAAAAAATATTATAGAGTACACAGAAAGTTGAAGAAGAGAGTATAGTAAACTGACTTTAACATATATTCAACTATTCAAAATTAGTAAAGGATTTAAGTTAGACTATAGGCCCAGATGAAAGCCTTATATATATCTATACTAGATGGTCTGTGGATATTACCATGCAATCAGATGTACTATACATTAATAACTAGATTACTATAAAAAGGCAACCTAGCACTAATGAAAAGATGAAAACCAGAGAAAAAAGTTATAGAAAAGGCAACTAAACAGATCACAGGGCAAGTTAGGTAATACTCACCTATATTGTATATACTAAGCCTTCCTAGATGTGACTACTAAGTGTTCTCTTACAATAGACATATCATGACTTAGCAAAAAAGCTAAGTCATTATTTTTTTTTCTTTTTTTTTTTTTTTATTTGGACTTTTTTTTTTTTTTTTCTTCAAAAATTTATAATATGGTGCTCAATTGTAGTTTATGGTAGATTATCTACAACAAGTAGCCTACTTGAGCCTCAGAGACCATAGCTGCCCCATTATTGGCAGAAGATACTATTAGTATCAGAAAAGAAATCTAATCTAAGAAAGAAAAGAAAACTTGATTTAGGTTGCTTGTAACCAATCTTTAAATAATATATCCAGGTCTAATGACCTATTATGTCTAGAATACAAAGTCAACAGAAACTAAGAGAAATGAGACTGAAAAACTATTTACAGATACAAAAAAAAGAAACCAAGAAAGCTCATGGAGGTTCAGGAAGTAAGCAATCCTGGAGAGTAGAAACAAATACACTGGGATGCTCCTTCAGAAACTTGATAAAGTCCTTGACTTATAGTGATGGATCAGTCAAGGGAGCATGAGCAAACTGATAATAGTTAGCAAAGATATATCAACATATTTCCACCTGGTAATGGCCACACAGACACTGTATACACTCTATAAAGAAAAAGTGTTGTCTGAACTCTCTAATAGAAGTATAGTTGAGAATAGCTTACCTTTTTGTTAAAGCAAATATTCTCTGGTGAGATAAAAAGGTTAACTAACAGAGGAGTGTAATCCAAGGGTAGTTTAAGATTAGGCTCAATACAATGTGAGACCTGAAAAATACTCATGCCTAAAAAG
>Ga0153926_100094_pt1 | contig 18640 bp, 30 predicted proteins | sample TSNJ010MetaG_FD_104716 | JGI IMG/M metagenome (GOLD analysis project Ga0153926, IMG submission 104716) | Attine ant fungus gardens microbial communities from New Jersey, USA - TSNJ010 MetaG | ecosystem: Host-associated > Fungi > Mycelium > Unclassified | place: USA: New Jersey, Wharton State...
CCAAAGCACTCATTAAAATCGCACAGCTGGCGACAGATGCTTCGGCCTTGATTCGCCATTACAAAAACTTACTCATCGGACCGGTTCAAACAAGCAGGAAAAAGTAGACACGAATACAACTAATTATAAATATGTTGTATAGCATATACTGACAAAAACGATTTACTGGAGTCCTGTCAATCATGATAGCTTGTCAATTACCAGTAGGACTCACCAAATCTGAGATGTTTTTTTCATACAGACTATGTCCCACGTTTGAAAGCTATCTCAAACAAAACTTAGATCATTCAGGGTAGATTAGAAGAAGAGGCCTACAGGTTGACTATCAGGTTCGTGTAGGTCTTCTCTTTTGTAAGGAATATTGGGTTTGAGGTGCAGGTATTCGGAAAGGAAGACCCTCAATAACAGAGACCACCGACGCATTGTTGGAAGGTCAAGAGCACTGGCATCATCCTACGGAAAGTTCATCTTCAACATAGGAACAAAGAGCTTAAAAGAGTAAAGGTTACCTTGAGTGTATGCCAAACATGCGGGAAAGGTTCAGAAATAATATGCAATACACTGACGCCTTTCTTTAAAAAGGGGACATGGTCATCACCAATGTGCCCGGAGGCTCCTAGCACGTTACGCCGCACGAACCAACTCCGCCAGCTACCAGACGCCATTAGTTTGTCTTCCCCGTATTCGAAAGCGCCGCTGTCTCCCAATCTTTCTTCGATGGCGACAAGAGCATCAAACATCCACGCAGTATCCGCATAATATGACCTGATAAGTGGATCGGGGGCACCAAGTAAATCAAGGAGAATTAAATGCTCTATTGAAGAAATTTCCGTTTCTTGAGAACCAAGGAGTCGTCGCCTTGTAAGGGTAGATTGGTAGGTATTGGCCCATTTACGGGCCAGGTGTCTAGAAATCGTGAGGCTCGTATGCATTTCTGTTAGACAATTGAACCACAGACCTAGCACCATAGATTGAATCTGTATCTGTCCAGTCATGAAATGCCTCCTCCCCATCAAAAAACACCAACTGCAGAGTTATATCGGCAATACTTTCGTCATCATCGTCCAAGAGGCCCTCCTCCCATCGTTTATGACGGTCGTCGAGGAGTGGGTCTAGAGTCTCGGCAATGTCCAACATCATGGCACATGGGGCTGCAGAATCTGTGGCACCGAGAAACTTAGATAGACAAACGTGAGTTGGACACAGCACGGTAGCATTCACATACCTGGTTTTCAGGGTAATTTGGATAATATTTACTGTCATAGTGAGCAGACAAAATCAGTCGACGAGGAGCAGAGGGGTCTTTTGTGGCAATAATATTGGCAAATTTCTTCTTTCCAACAGGGGTATCATCCGTGAATTCGTCCTCTTCAATCTCCCAATCAAGCTTCTTGAGTGTTGACACAATGTAATTTCGAGCAAGGGTTATGTTCTCTGTACCGGCTGAAGCCCATATTACTTTACTCGCGAATGAAAGCAAGAAAAACAGAGTACTCACGAGCTCTGGGTATCAGGATTCTAGAGAGATGCGAAGCAGAGTTAGCTGGATCTAGCTTGCTCACTGGGTCGGGAACTCCTGACACGAGCGCTGTCAGCTCATCAGATGATAGCTGTGGAAGTTCACGTTTGCCAAACAGAGATGCCTGGAGAGAAATCAAGCAGCTACCCAAGCACCATAACACCCAAAACGCTGGTATCCGACACCAATGGGGAGGCCACGATGACATTGTTCAGAGCGTGTTTTGACCGGCCCGGAGCACCCTTAGTGGGTCGGCTATCCCCTGCCCTTCCTCACGACAATGGCCATTCATGGACTTTGGGTATGGATTATAGAAGGTTTTATGTATCAGATCCATTGACCAACTCGACAGATAATCAACAAAGCAGGCGGTCTTGTATATCAGCGTAACTTCGCAGGTCCTGCTTCTTGGCTTTCCGTATTGGCTTAACTTAGGACAAATTAGGTGGATTGGCACAGTTGACCTCAAACGAATATCTAGTTCTGGCAGGTACATTGCACGGGATTCATGCTATAACAAGTCGACTGTCGCCTACTGGCTCTAGCTCTGGTGTGGAGATTGTTGAGGGCGAGACCTTCAAACTCACAATCCATCTGACGCTGACGGGTATGCCTTTTTGAGACCATTTCGGTGGTCGGCTGCAGCCTTTTCCTAGGAACCAAATTCGTGCTCTTGACTTCTACTGCGGAGGCAACTGCAGAAGTGATTCTTCAAAAGGCCTATGAAATATATGCTGACGCTGTGATGAAAAATCCCTTTCATACATCGGAGATGCCGATACGCAATGAAGGATTCGATACGAAAATAGCTGCATTAATTGGCCTTGGATAGAACTTGACTCGACTCGTATGCCTGCCTAGGTTTCGATCTCGATATGTATCTATACGATTTATGAAATTCGATGACCACTGTCTGGCGTGTCAGGTGACTGGACATAGACTATATAGTCTTCAGCAGCCCTTGTCAGCTCTTCTATGCTCCTCCTACCACAATGGCTCTTCAACAACGATCCCGCCAACAACAGATTTCTCATACCCAGAGCTTGGCTGTCGTTCAGACCTTACTTAAGGCGGGGCTCGGTTGCATTACCTTTCTAAGGTAATCTCGCATTTAGGTTTTGCACCAGCTTTACTTATACTAGCCTATGAGAAATTTATTACCCGATGACAATTTTTCTGAAAGTTGAGGCATTCTTGACGAAGGCTCTCTGATACTGACCCTATGTTTGTTTTGAGGTCACTTCACTACTTCTGATGATTCTACTCCTTCCGGCTCACAGGCCAGTGGCCTGTCTACTGATGTGTCTAAACAAAGGATTAGTGGTTTTAAGATCATGGTATTCTCAGTAGTCCAGTCAGCAGGCCACCCCTGATTAGTTTTAGACAATGGCCAGAGGATACTCAGATGAGGCTGACAGACTGCTGAATTACCTTGTGAGTGCTTGTATGCGAGTACTTTGAACCCAAACCAATCTAGATCTTCCTAGGAATATGGCATTTTTGATGCACTTGAAAAACAATATCTTCGCAGTTTCATCTTTGCAATATACCTGGTCAGGATTTCTAAATTTCGCTCAGGTGAACGTTGACTAACAATCACGATAGGACAGCAAAGATCCTACCAAGTGGCGTCCATATATGCATAGCCTCCGCACTTGATTAACCTTTTACATAGTATTGTGGAAGCCTACACCTTCAATTTCCGAGTGAGCACTCTTACCCCTTCCCTGTATGATGAAACTATTTAGATTCTCAGTATCACAGACTTCCTGGAACTGATTCTACTGTCCCCATCATGACGCTTGGCGAAGATCTGCCAAGGCCATCATCAGGTGTACATGATGATCCTGTCACGGAAGCGGCCAAGAAGGGCCTCAATCCGACTTTACGCGACGTCAAAAAAAGTGTCAAGGTTTCTAAGCCCCGCTCTCTGCGTGACTTCAAAACTTACAGTTTCAGAATCTTCTCAAAACGCTTATTCATGCAATGAGTCAGATGGACGTTCTGCCCAGTACTTCCTGAGTCGATCTATTTACCACTGACTGAAATAAATCTTACCTAGAACGTCGCTACGCAGCCTTCAAACTATTTTATACAAATTATACTCCTCCAGACTACGAACCTCCATGTTTCCAAGCAGGTGATGCAGACAAAGACCGATGGTATATGATGACGCATAATATGGATGAAATACCCGATAAATGGAGCATCGGAAATATCAATACAGGCTATCATTCGTGTGTAAAATGTACATCTCCTTGCTCTCTTGTTGAACTAACGCATTTAGTGTTCACTTGAACATCACTTCAATTGCTACGTACTTACCGTCTACAGAGAACCAAGAAGGGACCTTTGCCGGAACGACAGAGTCTCAGTCTACAATGAAAAATTTGACGCCGATGCAAGAGGCGGCACTCCGACGGCAACAAAACGAAGAGCAAGAGCAAGATGCAGAAGCAAGAAACCTGGTTTGGAATCCTGAAGTAGATGCTGTCGATATAGATGCGGATGCTGAAGGAGAAGACGATCCTGACTATGTCAGACAAGAAGACGGCTCCTTACTTCGGGTCTCTGACTCTCATGTCCTAGTCCCACTCGGCATTCGAAACGAGGCAGGTGTAATTGAAGCTATTCCAGCTTCAGAGAAAGAAGAAGCGGTCTATGGCGGTGAGCTCGAAGTGGCTCCAATGCATCTTAGTGATTTGGTCCGTGACCTTTCCGAGGAGAAAAATTGAGTTAAATCTTCCAACTTGGACAGAACGAACAAACACCTAAGGCAGTGACCGAGTATGAAGAAACCCAAACATTTGGTTTTAACGCGCGCGAATCTGCACTACCTTCAAATCCAGGCCCCTCCTCAATAGAGTTTAGCGTCGGTCGATCCGTCGTGTTGTCAATCTTGTTTGCTGACCACCATACAGACGCCCTCCGTTCACCTGTTGAATGAAGATGAAACCTCACTTCTTGCCAGAATGTCGTTGAATGATGCAGAAGATAGAGAAATGCTTGTGACAGGTGCGAAGGCTTTGATCATGACTCGAATTCTTTTTACTCAGGTCAGGTCCAATAGACCGCACGAGATCGCAAACAAAATTGCGACGGATTGGGAATAAGAACCAAACCGTTGAGCGTGCAGAAGAAGACAAAGGGCTAGCCTGTGAATGCGGCGTTTCGGTATAAATTTTCGCCTTGGATGATCGCACACCCACATGCCTATGTACAGATGGACGATGAATGTTGTTTTTGCGAAGGTGGTTGCGCGAGATGGCTTCATACCTGGTATGTATTTTTTTGTTGTCGTCTAGGGTGCACTGAAGTGCTCGACCGGCAGGTGCATTGGGTAAGGATCGAATCCAAGTGCTCGAGAGATTGCTTGACTATATTCAGATACCATTCAACTAGCGACAAGCGCCTGCCTGCTAAGTTTATATGCATTGATTGTCGCCTTCGAGCTGATATCTCGTGGGAGCTGATAAAGTCTGGGGTCTATCCTCAGCTAATGACGAAATATCGAGACCTAGCACTTTTCCGGCATGTGATGAATATTCTGATGCGCAATCACTGACGTAAATATCGAACAGACGCTCGATTAAGATCGCAGAACAAATGGATAGTTTTGTTCCAATGAATTTTGCAAAACAGCTCGGCATGTCTCGTCCTGTTCTCTGGTGCACATTCTCGTCTCATTTCCACAATTTTCTAGGGGCAGAATTTTCACAGTCCCGTCAACTTTTGAAGAGACTTGAGGAGGAAGGTCAGTACAATTAATGATAAGGACGTAAAATTGAGAGGTCACAGGGTTTGTTCATGAACACGTTGAAGAAGTTGATGAGCTCGGCTTAGTGAGGTCCCGCCCCAAGAAAAAACCCGCTGCAAAGCAAATAAGGCAACGTCGCACCAACATTCAGAAAAAGCAATATCGGTTCAAGAGAACTATTATAAATACCCCTAGTTATCTCAAATATTTCGACCCTTCGATCGAAGCGGAAAACTGGCTTTTAGGTATTGGTGAGATGGTAAGTTACATTGAGCAAATTCGGATAGGTAAAACTGAGTTGCCTTCAGGTTGCGAAATATCGCAACTGTGCTCCAGCGACCAGTGTCACAAACATATCATCAGGACAGATTCCTTCCTGTGCTATTCCGACCCAAGAGGGGAACATGCGAGCTCAGACCGATGTCACACGTCCCAACAAACGTTCAGCTGCTTCTGATAAAGAAACCCGCGATCACAAAAAACCGAAGATCTCAGTCACAAGTGGAGTGGATTTGGCAGAATAATATACAAGACTTGTCTTCATCTGCATTACTTCTGACACACTCACAACATCCATTGACGAGGATTCTTTCTAACATTATTTTCTCAAGCACGTGTGGTACCATCAAACTTTCTGACCTACCCTAATGACGGACATCCATTCCACGAGTGAAGATGAAGTGGCTTCATCCCCTCACTGGTTTCTAACTGTCACCAGGATTTATACCATGACTAGTGACAAACACCAGAGAGGCCTTCGCAGGAGATGAATTAAATGGTGCAATGGCATAGTTAATACCTCCGTATCTCCCATCTACTTTATCAGTTTGTGGGTTCGTTAGTGGGGTGTACATTCTGTAAATTCTGGCTATACGAATCTCAACTTCTAGATCCCTGACTGACTCCAGTTTGTCCTGTCGAGCCTGTTTCTGGATGTTTCTCAAGGAGCTAAGTGTATCATGCATGTGACCTCATTGAATCTTCGGAGATTGTTACGCGTTCCAATTCTCATCCTAAACTTCATGCCCTATAAATTATCTGCAGTATTGACCACACATTCTTCAGATGTTAGCATCCTGCTTCTCCTTCCAATATCCTTCTAATATTCCGTAGGTTCGGGCACTGAGCACACCCACGGATGATCTCATCCTTTCAGCCTCTCGCGACACCACTGCGATTTCATGGCAGAGGTCTGAGAGTGGCAAATTTCTTCCAGCTGCTGTCTTTCGGCCAGGCTCGCGATACGTGAATGCGATCACATATCTGCCACCAACAGCAGACGCACCAAAAGGTTATGCTCGTTCTTCATCTCAGCTACCAATATCTCATATACACAGGTTATGTCGTAACTGGTGGCCAAGAGACGGTAATCAGCGTTTTCTCCCTCGACTCATCAAGAGAAGAGCCATCGTATAGTCTACTCGGGCATACAGAGAATGTTTGTACTTTGGATGTTACACCAGGAGGTTCGATTATCTCTGGTTCTTGGGACAAGCGAGTGTTTATTGGACTGACGGTGTGTTCCCATTTGTGCTGACCTACATTCAGGACGGCAAAGATTTGGATCGATTTCCAGTTGGCATATGACCTCAAGGGTCATCAACAGTCTGTATGGGCTGTAAAAGCAATCGACGAAGGACAATTCTTGACTGGTATGTTACCCAGTATATCTTTTTAAACCCTTCAAAATGTTTTGATCGTGCTCATTCAGCTTCTGCGGACAAGACAATCAGGTTATGGCAAAAACACAAGACGATTCAAGTATTCAAAGGACACCGAGATGCTGTACGTGGCCTGACGCTAGTCCCTGACCTTGGATTCGCATCATGTTCCAATGATAGGTACGGCCAGAGTTATGCCAAGAATAATCCACTCATTCGTTCACACAGTGAGATCCGTGTCTGGACAATGGACGGAGACGTGATCTACACGCTATCGGGGCATAGCTCTTTCGTGTACAGCCTAGCTGTATTACCTGATCTCAACATTGTATCAGCCGGTGAGGACCGCTCAGTTCGTATCTGGCAGGGTATGTGGATTTCTTCGTTGGCAAAAACAGTAGTTAGTGATAAGCAGTTTAGGTGATCGATGTACCCAGGTTCTCGTCCATCCTGCGATTTCCGTATGGGCTGTATCAGTCTTGCCGAATGGCGATATAGTGAGCGGATGTAGTGATGGAGTCATCCGAATCTTCAGTGCCTCTGAAGAGCGATGGGCATCAGAAGAAGATCTGAGGAAGTATGAGAATCAGGTCGCATCTCAGGCCTTGCCATCGCAACAGGTTGGTGATGTAAAGAAGAGCGACCTACTTGGGCCTGAAGCGCTTTTAACACCTGGTATGATAACTTGAGACGTTTCTCATGTCTGCTCATTTCACCTTCAGGAAAAAAACCGGGAGAAGTAAAGATGATCAAGAGAGACGATGTCGTTGAAGCCCACCAGGTAGAGTTGCTCTTCCAAGGAGGCCGCAATCTAATCAACTCGTAGTGGGATAGTTCAAGTTGTCGGTGGCAGAAAGTAGGGGACGTCGTCGATGCTGTTGGGTCAGGAAGGAAGCAATTATATGAAGGCAAGGAGTATGATTATGTCTTCGATGTCAATATACAAGACGGCGTGCCACCTCTTAAACTCCCATATAATGTCACAGGTGCGGTACATTATTGTAGTCGATATGCTGCATCTTACATCAGATCAGAGAATCCCTATGCAGCAGCACAAAGATTCCTGCAGGCTAACGAAATCTCCATGAATTATATCGATCAAGTAGCACAATTTATTGAGAAGAACACTTCCGGCTTGAATATAGGCAGTGGAAGCAACGAGTATGCTGATCCGTTCACTGGTGAACCATCTACGGGCCTACGATTCTGTATTCTGACTTGAAGCTAGGTGCTTCAAGGTACCGTAGTACAAGTTCGAGCGAAACAAGAGCCAATGAAGAGTACGCTGATCCTTTCACTGGTGCCTCAAGATATCGGAGTACCACTTCAAGTACCACTTCAACTGACGATCCCTTCACTGGAGCATCGAGATTCAATCCATCGGGAACCTCAAAAACAACCCCCATTGTCCCTCCTACTACAAGTACCTTACCCGTGGTGAGTGACAAATGTAATGCCCGACTACAGAGAATATCAAGTTGTCCAGGCCAAAGGGTTAAATTTTAAGCAAGTAAATGTGGTAGCCATGCAAGGGAAGTTTTCCCAGTTCAATGATGCTCTGATGAATGAAAAGGTGAGGGAGATTTTTGGAGTTCGATACAGGTTGGCAATTTACCATATGATAGACCAATTCCGTGCCTGCTTTCTCCCTCGAAAAAGGTTCTGCTATCAGTGAGATATTTGATTATCTAATTCGAGTGACTGCGGTTCCACCCCAGCAGCCTGTCAAGCCCCTCACCTTCGGTCATATTGACGTTGTCTTTCATCTCTTGGACAAATGGCCAACTTCTCATATCTTCCCAGGTGCTTGGACTCTTCGTTTCATGTTTTTTTTTGTTCTCATAAAGATATTGCAGTGATTGATCTCTGTAGATTACTTGCTGCATTTTCCCCCGATGCATTAAGTGGAGTGGGTGAAGTGGAACAATTCATCGAAGCCCTATTGAAGGCTGCAGAGTGGCCAGTGCCTTGGTCGTTGCCGCTATCTAAATCGCGGGAGACAAATATATTATTGGTACTACGCACCTTGGCAAATATCATTCAAGAACGAACTCAGCTCAGCTCGACGCAGTATAGTCTAGTACGTCCGTCTATCTTGTCGAAAGACACCACCTCCTTACAAGTATCTGAACCAGATCTTTGAGGCGCTTGGGCAGGTCCCGTATACATTACTGACGAAGGTACAGCGGGTGGCTTTTTCAACCATTTTGTTCAAGCAAGTAACTACCTGAAGTTGGGTCAAATCCGAAGTTAACTTTGGAAATCTAGTATTTCTTGTGCCCTTCTCCGTGCTCCGATTGGTGATGACCTTCAGCAGCAATATCTCACTTTGGTACTCGGGGTACGTTCTAGCTGTGTTCAACAAAGTTTTATAATAATATCAATTTTTTCAGCTCCTTGCAGCAGAGACCAATGACTCTGAGTCATCCTACAGGAGTCTTGTTGCGCTTGGCAACGTGGTGTGTCCTTCATGTATCTCAATTTAATATGTCCTAAATTGCTGTGATCAAGGCTTTCGCTGCCAGGAATAGCAGAAGTTCTCTGGCGAGTACCCAAATTGGGGAGGCTAACCATTGCCTTCGTGCTCTTCCAATTACATTCCCTGAAGAACGTATCATAAATCTCAGTAAGGATGTTGCTGCTTTACTTTGAACAGATGGGAGATAATAGAATCTGATAATTCGTATCCGATACTTTACGTAAGGGCTGTTTGTGGTTTGATGCAATCATTCTGTCATGTCAATCTTAGCCAGAATATTCCTCGTCCGTCATGGAGAGACAGATGCAAATAGGACTAGGATAATCCAAGGACACCTTGATATTCCTTTGAACACTGTTGGGCTTGGCCAGGCAATATCATTAGCAAATGCATTGCAGGAAGTGATTTTCGATCTTGCACTGTCGAGTGACTTGAAGAGGGCAGCGGATGTGAGTGCATGTCCAGTGGGTTAGGAAAGCATGGGAAAACTACTCATGAGTCCTTTTGATTATGGTGTCTAGACAGCAGCAGTGATTCTGGAATACCAGCCTGGTGTAACATTATACAAGACTAAAGAACTGCGAGAGCGTGTATGAGACCCAGTTTGATCGTCATGTAATCGGCTGAACTCTAGGCAGTTTATGGGGGAATTTCAGGGGAAAGTGTATGGCTCAGCCAAGACAGGAAGCTCGAATGCAGAGACGGATCATGCTCTGAGTGCACGAGCTATGGCCTGGTGGAGGGATGCAATCGTGGCTTGCACAGCCTCTTTATCGATAGGACGGGAGCCGTATAATATTCTAGTCGTGTCACACGGAGGATTCATCAGTACGCTGGTGAAAAACCTCATCCGCAGCAGCAAGGTAACTTCTGACGCAGTCAAGATCTTGCCGAGTCTTCCCAACGTGTCCGTGTCAATAATAGAATGGGATGGGGAGATATGGCGGTTGGTGAAATATGGCGATATATCGCACTTGAAAACAGAACCTCTGGATCACAGTGCAGACGAGATGTGAATCTGATTTTTGAAATCAATTTGTATTTTTGTCAAAAGTAAATTACATAATCAATACTAAAAAACATGTGAAAACATGTACTGTTTGATATCCCTGTCATTGAATGACCCAGAAGGACAGGATCCTTGGTAGAACCGTGGATGGTAATGTTTTATTACAAAATGCCAGAAATTGTCCTGTAATAAATGTTTTCTCCCGTGTTTGGAGCTGTTTTTTAAAGAAAATGACAGCGTCTTGACACAGCCCTAACTGATGTCAAAAGGTGTAATCGAGTAGCTGATTTTCGGGTTCAGTCATTAAAACCTTGACGCTGGTCTGACAGCCATGCTTCGTATTCGGCTGGTTTCATTGGCCATAAATAGTGTTGCAGATAGTTTCATATCAATAAAACTTTGCACTGCCTCGAAATTCCGGTCTTTCTTTACCCTGCCATCTTACAATGGCTGCCTCAAACCCCTCAGAAAGAACACCGCTCCTGAATGGCGCAGTCACCGAGAGCTCTACCAGCGAGAGACTTGTTTCTCTCCCCACAGTGGGAGATGGACCATCCTGGTCGGACTCTTTCGGGTTCCTTTTCTTTGGATCATATCTGAACATTTTGCTTGTTTTTGTGCCTTTGAGCTACATTTCTCACATTTTGAATTGGGATGCTGCCCTTCGATTCAGCTTTAGCTTCCTCGCTATCATCCCTCTTGCCCAGGTTTGGATCACTCGCCTCACTGGGCTATCGCGTTTCTCACTGACATGTTCGTGATATAGCTTCTTGGGGAGTGCACGGACCAGATGTCGATTCCGTTGGGCCAAACTCTCGCCGGTCTACTCAATGCTTCTTTTGGTAATGCTGTCGAGATCATCGTCGGCGTTGCTGCTCTGCTCCAGGGTGAATCCTTTGGCATTGAGTCACTCGATTTCATATCCTCACTTGATATATCATAGATGAAATTCGCATTGTCCAAACCTCTGTATGTCTTGATTGAAAGATGAACAACATATCTACAGCTCTTGATCCAGATGCTCGGATCCGTTCTGTCCAATATCTTGCTCGTCCTAGGATGCTCCTTTGTCGCAGGTACTCCCCATCTCGTGTACCTTTCCGGTCATCACTCAGTATTATAGGTGGTCTTGTGAGGAGTGAGAGTAACTTTGCAGTCACTGCAGCGCAAGCGTAAGTTTTTTTTAGTTGTTGATCTGCTTGTGTTCACTTATTTCAGGTCGAGCTCGGCAAGTAAGCAATCTTTCTCACCGAAAGTCAACTAACTTTGCTTCTAGCTCATGACGCTTGCATGCATCAGTACGTTTTCCTTCTTGATCCGGACAAGCAGTGGCACTGATTGCTGTTTTTAGCTCTTGTTATCCCAGCTGCCTACTACCTTTCCCTTGGTGGTGACAGTGATGACAAAAGTGAGAATCCATTTCTGCCAGCATCGGCATCTTTCTCAGAAAACCGCACAGATGCGTTGGGATTAACATTCATATCCCGCGGCACCTCAATATTCCTTTTGGTTGTATATGTCATCTATCTCATCTTCCAGGTAATTCCCGATAAGAATATCACATATTCTCAGAAGTCTCACGTATTAACCTAGCTCAGGACACATGCTTTCCTCTATGATCCAACCATTATTCATCCTGATGATTGCGAAAGAGCACCCGAAGCCCCGGTCCCCCAAGAAGCTCTCGAACGGCAGGCCTTGAGGGAAGCTGCTCTTAATGAGCCCAAGGAAGAGCCCAGAATGACTCTCCCTTCTGCGACTGTCGGGTTTGTATGATTATCTTGGCTTCTTCTCCCACTCAATCTACCCAGGCTTGTCTTCGTAACGGTTATCACCGCCTTCTGCGCTGAATATCGTGAGTCGGTCCAAGTTTTGTTTTGGCTATCTTTTTTGACACTACGCAGTTGTTGCATCCATCGAAGAAACAGCCGTACGCTACCATATTCCAAAGAACTTTATTGGCTTGATCCTTCTTCCTATTGTCGTGCGTAATTCTGGATCCTCCTCATAATCAGGCTCATGCGACTCTAGGGTAATGCAGCTGAGCATGTTACTGCGGTTTGGATGGCTATGAAGAACAAGATGGAGATTACCATCAGCGTCTGCGTCGGCAGTTCCATCGTGAGCTTTGGTTTGTATCTTTTTTGATCGTGTTCTGAATGTTGCCTCAGCAAATTGCGGCTTTCGTCGTCCCATTGCTTGTCATTGTTGGCTGGATGTGAGCTTTATCATATTTATCTTGGAAATTATCATGTTTATCTTCCTATAGTACTGGTCACGAGCTCACATTATATTTTGCCAATTTTGAGGTATGGTATCCGTACGACTGTTCCCAGCTGTGTTCTTACTTTGTACAGACTGTTATCTTCTTTGTTGCTGTAGTTCTTGTCAATACCTTGATCCAGTCAGTTTTACCGCCATGCCATCAGTTGTGGATCACTAAATCAATCTAATAGGGATGGGAAATCAAACTATATGGAAGGGGTCTTGTAAGTCGAATATAAGTATAAATGCTTGATCCGATTAACCGGACACCTTCTCTTAGATTATTGACTTTGTACTTGGTCATCGCGCTCGCCTGTACGTCCTTTCTACTTGCATGACACCTTCTCTCACTTTTCACGACAGTCTGGGTCACTTAACAAAATGCAAATCTGACTCTGTAGCAGGTACCCAATAACTTCGGTCGTACCTCACTTAATCTGATTACTGTATGCTCGTGTTGATAAATTCATCTCTCGCGTTTTCATTGTCCCTTTGTCTAATTACCCAATCCCGTTGAATTTTGAGGACGAGGACTTTTCGAACCCTTTATCTTCATGTATAATCTATTGGTCTGCAACCTTGCAGGATGCTTGCCAAAATCCGAGGTTTCATCCCCCTCCTGTTCTCCATCTTTGATGTAGTTGTGTTGAACCCAGTCGTGTTCCTCCACGTGATCGAGGAATCTGTTTCTTTTGTCTTCGTCTTCATCATACTCTTCGGTGATACGCCATGGTCAATGAGTCGCCTCTGCTATTTCAGAAAAACTCAGGAGAACCTGCTGCCTTCTATCTGCATCAAAGTATCAATAATGAATTTCAACGAGAAAATCTGAAGGATCAGATCATCGTACGCAATAAACATGATCTCAACATTACTTCCGTATGCTGACTTTGAGACAAGAAAAATGGTGGAAAGGTACAAGATACAGATCATGGCGCCGAAACTGTTTTGGTCGATCCAAAACACCTGACATGTGGGGTTAACATTCTACAACTTACCTACTCAACCAGTAGAGACGAGAATATGCAGAAAGTCATAGTCGAACCTTTGCACTTCGTCCAGAAATGTTTGAGCCGCAAGAGATTCGTGCATGACCCCCCTTTGCGTGAGCCCATGGGTGGTTATTTCACAGGGTATGTTGTTGAGATTTCTAGGTAGTCTCTGACTTTGATTTTGCAATAGAGAAAAAGAAAGAATGCCATACACACAAGAAGATGACGATAACCTCTGTTGGTACATGTCCAGGAGAATACCAAACTCCGAAGATGGAGGTCGGTTTTCGCATGGTATCTGGAAGGAGCTCTTGACTGCAGTGCGTTCTTCATCTCTTGCAGCATGCATCTGTTCCAATAACTGGTTGATTCAGGCAGAGTTTGACGAAAGCTTGGGGTGGGCCAAGAGACATAGTGTTCAGTCTTGGCGTGAGCGTTATAGGAAGAGGGCAGCACGCTTCGACCCCATCATAGCCGGATATGCCATGGAAAATCCACCTGAACCTACAGCATTGTATGGTCGCAGTCGCAGATGCAACAAAAACAATCTAGGCAAAGGTCTCATAGTTATGGAGTCTGAGGAAGGGTCGGATGAGGAGGTTGCTGCCCAATTTCCTAACCAAACCTTAGAGAAGTCAATCAAGACACTCCAAAGACAACGTGCCGAAAGCTATGACGAATCATCTTCTGGTGTGGCCAAGCGCAAGAAAATTGATGCTGGCATCTCAGATCAGGATCACCGAGGTTCATCTGCTTTTTCGCCATTACTTCAGGCTCTTGAGCCGCCACAGTCTCAGCAATCGATCCGTAATCCTATAGCAGCGTATCAGGCAGACATAAACTTGACATCAGCGGTACCTTCTCCGACATTGGTTCAGCGCACTAGCCAGGCTGTTCGATCTTCACACTCCACAAGACATGTTACTGGTGCTACTGATTCATCTTTTCACCTCTCAACGTCATTCCGCAATGTCGCCCACTCGAGCCCTGCCTTGAATAGCATAGGGCTGCCCAGCACCAGTGGAATCATACGAAGCCACCATACAAGTGTTACTGAGCCTTCCTCGCGATCAATACTTGTCCCCACCCAGCTTTCTCATTCCCCGGGAAACACTGCCAACGCACCTGCGGAACCTTCTATTGCTCGTGAGAGTTCGCATAAGCCTTCGTCACCTAAGTCTCAACCTTTATCCATGATGAATGCTGGCCGAAAGCTGCCTTCTAGTCGACGATCTGGTTTTTTTTCCTCCGATGATGAGGAAGATGAACAAGGGACTCAATGGGCACCATATAAAAATACAAGGTCACGTTCAAGGTCCATTGAACCAGTCATGCAAAGGAAGAGGGGAGGAAGGATTGCAGGAAGAAACAAAGTAGCGAGAAATGAGTTGTTGGAACCTGTCCACGAAAGTGAAGTTGAACAGAAGCAGGGGAGTCAAAGTCTTGTTAATATGACTGTGACAGAGACAATGCAGGAGGAACAGAATGTTGCTGACCAGCTGATGCCGAACCCGGACGCAGATGCGTCAGGAACACGTTTTCATGGTTCAATAGGGCAGACCAGGGGGAATGATGGCAATAACAGTCCAAGTGACAATGTTAAGCGTACATACCGCCTAGAGAAGAGCCGAAGGGAAGAGTATATTCAAAGAATTCTCTCAAGTGGGAAAGTGCAGAACATTGGCAATGAGACGGCGCTCCCCGCTGCTACGGAATCTCCGGAATTCGAACTCGAAGACGAGGAAGATGATGCCTCTGAGTCAGAAGGATCACCCGTGAGATCACTTAGGGAAGACAGTGAACTGGCCATGTCATCTGACGACCAGGCGACCGAGCAGCAATTCTTGTCGAACCCATTAAGCCTTTTGGATTCGCCTGCAGACAGAAGATTCCAGAAGCAACAACCTCAAACTAATAGTTTTCGACTGCAGAGCCCGACTCCCTATCGATCTCAGAACCGGGGGTATCCGACTGTCCAGAGATCCTCGCAAGTTGCTGACGTACACCATCGAGCTTCAGACATGTTGGTCGAAACTGCACTGGTAAAGCAGATAATAAAGGACACATCAGATAGTAGCAGGAGTAGAGGCCTTTCATCAACATCCAGTTTCATTGAAACACGCCCTTCGATGTCCCACGTAAATACTCCTCCGCCGGCTCAGGGACCATCGAGACATCCATCTATCCAGTATTTAATTTCAGCCCCTCGACAAAGCCAGGGGGCGTTAGAGTCTTTTACCCGTAGCCGTCGCCACGCTTCCGAAGAATCAACGAGTTCAGAATAACCTTGATGCACTTTTTACTGGGACGAAGACAGCACTTTTGGTTGAACGTAACTTATGACTTCCTGGCCGGATCTGCTCTTTGTTAGTATCTACACATCTATAGTTGGGTTGTAGTCCTGGATATGCAATACAATTTACCATTTCTAGCATATATCAATAAATTAGAATAGTCACGAACTATTAGAAAGGTACAGATGAGTCCATAAGTATTATTATTATAAGAATAAAAATGGGTAGATTCGATCGAAAGCGCGCAATGGAAGCTGGAGGCATGGTGGTGTACAAACTAATTAAGGCTGTCAGCTTGGAGGGTCTCGAATTTACTTCGTGCCAAACGAATGTTCAGCCTGACAGCTGCCGTTTCTATGATATGGACATCAAGACTCATCTTCATGAGGGTACGATGATGAAAACGGACACACCGATTGTGGGATCATGAAGAATCACCAACACATAGGTGTTTTTAGTCAGCTCGTCGAGCACAGCGCTGAAATCATGCAAGTCGAGTTCGAGAGCGTGAAACTCCTCACGGACACGAGAACATGTACACTTGAATGACTTGATGAGTTCAGAGGTACGTTCGTAGCGTGTAGGTTCGAGTCTATGATCGGAACCATCTTTGGCGTAGGTTGGTAATGCCGAAGAGGCGACGTCAGTGCCAGAGGATGAGGTAGCAATGACGAGGAAAGTTGTGCGCTCGAAGAGGATGACTTCAGTTGCACCGCAGGCCTGAGCGAAAATGGCAAGGTGCTTGGAGAGGATATTGGCATTTGGAATAAGAGTGTGAACTATATTTGACCACGCCTGCAAAACGGGAGCAGTCAGCAAGGGTGATGAGAGACAAGAATATTGTGGGGATGGACTTTGTAGAGGGTCTGATCGAAAATGGTTGTACCAAAAAGCGAAATGGGAGCATCACCACTCGCTTCTTGGAGCTCCTGTCGTTTTTTGTCGAGGATTTGCTGAGGTTCGCGGACGAGATCCATTTTATGGAGTAAGATAAAAATGGCAGCTTCAGGACTATAGTACCGTAGGCCGTCCAGACAATCACGGTAGTATTCCATGTCTTTTGTCGTCTCATGGGACTCGACGTCAAACACATAGATCATGACACCAACTGACTGAAAGATGGTGGACCGCTGAGTTGTTAAATATGAGTCCATGAAGGAGTCTTGGCCACCGCAGTCCCAGAGGTTGAGGATGAGGTCGCCGAGGAAACGAACATGATTTTGCTCGACGTCGATGGTTGCGCCCAAGCGAGAGGTGAGAGACGCGGGGTTATTTGAGCTGAGGATATGAGCAGGGATGGGAAGGAACGAGTTGATTGGGCTCACAAGATCAAGGACCGCATGGAGGTTTTCCCACTGCCGGACGCCCCCATAAGGAGAACCTGGGATGATGTTACTGCTGTGTGCCAAATGACAAAAACAGGAGAAAAAGACCTTTTTCTTCATGGTTGTGGTAGTTTGAGAGAAGGCGCGGGAGTCATGACTTGCTCTATTTTAATACATGTTCATTTATGCAAATTTGCCCGCCTTCCAGCGCCTTGTCTGCGAAGCCATTTCAACCGCAGCAAGGCCCCAGTCCTCGCCATGGTTGTGGCCCCCAGCCCTCCCCAGCCCAGCCCTCTCCAATGCCTGATCATCGTCCAACGCAGTCAGAACTCCAAATATGACTGGGACTCCTGTGTCCAGTTGGACACGCATAAGCGCGTGAGACACGCTCTCGCAGATGTACTCAAAATGCATCGTAGCGCCTTTGATGAGGACACCAACGGCGATGACGGCATCGAATGGCCCGCTGGGGACGGAAACAGTGGGGGGCGCAGGGGTGCCTGTGCGAGACCCCAGGTTTGGAGAAATGTTGCCGAGGAGATCTTTCGTTGTATCACTGGGCTCATACATATGCGAGCCAGCGATCACCCTGAAGCCATCCCCGTAGTGTCAGATCACACATGTAGCAATCTCCAAGCACCTACTTTGAACATGCAAATGGCAACTCGAAGCTTCCAGGAACAGACTGAATCACGATATTAGACTCCTTGACGCCGCGCTCCTTGAGTTTGGAGACCGCACCGGCAACGAGGGCATCGATTATAACTCTGTTCCACCTGGCATGGACGATGGCAACGCGAAGGTCGGAGCCGTCGTATTCAAAACCAGTTTGCGAGATTCCCTTGATGGTGCTCATTGTCGTCCACAGTAATGTTCTGTCCCGTGGGAATTATTGCCTGTAATATTCTCCCATCAGAAAAAACCTCTTCATCCAATACCACCATGGACAGAAACATGGCTGGTCAGCGTTTTATCCTTCGTAGACGCATCTTTTGTCACTGATTCTCCAAGTTTAACAGAAAAATATACCCTAATATACACATTTCTTGTCCAAAACTCTCTTACTAAAACGGCGCAGGCCCTCAAGAAGGAAGTCAAAGATGTTGTCGTACTCAAGGATGGTGTAAACCCAGAAGGGCCTTCCTTAAACAAGATTTTGCATTATTGGAAAACACACCAAAGGAAACAAGCTTTGTGCGTGCTCTTGGCCGTTCCAGGATGTTCATACTAATTCCTCCTAGGGATGGCTGTATGTACTCGTTGCTCTGTGGGTTACCCCATGTCTGATGTTGCCTGAAGCTTCGAAGGAGTCCACCTCTGACTCTGACTCTGACTCTGA
>Ga0153926_100102_pt1 | contig 17848 bp, 23 predicted proteins | sample TSNJ010MetaG_FD_104716 | JGI IMG/M metagenome (GOLD analysis project Ga0153926, IMG submission 104716) | Attine ant fungus gardens microbial communities from New Jersey, USA - TSNJ010 MetaG | ecosystem: Host-associated > Fungi > Mycelium > Unclassified | place: USA: New Jersey, Wharton State...
TCATTTCTTCTATAGGTGAATGGAGAAGATGAAGAAGCTCCGATTGCTTTGCTTAAATCTGCTAACGAAGATGATGGTTATATATCACCCGACTTTGACTTGCCCTCGGACGACAAAGACGAATCAACACCTACCCAGCGGAGGAAGATGTTCGGAGGATATCCATCGAGTAAGAAGCGGAAGTTTCATGCCGACGAAGACATGGATGACGAGGAGCAGTTTGCCCTTTCTTTGTTGGGCCAACCGCGCTGATGTATGGAATTCGTTGTTTTGTTATTTAATACTCGAATCGTTATTTACTCTGTTGTGTAACCATCTGTGCACTGTCAGCTTGAAACAAACTCCTTTGATTTTTGGAGCTTGCATTTGTTCCTTTCTTAATATCTTGTGTGCGATTAGTTGACATAAACTCACTTGTCTAAATAGGTTTTACTGTCGACGATGGTTTGTCAGCCCAGTGTTATACTTGGAGGATGTATACATTCTCCTGATCCTGCATACTCAGTTGTAAGCTATCGAATTATATTACATTCCTCAAAATAACTAGGGATCAGCCATTGGCGTTTTCGCGTGACAATTCATTCCTATTAAAAGTCCATATCTAAATTTAGACGATTATCAAAAGCTCTCTTATGTTCGTTCTGTCAAGATATACATGATTTCATCCTCAGACAATGGCCTCATCTGATACATCATATTTTCTTGTCTCCGAAGCTCATCTTGTCCTTGACGAAGTGCGTTTCTCGCATTTTGAAGAGTGTTTGAACAGCTAGAACATTTCCAAAGGCAAGAAAAAACAAGGCCGAACGAACGAAAACTATTGGGCAGCCAATCAACTTACAAGGCAAAGCGCTCGCACTCACTATTCGAGATGGCATTGCATGGGTTGCAGAGAACACAGGTGCTGCCAAGAAGTTGGACCTCGAAGTGAGCATTGATTGTATGTTGTGATTGATTAGTTTGCTTGATTCCAGAACTGGTTTGAACATAGACGGGAAATATTTTGCAAATATATAAAGGACACACGGCTCCAGTCACTACTCTTGGATTCTGTGACAAAATTCCTGGGACTGGGGATCAAAAGGTTCTGATTACAGGCTCCTGGGATAAGGTATGTCAAATGGATACCTCTCAACAACTCTCTCTATCTTGAACTGACCGCGTTGTTTAGACCATCAAGTTGTGGGATACCGACGTGAGGGACTCCTCTAATGGGAATCGTGTATTGACGTCCGATATCAGAACAAAAACTTGATCTCGTCAACTGATGCACACGATGACTTTTTGAAAGCACTCTACATCTTTCCTTCCCTCGCCTTGTTGGTCTCAGGAAGCTCCGATAAAATTGTTCGCTTCTGGTGAGCTTTTGTGACATCCCACCACAATATCTGACTGATCCCATAAATTCAGGGATGTATCTGACCCGCTGGAAGGCAAGTCTCTTAGAAGCATGGGCTCTATATCATCGCACACTCGCCCGGTTGAATGCGTCCAGGGCAAAATCATCTCAAAGACTTCTGCCATCCTCTATACCGGTGATACGATGGGCGTCATCAAGGTTTGGCAGATATCCAAAGATTCGGGATCTGGTTCACGTTGGAATGCCTCTCTCGAGCGTGAATTGGATTACCACCGCACAAGAATCAATGATATGATTTACAGTGACGGACAGCTCTGGACGGGTATGTACGCACTTGTTGTCAAGTGATTCCACGGACTTTTTTCGTCTTACGCCATGTCACCAAGCCTCTGCAGACGAGACGGTTCAAGTAAGCCTTGATCCCGATGTTCAAAAAGCGGAACCAAAAATCAAGCTACCACCACCAATCACACATCCCAAGCAAGTACGATGTATTCTGCCCGTTGCGCTCACGGATGTTGGTGAGCCATATCTGATTACAGGTTCGGAGGATACCATCCGAGTCTATGATCTATCGACCTTTGATGAACCCGAGCTGATACGCGAAGTGGACGCACACTGGCATGATATCCTGACCCTACGTCTCTGGATGCGGAGATCTGTTGGTGACGATGGCTATACCAGAGTAGAGCCTTTGGTCGTGAGCTCCAGCTTGGACGGAACAATCCGAAAGTGGCGTCTCCTCGGTACGCGGTTTTGTAATTTGTCCTCGTGTAGACATTCAAACTTCCTGTCAGAACTTGTCACGCCACCGTCAAAGGCAGAACCCGTCAAAGACGCGCTTGTCTCTCCTCCTGAGAACTTCGAAATGACGGAAGAGGAAGAACAGGAACTGGCGGATCTAATGGATGGAGACTAACGATGCAAATTTGACATTCGTTGTGACCACCTCTTGAACGATGATGTCTAGCGATACAATTGCGCTATTTGTATATATACACTGCGAGCTAATACCTATGATGCGACTCCCAGCCTAGATAGAAAGGATTCTCATCCAGAGTCCGGACCTTCCAATCCCGCGGAACCCAACCCTTTTCTTCCTGCTCCTTTGCCCATTCATCCAATGCAGGTAACAGTTTGTGCTCAGTAATAGATGATGATTTATACACCATGAAGGATCTCTCGCTATCTCGTATGACAGTCGCTACAAGACGTGGAATGAAGGGTTCTTCACGGAAATGGGTCACCGGTGTGAATAGGGCTTTGAAGTTGAAGACAATCGCTCTTGACTTTGGCAACCTTCTCAAAGTTTGCCAGTCGATGCGTAGGTATATATCATTGAGATCCAAATCGGGATCCTGCTTGTTTCTAAGGGCCCATTCCGGTCCATGAGCCGGCACATGGAGTGGTTGTCCCCTTTCAAAACCCCAGGAACCTCTCTGTATAGGTTTATCACATGTCATCTTGGTGAAGAACCTAACATAACAATTTCATTTGTATGTGGCGACATCTTCCATCAAGAGTAAAAAAAACCACACACCTGTCCATGGAGTACTGCATCTTCTCTTGATAGTAAGGGACTGGGTTATGTATCTCATGGAGCGGTTTGCTTATTTTGGTGGTCATGTCCCAGCCTATAGCTGATGTCGACACCCCCGCACGGAAGTGATACAACCCTGTGTTTTTATCCTCTTGAACGATCATAAAATCTTCTGGTACGTTCTCCAAGAGAAAAACCAACGGGTCAGCGGTGCGGATGTCTGTCTGCGTTTTCAGGATGGCATTGTGAACAATACCAGCAGTGTCACAACGAAACTGGTTTGGATAGCGAGTACAGAGGAATTGGATTACCATCTCTGCGAGTTCGTGGCATGCGTCTTTGCTTCCTGGCATTGCATTAACAATCCTTATCCCATGTCGAGCAAAAAGCTCTTTGCGTTGTGCGATCCGTTCGCGATAAGTCGACTCCAATTCGATCCACCAGTCTGGTTCCATGCTCATCAGTGCTGTCAGATCACATGCGATGAGACCATCAGCCACTAGAATCCCGATGTCGAGAGCAGGTTGAATCACTCACACATCGTCTGATGATATTGCCAACGAAAGGGGCGATACGGTCTCGGGAGAGCTTCCTCAATATTAAAGTCCAGAAGGGGTTTTGGTGATGGGACACCCGTCAATTTGAAATAATCATTCATCTCGAAAAGTTCTTCGCTGTTCCAATAACTTTTGATAAGTAGCTTGAGATGATAAACATAATTTCGTTTCTTCCAGGCACCCCAGATGAAGCCCGTTCCGACGATGACTGTGATCGCAACGTAAGGATTTAGTATGGAAGAGAACATCTTGGAAATTATGTTGACGATCCACGGGATGAGTGATTTAGTTGATATCAATTGATATCGGACCCAATTACAACAGGTTATATGGTTCTGGCATGGGAAAATGCATCATGTACGTTCACTTGAGAACTAAGACCCCCTCCGTTCAGTTCCGCGCTTGAGTGTCAGGCGAGCGTCTGAATAAGCAGAATAACTTCGAAATGGATTTAATTCAACAAAGGACAAATAACGATGTATCAAATTATGTTGAGAAGCGGTCCAAGAACTACTACCTCCGTCCGATGGAGTATCAGGTGAGTCATTGGGTAAGCTTCGAATGAATTTATGGATGTCAATTACCAGAGCATCGGGCGGAGAGGACTTGATCCAGGAGGACTGAAATTCCCACAAAGTAAATTTACAGCTTTGCCCTCGATCGAACAATTTCACATGACTGAGCGGAATTAATGCTCTTCTTTGCTGTTGAAACGAGTTCATCCACACTGATAAGGGGAATGAGACCATGGATGATGAGAGAATATACGGATACTTACATCTCCCGTGCTGGTTTAATGTCCTATATGGAGATAAGATTAGTTATGCGGCAGGACTGGCTACAAATAACCAACTTTGATAGATCCTGCAACACGGCCCATGAGCCCTTGAGGTATACATCAGCGGTTGCTTCGAGGAATTAAACTCTTCGATTTGACTCACATGATAACCCTTGGAGGGATTTCTCAGGGTGATTCCGAAGTTCAATCTCGTGAGGTACGAGACCCTTTGCTAAAAGGCCATCCATCTCTGCCTTCCTGTTCTGTTCCCTGAGAAAGGTCAGGATTTGAACCTCAAAGTTCGAGTTGAAGAGCCTACCAGTCAAGCACATACGGCGTTTTCCTAACGCTCATTGGTCGACCAGAATAGACAAGAGTGCGGACCACATCATCATATCCTGCGCTCAAGACTAACTCTTTGTGCCTTGGGGGTGCGCCAGCTTCCGTGCTAGCAACAAAACGTGTCCCGACCCAAACACCCGAAGCACCGTACCTGACGATGGTCGAACGAAGCATGAAACACTGTCGAACTGGTAAAAGTACAAGCATGGTAGACTCACGACAGGGCAGCAGCAAGACCTCGGCCATCAGCAATGCCACCGGCTGCGACGACAACTACATCCTGTCCTGTGAGGGGACTCTTACGACCCCTACAGATATCGACGACAGCGGGGATGAGGATAGAGAAGGGAGTATCGCCCGTATGGCCTCCACCCTCGCCACCCTGAGCACAAATAATGTCAACACCTGAAAAGCTGATGATCAGCACAGGACATGAGTTGTATGCGCGGAAGAGTAGACAAACCAACTGCTAGGGCTTTTTCGACATGCTAGATTAGATATGATTTGATTACAGTGTTGCTCTGAGGGGTTCAAGTCGTAAATACCTTGGGATGACCAATCATGCTGAGAAAAAGAAAGGGAAATCAGTATTGATCAGTGAGGCTAATTTTTGCTGCTGACTTCATAACAGAGATGCCAGCCGCATGAAGCTTGTCAACGGCCCACTTGGGAGGAACGCCGACAGCACAAACGAACAGGGCAGCCTTGTTTCGAATGATGACATCGATAAGCTCAGGAAGCTGGCCATTGGTATAATCTTTCTGTGAGAATATCAAAAAGTATAAGCAGGAGACGGAGATGAAAACAGTAATAGAGGGCTGACATTGGTCTTGCGAGCACTTCCACCGACCTGGGGAATCAAAAGGTCGACACCAAAAGGAGCATTTTTATCCTCGAGATGAGCTTTGATTTCATCAATAGAACCTTGAAGAAATTTGGGACTCTGGCGAACGCCACCAATAACACCAATACCACCTAACACAATAGTAAATTTTTGAATCCCTCGCCGGATGAATGAGATCGTACCCGCGTTCGTCACGGCGGCTGCCAACTTGGGACCAGCAGCAACGTTCATGCTATATTTCCATTAATTTGCAAACACCCAAAGAAGAAATAAGCTCACCCCGCAAGCATTACGGGATGATTGATCTTGAAAAGCTGGGTAAGAGGGGTTGAAAAGACAGGTTCAGAGGAAGGCATAGTGAAAGACGCAGGCAAGGGGATTTCCCAGCCCTACATATAGTCATATAGTCGCCTGAGCATTACCGGTGAACGATATTACCCGGAAAATATGTATGTGTATGTGATTACCACGCGGTCGATCGGCATTCATCGGCCCTGATTATGTCGTCTTCCCCACAGTGTCCAGTCGACCACAATCAACAGCAAGCCTCCTCGGCGGACTCTTGTCCAGTACAACACAAGCCACGGTCAACATGGAGTCGCTTTTTCTCTGATACACCCGCGCCAGCAGTTTCTCCCAACGCACTCTCAATTGAACGCCAAGTTTCCTCAATACCGAGGCCAAACGATGGCAACTGGGTCTATCCATCCGAAGCTCAGTTCTATGCCGCAATGGCCCGAAAAAACCACAGTCCTGAGGCCGCGGATATGAGAACTATCGTGCCAATTCACAACGCTGTTAATGAACGGGCTTGGGCGGAAATCATCAAGTGGGAGTCTGGTCGGGGGGGAGAAGCTTGCGGAGGTGTCAAGTTGGTCAACTTCAAGGGGCGACCAAACGACAAGAGTCCAAAAGCACGCTTAAATATGCTACTTGGGTGCGCATTGACTTCATAATATCCAGGCAAACCTCTGAATCGATGACCTCAGATATTCACCACCTTTCGACCGCCACGACTGGGTCATTGACCGATGTGGCACTCGTGTCAGATACGTGATAGACTTTTACACTGGGCACAACCCGCAGTCTCCGGAGAACATCTCCTTCTATCTCGATGTCCGACCGGCGCTGGACAATTGGGAAGGCTTTAAAATGAGAGCAAAAAATCTGATCTCGACATGGTTGTCGATGTGATGCTATACTATCAGACTGCAATATGATACCATAGTTTATTCTCATAATATGAAATCACCGTTTCCCTTTCACTCGAGGTCGTTTGGCTGGCGGTCTACTCTCCTCTTCTGAACTCTCGTCGTCGCTTCCACCTTCCTCACTGGCTTCGCCTTCGCTAATCTCTTCATCTTCATCCCAAGCTCCCTCGTCTTGGCCTGAATGATCCTCACTCTCACTTTCGTCAATACCTTCCCCCTCTGCTCTTGTATTCAGGGCCTTTTTTCGTTGAACATTGCGTTCCTGTTCTTCCCGCCTTTCTTGTCTAAGCTTTTCCTTAGCGGTGTGGGCCACTGTCAGTTGTGAGACTTCTTTTGCCGACTTCTTGACTGGAAAATAGGTCAGGATCTTGTTCCCAGCAACTTGATGCGAATGACACACCTAATCCGTGGTATATGACAGCACCCTCTTTGCCAGGAATGCCTTCTGTTATTTTGATCAGGCGCAATTCCAGACGCGGGCCGACTTCGTCAAGCCTGACCGCTCTTCTTTGTCCCTTTTTGTTATTTCTGCCAACATAGTCGTCTGCAAGATCGACAGTGGCGTGTTCGTCGCCAGCAGCACTGTCTACAGAGGAAGCGCTTTCATAACCAGCAGGGCCTGCTTCACCTCTACTCCGTAAGACAAAATCTGCAACGTCCTTCTCGGTGCCTAGGTTGGGGAAGCCAAAGGACGACTTTGTGGAAGCTCCGCCCTCCAGAAGTTTACGGAGGCGTCTAGATACACCGTAGGGCTTGACAGTAATGATGTAGTGGCGAATGTCAACTGTACCGCGATCTTGGTTATAAGATACGAGGACAACTCGACGTGCTTGGGAGAGGGAGAGTGTCTGCGGCGAGAGTGGTGGGAAAAGGCTCTGAAATGTTTTCATGAGGAGTGATAGATGAGGAGGCGTTGATGGTGATGGCGGAGGGAAGGACGCCAGTACAAGCTAGAGTAGACTTGTTTCAACGACATTGCCAAAGAACAGAAAAGCCTGCTCACGAGTGGAGGAGTAAGGTACTCAATCCCTGTACTCCGAGGCCTTTTAGTAGATTTTAAAACATCTTTCATCAGGCTGTACCGTTCCAACCTGAAGCTCAGTGTAGGCCCACTTGATAATCGGATGATCCTCAGTGAAGGAGCGACCGGAGTCAGAGTAAATGCCAAAAGATGAGTAACTTGGAGGGCAGGAGCCATGGTGATATAGTCTTTGAGTTTATTCCTGTGTCGCTCCTACATTCACGACTTGAGCGTATTGAAATGGATTGACGTTGGCTCTCTCCTTCCTTACCTTTAGGCGACTGGCCGTGTTGGGTTCCATGACCTTTCGCATATCCCGTACAAGCTGTGCGAGAGACGACCCGACTTGACCATGCTTGATGATGAATGACTTGGGTGTTCCATCCGAGCGAGCCTCACGGGCATTTGCGCCCTTGAGATGAGTCCTGGTTTTCCTGCGTTTAGCCATATCAAAAATCCGAAAAAGTTTTATTATTCGAAAGGAAGGATATCTGTTTGTTTCGGAAGCAATCACCAAATATTCCGGATCTGCTCATTTCCGAAGACAAATCTTTACGACAAGCACAAATGAGTCGGCTGTCATCATTCCGTGGGCCCTCCACCCCCACCTCATGTCCCGTCCGACAACCAAAACAACAGGGGAGATCTACTCCCAGCTCACCGTCAAACCCAATCGAATCCACCTACCACCGCAAAGTCAGAACCTGCCTGCAAGAGATACGTGCCGTGACTGAAACATGGGAAGACCTCGTCCTCCTGGATGGACTCAAATCATTGAAAAACCTTGTCAATACCAGAACTGACCTCGAGTATGATTCTTTTATTTTCCCACGGATCTTGCACGTTGAAAAAAAACTTGTTGTCATTTGCAAGTGGATTAGCAATGAACTAGCTCAGACGTCAAATCGCCTTCCCCGAACGTACATCGTCTCTCCAGCACTCGAAACTATGGATCAATGCATTGTGAACCTGGATACAGTGATAGGAAAACTGGTGAGCTCTGACAAGGATCTTCCACTGGTGCCTATTACGGAGACGACGTCATTGGTCTTAGCAAAAACAGTTTCGAAAACTTGATACTTTGATTGAAACGCTCGAGTCAATACTTGTGGAAGCGTGCAAAATCAAAGGCTGGCAATGGGTACATGAAGAGCCACTCTGGACGACGTGGTCACTTGAGAAGCTTGGTACGTTTTACAAACCGTCATTTCATAAAACTGGGCTCATTTTCACTAGTGACTTCAATATCAGATATCCTAATACCTTATCATCGGTCCCTCAACTCCTATATCGGGATTGTTAACACCTTGAGAAGTCACTCGGTTTCTTACGAGACTTCTAAGGATGCAGTCAATATGTGGGTTGCACAAATTTGGCTGCAGGAAGATGGCTGGAAGGCCAGATGGGAAGATATCTGTAATGCAGAAGTTGAGGGGTGGAAATAAATTTTGAGACCTTGAACAGTACAACATAAGCAATGTTTAATTACCCTCCCCTAGCTGATAGTTGTCAAATCTGATAATCTGATACTTTGGAGGTACAACAGAGTTGGTAAGCAGCAGGCTTCTGTTATGGGCAAATTTCAAAAAGTTTGTGTCTCGTTATCATTATCACTAGATAAGATATATCATGCTATAAATAGAATGTTGCAAAAGACTTGAGGAGATTTGACCTTGCGAGACTTTAGCAACAGGCTGATAGGGGTAAAAGAGACTTATATTACATCTCATCTAAATTCACACACTTCCACTTTCAAATATGGTTTTTGTCAGTTCATGCTTTTTGCAGGGGCTATCTTTTGAAGACAAATTAACCAGTCAAACCGCTTATCCTTCATTTGAGCTTGAACTTTAGTCTTCTGAGCTCGGATATTGTTTGCATCTTTAGTCCCCCCTGGCCTAGCTTCGTCAAGCTTAAGCCATCTTCACCGTGGATACACAGGCATAGGATTTTGTTGAGATAACATCTCGAGTCAGAATAACTAACAAATGGCATAAAAATAGAGAAATAAGGTGTTACTGAGCTGTTGGAAACTCTTTTGAACTCTACCTTTTCATTGACATTACCTACGAAACCCTGCCCTTCATCACATTTTGGGTCGAAAGGACATAGGCTTTTACCAACCACGTTTGGCATACTCCCCACCCTTAAGCTTGTTGTCACTAAAACGGTATGAGGTGGTGTCCCTGGCACACGAAAGAGCAATTCAAGACTTACATAGTCAGACCAACCATAGCAGATCCAAGGTTGTCCGACACCTAAAAATCAGAGTGACAGTTAGTCTCAATGCGGAGGGCAGTGAATCGCAATCGACCTCGGCAAGAATTTTTGGATTGTTATAGTGTGTCACCTGAAGCTCAGTTATCGGCAACGGGCATCTTACGTGATGTAGACGATGAAACGTACGGCCTGGACAATGGCACGAGCCCGTTTAGCAGGGTCACCAGACTGAAATAAAAGGCAGGATAGATCAGTATAATTTTCCTGAGTTGACGGCACACTTGTCGAAGAGCACATGCGACACTGACATGGAAGATACCAGACCCAACAAAAACTAGGCGAAATACAATTAGTTAACTCAGAAAAACACTTCCCCCAGATCAAGACGACTTACCTCCGTCACAACCCAGATGCATCATGAGAGCAGCATCAGCTAATTCAACAATTGGTCATTCTCGTATTTCAAAAGCATATAGGCGACTTGCCTGGTGTGGCAATTCCTCCAGCAGCAAAATTAACAACCGGTAGACGCTTAAGCCTCGCCGTCTCTTTCAATAGATGTAATGGAGCTCCAATATCCTTGGAGTAGGCATAAAGCTCTTCTTCGTTCATTGAGCTTGCGCGTCTGATCTCGGCCATCACGGTTCGTCCATGGCGGACAGCTTCGACGACGTTGCCTGTACCCGCTTCACCCTTGGTGCGAATCATGGCGGCCCCTTCGGATATCCGGCGAAGAGCCTCGCCAAGGTTTCGAGCGCCACAAACAAAAGGAACCTTAAAATTGTGTTTATTGATGTGATGCTCATCGTCCGCAGGTGTCAAAACTTCAGACTCGTCAATATAATCCACCCCGATGGCTTGTAGGATCTGGTTGTAGATAAGACAGCTTGTTCTTTCTTTTCTTACCGCAGCTCACTTGGGCTTCAACGAAATGACCTATCCGAACTTTGGCCATGACAGGTATAGTTACAGCATCCACGATCTCTTTGATCATGTGGGGGTCGCTCTGAAGTGTTGATGTCTGGTATTGAGATCTCAGATAGATATGTAAGTGCAACAACATACCATACGAGCGACACCACCTGGTCGCATAGATATGGATGTAAATAAGCTGAATGGGAGGAAGAAGCTGAGCATCACCTTCAGCACGGATATCAGCGGGTACACGCTCCAAAGCCATGACTGCGCAAGCGCCGGCTTCTTCGGCGATGCGAGCCTTAGTGAAACAATCAAGAACTATTGCGGAACGGTGGTAGAACAAACGCACCTGTTCAGCATTGACGACGTCCATGATAACACCACCCTGATCAGGGCGAGACAATCAGAAATCAAGTTATCATGAAGCAAGAGTGACGGACTTTGAGCATCTGAGCGAGACCCGATTTGACCTAGATTGTGAGATGGATTTAGGATAGGAAGTATAAAGCGACATCATCTACCAACCCCGAAGGTACCGAGGCTATTCCCGGCTTCACGCTGAGTTGAGCGAGCAGGAGGAGCAAGGGGCACTGCAGCACCACCTGCACTCTGTGGAATGGGAGTATTCATGGAGGGCGTAGCCATAATGATGATGATGATGGACGAAAAGACAAAGACTAATTTTCTGTTTTGGTGAGGCCAAGACCCTAACCCTAGAGGATGATATGTCGAGCCTGACATTGCACAAGATATTTACAGACAGATGAAGCTAGAAACCCCGTGTCTTTAACCACTCGATGACCTCGTTCTTCTCGACTTTTCCAGTGATGACGATGTTTTTGCCATGCTCTATGCCGACCTTTGGAAGCTTGCCAGAGGAAGACTTGCAAAAGCTTGCACGGAGTTCTTGCGCAAGAGCCTGGAATATGGGTCAGAAACGGAGAGAGCATATACATGAAAAAGTTTACTTGAGCTTTTCCGTCGACACCTCGGATAAGTACAAGGTAGCGGGTGCCATTATTCCGAATGTCGGAATAGACAGGGAGGTTTCCATTAGCGTTTCGGGGAACAAAGTAGGACTGAGCCAGCGAAGGCATTCTAACGGGAGCTGCATGGGAGAAATAGCGGACAGATAACGAGGGACGGAGAGAGGCCATGGAGGAGCAAAAAAAGCAGGACACCGCCACAGGTGCACTAGTGATGCTTACAGATTTGTTACAAACTATGTTTGCACCCCTCATTGTTCTCATTTCCCTACCACTTCTCATTTTCTTCATTTCAATCCCCCTGATATTGACATCAATTCCCCTGCTGAGAGTGGGAATCTTCAACTGCCACTGGATTCTCTCTTCCTGTAAATAGATTAACAGTGGCTCTACCCTCACATGCTTATGGTATCTACTTTATTTTTGCTCTGCAGAGTTGGATTAGGGGTGGTGACTTGAGCAAGAGGAATGGAGGATGAACTGTTTGACTATGCCATCTTCTGAGTTTTAGCACCTAGATTACAACTGTGATTAAGGCAATCTGAACATCATGACTACACATCAAGTGAAGGAAAAGTTCAGTAACTATTTTCATTTTCATTGATGCTGAAACTTGAGTAATGGGCACACAAAGTAACACCTTGTGCATGAGGATGGTCTATGGATACAAGGTTGATGTGTTGCGCCCTTATTCATTAAACCATATCAACCTTCCATCTTCTTGTCATGTATTCTTTCTTAGAAGGACCAGAAGAAAGGCTAGTATCCAGAGATGCTTTGAGTTCATAGAGTACCATGCACAAGATGTTATTTTATGTGGTGTTACTCGAATTTCAGCATCAATGAAAATGAAAATAGTTACTGAACTTTTCCTTCACTTGATTGTATAGTCATGATGTTCAGATTGCCCTGTGTTAACCACAATTGTAATTTAGGTGCTAAACTCAGAAGATGGCGCGGTCAGATAGTTTATCCTCCATTCATGAAGAACATCTTTAGGTCTCTTGCCTAAGTCATCGTCCCTAATTTAACTCCGCGGAGCAAACACGTGCGTATGTGAGTACTTCTTGAATCAATGACAAGCCCATTCCATTATCTTTTCTTTGCTCTAGATAAAGTGGAATAACGTAGATACCATGAGCATGTAAGCATAGGTCCTGTGTTCATCTAATCACCTTGCAGGAAAAGAAAACATATAATCCAAGCGGCAGTTACAAATTCCCGCCCTCAACCTGCAATATATCAATTTTGGGCTATGGGCCTGGAACACCCCTTCTGGTTTGATATTCCAACTCCGAATTCGAATTTTATACTACTAAATAATTGATGCGTTCTTAGCACACGTCCGAAAAATGCGCGGGGGAATAGGAACCCTCCTAGTGCATCACATCCGTGCTCCAGACTACAACAAATCTGGAATTCAGTAGCCCTGACATGATTCTCCCAGTTTCATAGTCCCCGAACGACTTCAGCTGTCTGCCAAAAAGAACACATCTGGGCGGCACAGCCTACGTTATTGCCAAATGGTGTTGAGTCCATCTGTAGACGACCTTGATATGATCAATATGATCCCAACCCGCCGTCGGCCGATTCTCCGTACAACTTCTTCCCAGACAGCTTCTAGCTGGGAATTTCCAGTCGCTTAAAAGGTATTGTTGACACCAGGCAATATTGATTTTGCGTCACAGGTGGGCAAGCAGAGTCCGCATTAGTCATAACAAGTCTTAGAAAATGCACTATTACACCGTCAACCATTATTCTCACAGTAGAGAATCGTCCCCAACTGGAAAGTACAACACATTGAAAGAATCTCTACACTTGAATTCAAAATGAAACCTAAAGGGTTTGTCATATGTTATTTTGTCTTATTCTGTTCATATTGTCTCTCATGAGATCTGTTTAAAACATAAATCTAGGACGAGATCGGAGAGCGTGGGACCGATGAGGACCGCTCAGCCTAGATCCCAAGGGCGGGATTCGGGATTCCATTACAAAACCCCAAACGGCATACGTTCCCACGCGGCATATCCCGCCAAGTTGATGCCCAGTAGTAAATGATCAGAGTCTAACCAATGTATTTCCAAGCCGTACAAGTGCCTAGGTCAAATTGCTATGTTGGTTATGTTACATAATATGGCGGGATACCCTTCAGAGGTCTCACGATCACCGAAATCCGAAAACAAGCACTAAGACATACCCTATGGACTTACTAAGTAGTGCCAACCTTTTCGCACCCATATGGTGCTGCATTCTTTCCACGCTTCATGGTCGTCAGAGGTCTGCCCCCAATTGGTTCTCGAATACATCACCTTTGCCTCAGTGGGCACTTCGTTTTGTACTTATTTACATGATAACCGTTTATGTTTCAGAGTCAATAATTTAGACAGCCGACGGCACAGTTTACACATATGGATAAAAATGGAATCCTAATCAGGTTGGCTAAGGCGATGACTCTTAATGACTGGTCTGTCTTGATACATACTGTCTGTCAGCCTTATCTCCGTTCTTCTTTTCGAAGGTTGCCATATTGAGAAACGTGCGTATCAGCTTCGCTGAACTAGCTGCGGCTCGTGTCATGTAATTTTTCAGAGTGTCTCATTTCAAGTCATCGCGGGCTTGTCTTGTCTTGATCATAGAAGCGCCTTCAAATGTTTGATTTCTACACGCGGTATGGGTCGCTTGATTTATTCAATATTTTCGCCGACGAACTCATGGTGACAAATGGTAGGTAGGAGATAATCAACGCGTGCTACCTCTCACTCATTCGATTGAATCTCGTGTTCTCGGTAAGACATGCTGCACCCTGCCTATCCTTCGGCATGGGAGCCTTGGTACCATTCTGATAGGCTGCCAGATACATGATGTATCAACAGGTGTTTAGTCCAGCAATCAGCATCCTCTTGTCTTCGATTCTCTTCTCATTGATCACACCTTGTGACATAGGTGGGTTGCTACATCTTAATTGTTTGACCTCACGTCCTTGCTCAACGAAGCAATGCCTGCATAGGTCGGTGAGTGTTAGAGTCAGATCACGATAAGATCACAAAAAGTATCTTTCTCTCAGATTATGAATATCCCGGGACTCATGGGCATTTATCTATCTATTTCTGATGTCATGTCTCAGATCTCGATCACCTTCTGTTTCCCATGTTCTCACTCGTAATGAACTAGTCAATGAACTGAGCTACTCTTTTCCTCTTTCGAGGAAGAAAAGACAATACGCCCCGCCTGCAAAGTAATATATACATAAAGAGTCTTCGCACAATTGGGTGCAGGACCAAAAGTAGCAATAATTTGACTAGCTCTGGCCCAGGGTCGGAGTCTAAAACCAGAAGTAATGTTCCACTAATACACTGGGAAGCTTGCGAAAAGAGTAGAACTTATGGCGAACCATGAAGAGGTTGAGATTTCGGGTGGAATAGGATACTTAGTATTTTGGTATTATTTCTTTCGAAGTTGGGTATCAGTACGGTCACTGTTTGTCATCGAATGTTTCGTTCAGAGCTCGATATGATAAGTCAATGGCAACATCTATTCAATGCACAGGCAAACAAGATTTCCCAAAGTACCACTTACTGCACTATTGACATGCTGCACTAATTTAAAACAAGTAGACGAATAAGAGGTATTCAATCCATACAGTACTACGCATATGTGCATAAAGCATACCAAACCAAGTGGAATTCCAACACTCCACCCAAGAAAAAGAATGGCTTCGTTCAGCAGCATCGGCCCGATTGCTGTGACTGTACTGACTGGCCCGGAGTGACGGTCGTCGACTTAGCAGCGCCAGATGGTGCGGTAGTAGAGCCCATTCTGTGAAATCAAGAGTGAGTCTCACAAGACACATCAATGTCATTTTACTAGACTGACCTATCTTTGATTTGCTTTGCCATCGTCAAGAAAGCCTGCTCCACATTCGTCGCACTCTTCGCAGAAGTCTCTAGGAAAGTGATGCCGAGCTGGTCCGCAAACTCCTACAATGGATATAAGTCATATTGTTCAATGAGCGGGCCTAGGACATTGCAAACCTTCGCCACAGTATACTCGACTACTTTTTTGCCAGTAAGGTCTGACTTGTTTCCGACTAGAAGCTTATTTACACCTTCGGACGCATATCTATCAATCTCTTGCAACCATTGCTTTACATTAGTGAAAGTATCTAGACGATATCACAGTCAATGAACATGGCGGCCGAATTTTAACAGACTGGCACGTACCGTTGTCGGTCACATCATACACAACGATAATGCCATGTGCGCCACGGTAATAGGAAGATGTAATGGTCCTAAATCGCTCTTGGCCTGAGTTTACGTATCAGTGAGGCATTAGACAATTATCTTGGACCGACTCACCAGCTGTGTCCCACTATTGGTAGCAGAAAGTACAGCATAAGTAAGGGTAGATTACATTAAATTATGATAGGGACAAGTCGACGACAGCTTTAACCTCGCTCGCCTCATGGCACAGCCGAGGCTCAATGGAGGATCACGCACAATTTGAAGTTTTACCGTCTTTCCTTCTAGTTCGATGGTTCTAATCTTGAAATCAACACCGATGGTGCTGATGTAACTTTCGGTGTAGGTGTCATCGGCAAAACGCAGGAGTAGGCAGGACTAAAAGCGAGTCAGAGAACTGGAGCTACAAGGGTCGTAATCTGACCTTTCCGACGCCAGAATCACCGATGAGGAGGAGCTTGAAGAGATAATCGTATTCGCTCGTGTGCATTGTGTATAATAGCAGACTGAGGTGCAGTGTTCAAGATCGTGAAGAGGATGACTGCGTCCGTGTCAACAACCGACGACGGTCCTGAGCACGTGGCCAGCCGTCCTCACGATGTGATTGGATATTACAGACCATCGTCGTTGCCGACCATTTCTCTGCGTTCATAACAACTAATTTACACTAATCTACACTCAGGCTCGGATATTCAGATATAGGCTCAGACACATTTAATGATGGCACTGTTCATGACCATGGACCGCTCGAACTGTTCACGCCCTTGCTGCCGGGCAGACAGTAATTGATAAGATTAGGGTAACCTTGCACTGCAGGTAACTGACCTGCAAGGGGTAAAATGCCCTGTTGCTTCCTGGTAATGGCCCAGGGAACGAGAATTCAAAACAAATGTCCTCTACATCTGCGTAGTTGCATTTGAAGGATAATGGGTCTACTGTCCGGTTTTTACAGTCCAGACTGCTTGACATGGGAAATATTGACACATAACACAGTTCGAGCCATATACACCAGAGACCGATACTGATAGTCCTTGATCGTTGTCTGTTCGAGCAGTATGCATTACTCTGATAGCAATTCGGACAGATCCTCATGGGCTGAGCCTCACCTGGAGAGATGGGAGAGGAGCATCCGACTGACACAAAGCATAGGTTTCACATTGCAAGTCTTGAGTCATTATTACTGGCAGATAAACAACATTTCAGCTCGAGAGTCAGCGTCAAGGTGAGATGAAACACAGCACCTCAGTCACTGCGGCGCTGTGAGCAACTCCTTTTAGGGGCTTACTGATTATAAGACATCATCCAACAAGTGTACAAGTGAAGAAAAATGTATTATACAATTCGCAAAGTGCTATTGGTTGTTGATCATTTTTGTGGACGGGGGATGTAGGCTGGCTGGTAACCAGTTTGGTTAGGGACATCCTAGCCCTGGACACCGCGGGGTTTGGTGGCACTGGCAATTACAACAGGAGCTTGACTATGATTTGGAAGGCATAAGGATAAGTATGAGCCATATCAGTGAACGCACTCATAGTTAATGAGGGCTGCTTGCCACCCGCAGATCATACAAAGTAGAATATGCTTTCGAGAAAGTGGTATGATTGGTACGAAAAAAAGCTCAAACCAAGTGTTCTTTTTGGTCGGGAAGACGGATGCTGATCAAGAAATTAATGAGTTCAAAAAGGTAAATGGATATTGAGGCTTGCCATTGTGACAGTGAGGACATATACGAGGTGTTTGATTAGGTTCTGGTTTCAACTTGGTCTGACATCCGACTGAAGGAACATAGAGATTAAGTCAGCACAATGCACTCAGAACCACAACAGCTATTCA